>QWCB01007902.1_pt1 | contig 11313 bp, 10 predicted proteins | sample 1972511 | NCBI WGS metagenome assembly QWCB01 (sample SAMN09866719, study PRJNA288562) | Human gut metagenome isolate term5_stool, whole genome shotgun sequencing... | isolation source: gut | host: Homo sapiens | place: USA: California
GATTTATCCCCATGAAGCACCAAAGTCTTGAAGACTTGTTCTATGTTCTCGCCCAAACTGGCGGCAACGTGAACAGCGCTGAGGTCATTCTCGTCTACTTCGTATGGAATAAGCTCGTATGCTATCTTGGCCTTATCAAGCAGACGGGCTACGTTGGTTTTAGCTATTTTCTCTTTCATTGCTGGTATGCCGGTTAATTTTCCAATTCTTCTTTTATAAATTTCGGGGTATATCCTTTCTTGCTTCCGGCCACTTCCTCAGGAGTTCCGGCAGCAAGCACCTGTCCTCCGCCCCTTCCGCCTTCGGGACCCATATCGATGATGTAATCCGCCAGTTTGATCACGTCCAGGTTATGTTCGATAACCAGAACGGTATTGCCTTTCTCCACCAGTTTGTTCAATACATTCATCAGCACACGGATATCTTCGAAATGAAGCCCGGTAGTAGGCTCATCCAGAATATACATCGTTTTGCCGGTATCACGCTTGGACAGTTCCGTAGCCAGTTTCACACGCTGGCTCTCTCCGCCCGACAAGGTGGTGGAGGGCTGTCCCAGTTTAATATATCCTAACCCCACCTCTTGCAGCACTTTGATTTTATTCAGAATCTGAGGCACATTCTCAAAGAACTCTACAGCACGATTGATGGTCATGTCCAGTACATCGGCTATGGATTTACCCTTATAGCGCACTTCCAGCGTTTCGCGGTTATATCGTTTGCCGTGACAAACCTCGCAAGGCACTAGCACATCGGGCAGGAAATTCATTTCGATGGTCTTGTATCCGTTACCACCGCAAGCCTCGCAGCGTCCTCCGGTTACATTGAACGAGAAACGCCCCGGCTTATAGCCACGGATCTTCGCTTCGGGCAGACCGACAAACAGATTCCGGATATCCGAGAATACCCCTGTATAGGTGGCCGGATTGGAACGCGGTGTCCTACCCAGCGGCGACTGGTCCACATTCACCACCTTATCTATATAGTCCAGTCCCTCCACACTGTCATAGGGCAGAGGTTCCTGCAAAGAACGGTAGAAATGCTGTGACAGGATGGGCTGCAAGGTATCGTTTATCAGCGTGGATTTACCACTGCCGGACACCCCTGTGACACAAATGAGTTTTCCCAAAGGAAATTCCACATCCACATTCTTCAGGTTGTTCCCCTTCGCCCCTCTCAGCCATAAGGATTTCCCGTTACCGGGGCGGCGTTCGGCCGGTATCTCTATCTTCATCTGTCCGTTTAAATACTTAGAGGTAAGCGTTCCTGTCTGAAGCATTTGTTTCGGAGTCCCCTGAAACACTACCTCGCCTCCCAGGCGGCCCGCCTTCGGTCCCATATCAACCACATAGTCTGCCGCCAGCATCATATCCTTGTCATGCTCCACCACGATGACAGAGTTACCTGTGTCACGCAACTTCTTCAAAGAGTTGATAAGGCGGAGGTTGTCCCGTTGGTGTAATCCGATACTCGGTTCATCCAGAATATAAAGCACGTTCACCAGCTGGGAGCCGATTTGAGTTGCCAGACGGATGCGCTGGCTCTCGCCTCCCGAAAGGGATACCGAGGTGCGGGCAATCATGCGCTGCTTGTCTTCCAAAAAAGAATCGACCTGTTGCAACCAGTCATACAGTTCGTTAATATCCATGCTTGCCAGTTCATAAATGTTCTTGTCATGGATACGGAAATGCAACGCCTCCTTGTTCAGACGCGCTCCCTTGCATTCGGGACAAACATCGGTCTTGGCAAACTGTTCCGCCCACTTCTGAGCAGTGGCCGACGCATCTTTCTCCTGCATCATCTGGATGTACTTCACAATCCCTTCATAAGTTACAAAGTAATCGGAAGAGGTATGAATCAAGGTGCTCTTTATCTTGATACGCTCATCCGAGCCATAGAGTATTTCGTCTATCGCATCATCCGGCATATCCTTGACCGGCGTCTTGATCGTAAAATCATATTTTTCAAGCAACGCCTCTATCTGCCAGAAAATCATGGCATTTTTATATTTGCCCAAAGGCACGATGGCTCCTTCGTAAATGGAAAGATTCCTGTCGGGAATCACTTTGTCCACATCAATCAGATTCACATACCCCAGCCCCTTACAACGGGGGCAAGCTCCCTGCGGAGAGTTAAACGAAAAATTATGAGGAGCAGGTTCTTTATAAGACAGTCCGGTAACAGGACACATCAACCGCTTACTGTAATGGCGCACCTCCCGGGTATCGGCGTCATAAATCATAATCAGCCCCTCACCCTGCTGCATGGCAGTGGCAACGCTCTGTTTCAGCCGTTTGTCATCCTTTTCCGATACGACCAACTTATCTATCACAACTTCTATATCATGATTTTTATAACGGTCCAGCTTCATGCCGTGTACAATCTCGCGCACCTCGCCGTCCACGCGGACATACAGATAACCTTTCTTGCGCACTTGCTCGAAAAGTTCTTTGTAATGTCCCTTACGGGTACGTACCAACGGGGCAAGCATAAATATCTTCTTACCCTGATAATCCCGGTGAATCAGGCCGATGATCTGTTCCTCGGTATATTTCACCATTTTCTCTCCCGAAAGATAAGAATAAGCAACTCCTGCACGGGCATAGAGCAAACGGAGATAATCGTATATCTCTGTCGTAGTCCCCACGGTAGAGCGGGGATTCTTGTTTGTCGTTTTCTGTTCGATGGAAATTACCGGACTGAGTCCTGTAATCTTATCCACATCCGGCCGCTCCAACCCTCCCAGGAAATTACGGGCGTATGCGGAAAAGGTCTCAATGTATCTCCGCTGCCCTTCGGCGAAGATGGTATCGAATGCCAAGGACGATTTACCGCTTCCGCTCAATCCGGTTATCACCGTCAGGCTGTTCCGTGGAATTTCAACATCTATATCTTTCAAGTTATGTACACGGGCACCGTATACATTAATCAGTTCTTTTTCTTCACTCATAGTCTTCTTACTCTGCGTAATCTTTGCAAAATTAATGCTTCCCGACGAAATATTTAATTAAAAAGCCTAATAATATTTTCTATTCTTTCTATATAATGTGAATAAAACAGTTTTTTTTGTACTTTTGCCACTCAGTTTAATCAACACACTGCAAATGAAATTTATTCGAGCATTATATCTTATCGCAGCCTTGTCTGCCAGCAGCACCGGAATGATGGCTCAAACACAGTCTTCCGGCTATTTCCTGCACACCATCACCAAAGGGCAAAGTCTTTATTCCATAGCCAGCATGTATAATGTCACTACCGGTGATATCGTTAAAATGAACCCCGGCAGCGACCAGAAAATTAAAACCGGTGAAACATTGAAGATTCCACAAAAGAACATCGGAACGGAACAGCAGATGTTCCATACCATCCAGTCGGGTGAAACCTTGTACAAGCTGACACAACGCTATGGAGTAACCGCACAACGCATCTGCCAGGCAAATCCCGGACTGAGCGCGGAGAATTTCCGTATCGGACAGGTTATCGTAATTCCCGCCAAGGTGACGGACAGCGAGGAGATAATCATGAACGAGGTGAAAGCCGCACAGACTACCAAGCCGGTCACCACTTCCACCCCACTGAAACCCAATTGCAGGGATATGCATAAAGTGGAACGCAAGGAAACGATATTCAGCATCAGCCGCCTGTATGGCATCACAGAAGCCGAACTGATTGCCGCCAATCCTGAACTGCGTACCGAAAAACTGAAAAAAGGAAGGTTCCTTTGTATTCCATATCCTAAGGATACAAAGACTGAAACGCCTGTGGATAATACGCCTGCCGTAATCCCCACGGACGACCAGCTGTTTAATGAAAGCAAGAAGGAGGCACGCAAAATATCTACCATCAAAGCTGCCGTAATGCTGCCATTCATGACAGACGGCAAGGGCAACCGTGACGAACAGACACGTATGGTGGAATACTATGAAGGCTTCCTGATGGCAGTAGACAGCTTGAAGGAAAAAGGAGTATCCATCGACCTGTACTCATACGATACCCATAACAATACTTCTTCCATCAAGAACATTCTGGATAGAAGTGAATTGAAGAGCATGGATATTATCTTCGGCCCGGCTTATCCCGACCAGGTGAAACCGGTTGCGGAATTCGCCAAGAAAAACAATATCCGGCTGGTAGTACCTTTTACCTCCAAAGGGAATGAAGTTTTCAGCAATCCCGCCATCTATCAGATAAATACTCCCCAATCTTATCTGTACTCGGAAGTTTACGAGCATTTTACCCGCAAGTTTACAACCGCCAATGTTATCTTCCTGGATGCAGAAGATGGTGACAAAGACAAAGTGGATTTTATAAAAGGACTGAAAGAGGAGTTAAAAACCAAACGCATTCCTTTTACCGAATTAAAAGGGGAAAATATTACTCCGGAATCATTGAAAGGCGCGATGAACCATAGTATGGATAATGTATTCATCCCGACTTCCGGCACCAACGTGGCATTGATAAAACTGTTACCACAACTGATTGTGACCTCCCGTGACAATCCCGACTACCGTATGCAGTTATTCGGCTATCCGGAATGGCAGACCTATACCAACGACCATCTGGCCAGTTTCTATGAACTGGACACCTATTTCTATTCTTCGTTTTACACAAACAATTTATTTCCGGAAGCCGTTCAGTTCTCATCGGCTTACCGCAAATGGTACAGCAAGGATATGCTCAACTCATTCCCTAAATATGGTATGCTGGGATTCGATACAGGATATTTCTTCCTGAAGGGCCTGTCCCAATACGGCAACAAACTGGAAGACAAACTGGACAAGGTGGCTGTCACCCCTATCCAGACCGGATTTAAATTTGAACGCGTAAACAACTGGGGTGGATTTATCAATCGTAAAGTGTTCTTCGTTCATTTTACCAAGGACTTTGAACTGATTAAACTTGATTTTGAATAATGAAAAAGTATAAGAACTTCGGGCTGCTTGTACTGGCATTGCTCTTTGCATTGCCGGCAGCTGCACAGTTGGGTGAAGAACGTCATAATTTTGCCGTCGGCATCAATGGTGGTCTGAACATGAGTTCCGTCAGCTTCAACCCGAAAATCAAACTGAACACCTTGAACACCATGTCTATGGGGGTTACCATGAGATATATGTCCGAGAAATATTTCAAGATGATGTGTGGCGTGCAAATGGAAATAAACTATTCACAACGCGGATGGGACGAAAAGATAGAAGATGATTCCGGCAATTCTTACAGCCGCACCATGAATTATCTGGAAATCCCTTTCATGGCACATCTGGCATTCGGCAAGGATGCATTGAACCGGGGAGTGAAGGTCTTTTTCAATGCAGGACCACAAATCGGCTTTTTCCTGGGTGACAACGAAAAGATAAACTGGACTACTTCTACAACAAGACCGGAACACGGTAAAGAGGTGGAGAATAAATTTGATTATGGTATCACAGCCGGCGCCGGTCTGGAAGTAAGTACCGGTATCGGACATTTCCTGCTGGAAGGACGTTACTATATGGGATTGAGCGACTTTTACAAGAACTCGAAAAGAGATTTCTTCGAAAGATCAGCCCATTCATTCATAGGCATACGGCTGAGTTATCTGATAGATATTACTAAATAAAAAAAGGACTCTCTCTCATAATACAAAAGCCTGCAAGATGAATCTTGCAGGCTTTTTATATCATACATAATAATTCCCTCAGCTTATCTCAAACGGTCGTATGCTTTAACCAATACCTCATCCTTACCAATGGCGCGGATGGCAAGCCAATTCAAAATGATGGCAACCAACGGCAGACACACAGTCCATGAAGGAGAAAATGTCATAGACTCTTCTTTCAACATAAAAATAAAAGTGACCAATGTGGCATAATACCCGATCAACAAAATGGTGCTGAAAATAGTCAGACGGATTTGCAACATGCGTTTTTTGAACAAGAAGATAGTGCCGAAAGCAAGAACCGCAACAACCAGCAAAATCACAAACAAGGCCCATGGAGCATAATCTTTAGTACCATCCGCCATAGTAAGACACAGATTTGTTAAAGCGGAAACACTATAATCACTTCCTATGTATGAGCCTACGGGACTACACAGGCAAATAATAATCAAAATGGTAACAACAAGTAAATAAACAGATTGAATGCGTTGTATCATAGTCTCTTTAATTTTAATCATACAACCCGTCATTCTAAACGCAGTGAAAAACCTGAAAACACAAAGTGAATGGTTATCAGATTCCTCACTGCGTTCAGCATAACAGGGCTAATATAATGTGAGGTGCATCAAAATGTACCACAGATTACTCAGATTGATACAGTTTCCACACGAAACGACTCATGTTTCAAAATAGAACGATCCGTGTAACCTGCGGTAAAGACCTTTTGCACAGCCCCAAATGAAAAATCACTGTAGTTTCTCTTTTTCTTTAGCAGGATTACGGAAATAAACCTTGCCTTCTTCATATTCCTGAGCAGCGATCAATGTCGGTTTCGGAAGTTTTTCGTAATAACGTGAGATTTCGATCTGCTCTCTATTTTCAAAGACTTCTTCCAGGTTATCGTTGTATGAGGCAAACTCCTGCAATTTCTTTGAAAGATCATTCTTCATCTCAACACTAATCTGGTTGGCACGTTTGCCAATGATAGCAACAGTTTCATAAATGTTACCTGTGTCTGCACATAAATCCATCATGTCACGGGTAACAGTATTACTTGGAGCGTTTGTCTTTTTGTAATCCATAATTTCTTATTTAGTTTTATTCATTAAATTCTTTTACGTACTTATTGGCATCCTTGTAGATGCTCTCCACTTCTTTAGTATACTTGCTGTCGGGAAACTCGTTCTTGAAAGAATAATATTCATCTATCGTTTCACGCATACGCTCTTCTTTCTTTTCTTCCACGCTCGCTTTCGCCATATCATATTTGGCACGCAAGACCAGGATAGAAAGATCTTCGCGCATCTTGGTATAGGGATAGTCTTTCAAAGCATTCTGGGCGGTAACGATGCAAGACAAATAGTTGTTACCGGTAGTGCTATAAGTACTGTTTCCTGTATAAGAGCCCAAATCATAATACAATTTCGCAGCCAGATAGTCTTTCATCACCAGCTTGTCCTGCAAATCAAAAATCATTTGCTGTGCATCCTGCCGACGGCTACTGGTAGGGAAATATTCCATAAACATCTGCAACTCCTGAATAGCCTTATAGGTGCTCGACTGGTCCAAACGAGGTTCCGGAGTATCCAGGAACAATGCTTTTCCTGAAAAATATCTGGCCTGTTCCGTATAGACCCCACGCGGATAAGTATTATAATAAGTGGTGAAATAATGCGAAGCTGTGATGAAGTCACCCTGATTATAGTAGGTCATACCCAACATATAAAGTGATTCCTCAGCCTTATCCGTTCCCTTCATGATGGTAATCAATTCCTCCAGAATGGTGGCCGCCTTAGTATTCTGCCCTTTGCCAAAGTAACTTTTGGCCGCTTCGTACTTGTATTCGTAGTCCGTGCTTTTTAAAACTTTGTTATACTCTCCACAAGACGTTAGAACCGTACCGGAGACAAGAGCTATAATGATATATTTTTTCATCTTATTCAAATAATTGCGCAAATTTACGCCTTTCCACCGAATAATGCAATATTTCCATGTTTTTAAATGCTAAAAAGTCGACAAGAGTCTATTTTTTAGAGATGAATAGATAATATCTAAGGAAATAACTGTATTTTTACATCTCATTAAACCCGAATACCAACCCACCGGCGACCAACCGGAAGCTATCGCCCAGCTGACCGAAGGGGTGCTGGAAGGAGTCCCCGCACAAACTTTATTGGGGGTCACCGGGTCCGGCAAGACTTTCACGATTGCAAATGTAATTAAAAACATCAATAAGCCCACCTTGATATTAAGCCATAACAAAACATTGGCAGCCCAGTTATACGGAGAGTTCAAGAGTTTCTTTCCCAATAATGCTGTGGAATACTATGTATCTTATTATGACTATTACCAGCCGGAAGCATACTTGCCGTCCAGCGACACCTATATAGAAAAGGATCTGGCCATTAATGAAGAGATTGACAAATTGCGGCTGGCTGCCACCTCTGCCCTGCTGTCGGGACGGAAGGACGTGGTGGTGGTGTCTTCCGTGTCCTGCATCTACGGTATGGGGAACCCGTCGGATTTCTATAATAACGTAATCGAGATAAAAAAAGGCAAACTGCTGGACAGGAATGTATTTTTACGCCGCTTGGTGGACAGCCTGTATGTGCGTAACGACATAGAACTGAACCGCGGAAACTTCCGCGTAAAAGGTGACACGGTAGACATTTACCTGGCATATAGCGACAATCTCCTCCGGGTTATGTTTTGGGACGATGAAATTGATGCCATTGAAGAGATAGACCCTATTTCGGGAATCCGTCTGGCAACTTTTGATGAATACAAAATTTATCCGGCCAATCTTTTTATGACCACCAAAGAGAGCCAGTTGAGAGCTATTCATCAGATTGAGGACGACTTGACGAAATCCCGCTACTTTGACGGGCGTAATGCAGGTACCCGTCCTTACTGTCTGCTGGACTTCTTTCCGGATGATTTCCTGATTGTAATAGACGAAAGCCATGTCAGCGTACCGCAAATACGTGCCATGTATGGTGGTGACCGGGCCAGAAAAACCAATTTGGTGGAATATGGTTTCCGGATGGAGTCGGCTTTTGACAACCGTCCTCTAAAATTTGAAGAGTTCAAGGAACTGGCCAAACAAGTGATTTATGTCAGTGCCACACCTGCCGATTATGAATTGGTGGAAAGTGAAGGCATTATCGTTGAACAGGTTATCCGTCCTACCGGATTGCTGGACCCGGTAATTGAAGTACGCCCCAGTCTGAATCAGATTGACGACCTGATGGAAGAGATACAGCAACGCATCGAGAAAGAAGAACGTGTACTGGTGACCACGCTTACCAAACGCATGGCAGAAGAATTGACCGAATATCTGCTGCGCAATGACATCCGCTGCAACTACATCCACAGCGATGTGGACACTTTGGAACGCGTCAAGATTATGGATGAATTACGTCAGGGCGTTTATGATGTACTGGTGGGTGTGAATTTGCTTCGTGAAGGTCTGGACTTGCCCGAAGTGTCTTTGGTCGCCATTCTGGATGCAGACAAAGAAGGGTTCCTCCGCTCCCACCGTTCGCTGACCCAGACAGCAGGACGCGCCGCCCGCAATATCAATGGAAAAGTAATCATGTATGCAGACCGCATGACGGACAGCATGAAAAAAACGATAGACGAAACCAACCGTATAGAAGCTGCACAATACAGGGATGAGCTGCTGAAACTGGAAGATATGATGAAAGAGAGGTGGGGATAGACTTGCCCCCTTGGCGGAAGAAGGCGCACTGCCTGTCGAGGAAAAGCCTGTTACCCGAAGAAATATCACGGATATGCCGGTGAGTTCCGGAATAAAGGCAGGGATGGAAAAGGAAAAGACAAGAAGGACAAACAGCAAAAAAGCAGGGAGTGTCCCCCTGCTTTTTTCAGAACCGTACCATTAATTCCATCACAAACTTGTCTTGTTCGGACTCTTTTGCCAAAGATAGTTTATCATAGAAATATTTCTCGTAATTAAGACGCAAATCCGCTTGAAAAGCCTTTCCAAAGCTTAATGTCACACCTCCAGTCACACGCTGGCGGGAATAATCGGTAATGTAAAGCTTACCATCCTCATCCGCATTACCGTTACTATGATCTCCCATACTGTCATAACGTCCTAGAAATGAAATTTTCCGGAACAGGCCTTTCTTGATAAACAAGTCGTAATTGACAAAGGCGTTGAAAGCATGTACATCATCAAATGAGTTTTTCGCATAAGTTTTATAAAGGTATTCGGCTTCTCACCCACATCACGCACATTCCCCACCTGTTTGGCTATGAACGAACGATTAGCAAAATATTGTTGGTGGGGAGATCGATGAGCGTCTATGGTGAAAGGCACACGCATCTGTCCTAGTGTGACATTCCATGTATCATTGGGAACAAAGCGGGCATATGCATCCAGCATCTTGATGCTTCCCTCATCGGACAAGTCTATTTCAGCCTTATAAGCAATTACCGGAAGAACCTTCCCGTCCAGACTGACACGGGCGTTACGTACCTGGAACCGTTGCATTCCGTTAGTGGTTTGAAGTTCATATTTACCGCGGATCGTTCCATGTACTTCCGGCAGATATTCTTTAGGAATAGTCAGCTGTGCGGAAGCAGTTGCAATACTCAGCATTGTAAAAGCAGACGCTACAAGTGTATTTCTCATTTTTATTAATGTGACTTTCTTTGTTTACGGCTGCAAAGATATAGGTTCGGTATATCTGTAATATTTCATCCATATTACAAATATGTTTCATTTGATATGGGGAAGACATTTTACAGCCACATTCCGTATTCTTCTCATCTGCTGTGAACGCAGTGAATATGGCCCCAAAAATATCGACGTACCGACAGAGTTATTCAATAATACGGGCAGTTTCCACCTTCTCCAGACGTGCACGGAGTTTTCCCATCATGGATTTACGTATCCGGAGCCTCATCAGGCAATCCATATCATATGATTGCTCCAAGATGGCAGGCTCGTCTTCTTTCACAATGCGCATGATATCATTCATAAAAGGATATTCAAAGGATACGGTGATTTCTTCATCCACTGTTCTTTCCACTATATCAGCAGCAGCTATTGCTTCGGCAGCGGCGGCCTTGTAAGCGACAATCAGTCCGCTGGTTCCCAATTTTATACCTCCAAAGTAACGGACCACTATAATAAGGATATCCGTCAGCTCATTGGAATTTATTTGCCCCAAAATAGGCTTTCCTGCAGTACCCGAAGGCTCTCCGTTATCATTTGCCCTGAAATCCTTCCTTTCATGCCCCAGCATATAAGCGTAACACACATGGCGGGCATCGTAATATTTCTTCTGATACGTGTCAAGATGCTGCTTTATTTCCTCTATGGTACGTACCGGAATGGCAATAGCTATAAATTTACTCCGTTTCTCCGTATATATGCCTTCGGCAATGTCTGTAATGGTTTTATAAGTATCTTCTTGTATCATGGGTTTCAGAAATCATAAATCTTTAATTATAACTCACAGAATCTGTCTGGCAATCCATGCACACGCCTCAGCATCAGCCAGCGCATGATGGTGATTCTCCAATTCAAAACCAAAAAAACCGGCCACCGTATGTAACTGGTGGTTTCTCAACCCTTTCAGCTTCCGGGAAGCCTGATAGGTACAATAAAAGTCATAATCAGGATAATCCATACAATAAGTACGGAACAC
>QWCB01003753.1_pt1 | contig 11293 bp, 10 predicted proteins | sample 1972511 | NCBI WGS metagenome assembly QWCB01 (sample SAMN09866719, study PRJNA288562) | Human gut metagenome isolate term5_stool, whole genome shotgun sequencing... | isolation source: gut | host: Homo sapiens | place: USA: California
TCTGCAACCGAGATACCTCTTGCTGCTTTACAGGTCATAGGGACAGGGATTTGCCTTTCGGCGGCGATGTCCATAAGCAGGGTATGAAAAATCTCCTGAGTATGCTCGTCCTTATGATAAAGGAAGCATATAGCGAAGGCTGCCGTACTTTTATATCAGGTATGTCAAAAGGTATCGACCTGCGCTGTGCTGAGATAGTCCACAGCCTTTCGGCTCAGCCCGAATATAAGGATATGAAGCTCGTGTGCGTTCTGCCCTATGCAGGCCAGCGTACAGAGATGAAAACACCCTTGGACAGCTATACATATTCGCTTATTCTGAACTCTTGCAGTGCGGTCGTGATAACAAGCCCCAAGTATGAAAGCGGCTGTTATAAAAAGCGAAACAGCTTTATGGTTGAACATTCCTCTCGTCTGATCGGGGTCATAAAAGAGAAGGCCAAAGGCTCAGGCACTTTGCAGACCATAAACATGGCAAAGCGTGCAGGCCTTACGCTGAACATCATATGCCTTGACGATAATCCTGTTTTTTATATCGACTCAGACTCAGACAGCCGTCCTATTTAGTTTACACCTAAATTGCAAATTGTTCAATAGTTTTCGAGAATTTTTCCGAAAAAGTTTATATATGAAAATATGGCGGACAGTATGCCTGCCTGTATATATTTGAAAGTAAGGAGATCAATAACATGGCTCAGACGAAAGCTCACAAGAAAAAAAGAAGATCTCAGGCTCCTATCGCTCTGGTCTACTTCATAACGATGATAATATTCCTCTTTGTTATCGGCATGCTTGCACTGTATGCCCTCAGAGAGTTTGGTGTTATCGGCAATGATGACAGCAACAGCGACGCAGGCATAAAAAGCCCGGTTTATAATACCCTTTTTGCAAGAGTGAACAGCAAGGGCGTTCTTGCAGACGCAACAGTCATAAGAGTTGCACCGGACGCAAAGAAGATAATCATAATGCCTGTTTCAGCGTTCACAGTGAGCGGAAGCCAGACAATGCGTGAGATACACGAAGAGGGCGGCATGGTGAAGCTTGAAGCAGCCGTTGCAGACACTTTCGGTATCACTATAGACAATTACGTTTCTCTCACAAATGACGCATTCGAGAATGCGGCGGATATTGTGGGCGGAATTACATATACTCCTGATGAGGAGCTTTACTATCTCTCTCAGGATAATGACGAGAACGATATCGCTATCCCAAGCGGCGATCTGACTAACCTCAGCGGTCATCAGATAAGACTTATCTGTCAGTATCCTGTTTTCAAAGAGGGCAGGAACGGTAATATGAAGTTTCTTGGAACTGCGGTGACAATGCTTATAAACAACGCTTTCCAGCAGACGAATATCACTAAGGATAATCTTGATAACTTCTATAACATATTCACCGCAAACAGCGATACCGATTGGACAAGTGCACAGTATAAGGAAGAAAAGTTGTATCTCAAGGATATGCTGGATCAGAACCTTACTCCTGCGGAAGCTCTTGTGCCAGAGGGCGAGTGGACGGACGATTCTCACTTTAAGGTGTCTGATAAGTTCAAGGAGAGCGTTCAGACAATGCTCAAAGATACTGCACCGTCAGCAGCGGAGAAGTAAAAACGTAAAGGCTGAAATTTTAACAGGGGGCGATATAACGTGAAACTTCTGGTCATAATCCTTAATAAAACAGACGTGCTTGACTATTTGCTGGAGGGACTTTCAGCAGCAGGCATAAAGGGTGCGACTATAATCGAGTCGTCAGGTATGGCAATGACCCTTTCAAGACTTGACAGCAGCTTTCTCAGCGCCTCTATCCGAGGACTTTTCAGCGGTGAAGAGGATAACAGAACTATCCTCTCAGTAATAAAAAATAATCAGCTCGATACCGCACGAAAGATAGTTTATAATACTGTGGGCGATCTATCTCAGCCCAATACGGGAATAATGTTCACCGTTCCGCTGGATTTCGTCGAGGGAACAGTGAAGAAACCCGTGGATAAAGAAAAAGCAAAACCTAAGGATATCTCTGAGGAGAATGAAAAGAACGTCAGTTGACGAAATGTTTACAGACTATTAACATAATATTTAATTCTTTTCATTAAAAACTTTTGAATGTCCTTGCAAAAAATTGTTTTGTGTGGTATAATAATCACAATAGGCTTTTAATGAAAGACTGGAACTTGACTTCCGGTCTTTTGGTTTTGTATGGGGCTTTTTTTCATGGCAAAGCCTAATGGCTTTGCTTTGGGAAGCATTAACGGAGGTGCTGTATGGAAGTAAAGAAAACTACGGTAGAAAAAGTAAGAGAGCTTGCACAGCCTATCGCAGACGAGCTTGGCTTTTTCCTTTGGGACGTAAGGTTTGAAAAGGAGGGAGCAACGTGGTACCTCAGGGTGCTTATCGACAAGGACGGCGGCATAGATATGGACGATTGCGAGGCTTTCACAAGACCGATGAACAAGGTGCTTGACGAGGCAGACCCTATAGCTCAGAGCTATGTGCTGGAGTGCGGAAGTCCCGGACTTGGCAGAGAGCTTAGAAGACCCGAGCATTTTGAGGTCTGCATAGGCGACGTTATAAGAGTAAGGCTCATAAGACCTGACAAAAACGGTGAAAAAGAGTTCGTTGTGGGTCTTGTGGGATATGACAAGGATAAGATACTTTGTCAGAAGCTGGACGAGGACATGAACGGCGTGGAGAATGTAGAGTTCAAGCTTGCAGATTGTGCTTATGTAAAGCTCAATGATGACGCAGACCTGTTCTGAATGAAGAAATTTAATAAATATGGGCAAAGCCCGAATCAAGTGTGAAAGGATTGATCAGAAAATGAATAAGGAAATGACCAGCAAATTTTTTGAAGCTCTGACAGATTTGGAAAAGGAAAATAATATTGGCAGCGATATACTTATTGAGAAAATAAAATCAGGTATCGAAAAGGCTATCAAGAAGGATTATCCTTACTGTGAGAATATCAGAGTGGATATCGACCCTGTTACAGGAAAGCTCGATATAAGGATACTCAAGGAAGTTATGGACGTTATGTATGTTGACGACCCTGACAATGAGATCTTCCTTGACGAAGCAAAGGTCTATGACCCTAACATCAAGGTGGGCGATATGGTGGAGATACCTCTCGACCCTGCAAAGTTCGGCAGAGTTGCCGCTCAGAATGCAAAGCAGTCTATCAAGCACGATATCAAGGATTTTGAAAGAGCAAGACTTATCGAGCAGTATCACGATAAGGAGCATGAGTGCGTTTCTGCCACAGTTCAGAAGGTCGAGCCTGCTACTCAGAACGCTATACTTACTATCGACAAGAACGAAGTTTATCTTGTAAGAAACGAGCAGATACCAGGCGAAACACTCAAGGCAGGAGATATCATCAAGGTATATGTTGTGGGTATCGCAAATCCTGACAGAAAGCCTTCTATCAAGATATCAAGAACTCACAGAGAGCTTGTTAAAAGACTTTTTGAGCTTGAAGTTCCTGAGATAGCAGACGGCACTGTTGAAGTAAAGGCTATTTCAAGAGTTGCAGGTGCAAGAAGCAAGATAGCGGTTTATTCAAAGGACCCTAATGTTGACGCCGTAGGCGCTTGTATCGGTCCTAGAAAGTCAAGAATAACTTCTGTTGTGAACGAGCTTAAGGGCGAGAAGATAGACGTTATCAATTGGTGCGAAGACCCTGCACAGTTTATCGCAAAGGCTCTTGCTCCGGCTGAGGTAATAAACGTTGTTCTCAGCGAAGAGGAGGGCGTAAGAGAGTGCCGTGTTACTGTTCCAGATAACCAGCTCTCACTTGCTATCGGTAATAAGGGTCAGAACGCAAAGCTTGCCGCAGGTCTGACAGGCTATAAAATAGATATCGTATCCGAAAGCTCTGCAAAGGCTGAGGCTGCTGATGATGAAAACTAAGAAGATACCAATGAGAATGTGTCTTGGGTGCGGCGAAATGAAACCCAAGAGAGAGCTTATCAGAGTGGTGAAGTCAAAAGAGGGGGATATCTCCCTTGACCTCACAGGCAAAAAATCAGGCAGAGGCGCTTATATATGCAAAAGCGTCGAATGCTTTGAAAAAGCAAGAAAGGCAAGAAAGTTTGAAAGAAGCTTTTCCTGCATGATAAGCGAGGATATATATAACAGCATGGAGGGCGAGCTTAGGGAAAATGAATAATAAAATAGGGCTTGTTACAATGTGCAGAAAAGCAGGAAAGCTTGTAATGGGTATGGATATGGTGAAGGACGCCTGCAATACAGGCAAAGCCTGCGCAGTGTTTGCGGCAACGGATTTTTCACCTAAATCTCTTAAAGAGATAAAGTTCAACTGCTACAAAAACGGGATAAAGCTTTACAGTCTTGGCATGACAATGGACGATATCCATTTTGGTCTTGGCAAAAGAACAGGCGTTGTCGCTATTTGCGAGGGAGGCTTCGCAAAGGCTTGCGCCAAAGGGCTTGAGGAGATCCCTATAGACGAAAATGAGTTTTATAGCATTTAGCATTTATTGAGGAGGTATTTTACAGCCTATGAGTATGAAAACAACTAAATATAAGCTTAGCGATATGGCTAAGGATCTGAAAGTTACAAATAACGACCTTATCGAGTGTCTTGGCAAGCTCGGCGGAGAGCCAAAGAAAACACAGTCAGTGCTTACCCCTGAGGAGATCTCTTATGTTCTGGAGTATTATACACAGAACAATCAGGTGGACAGCTTTGATGCTTTCTATGCAAATAACGTAAAGCCTGTCAAGGAAGAAAAGAAGGCAGATAAGAAGCCTGTAAAGGCTGAGAAAAAGGAGAAAAAGGCTGAAAAGAAGCCTGAGCCTAAGCCGACTCCAAAGGCAGAAGCAAAGCCTGAGCCTAAGCCGGCTCCAAAGGCGGAAGCAAAGCCTGAGCCTAAGGCAGAGCCAAAGGTGGAAAAGAAGCCGGAGGTCAAGGCCGAAACAAAACAGCCTGCACCTGAACAGAAGAAAAAGCAGCCAGCTCCACAGAAACCTGCAAAGAAGAAAGAGCATGGCGTTCGTCAGCAGCTTGGCGGTTTTTCTGATAAGAAAGAAGCTTCAGGCGGATATACTATCTCTGAGGATAACGATTCGTTCGGCACACAGAGAACTATCGACACAAGAGGAAGCTATATAGAGCTTGATAAGTATAACGAGAAGTATGATAACCTTGCAAACTCAAAGCAGAACAAGAGCAAGGATAACTTCACAAAGAAGCAGAAGCTCACTCAGAAATCTCAGCAGAGAAAGAAACAGCAGTTCTCACATAAGAAGGAAACTGAGAGCGAAAAGCTCCGCAGACTGGAGCTTGAAAGAGCAAGAAAGCAGCAGCTCAAGGTCATGATACCTGACGAGATCGTTGTTTCAGAGCTTGCAAGCAGACTTAAAGTAACAGCTACCGAGGTCATCAAAAAGCTTATGGGTCTTGGCGTAATGGCTTCTATCAATGAGGTGGTCGACTTTGATACCGCCGCACTTGTTGCAGAAGAGTTTGGCGCAAAGGTTGAAAAGGAAGTACACGTTACAATAGAAGAAAGACTTATCGAAACTGACGAAGATCCAGAGGAGAGCCTGCAGGAAAGATGCCCTGTCGTTGTCGTTATGGGTCACGTTGACCATGGTAAGACATCTATCCTCGACAGAATAAGAAACGCTCACGTTACTGACACTGAGGCAGGCGGTATCACACAGCATATCGGTGCATATCAGGTGGAGTATCAAGGCAAGAAGATAACGTTCCTGGATACTCCGGGTCATGAAGCTTTCACAGCCATGAGAGCAAGAGGTGCGAACGTTACAGATATCGCTATCCTCGTTGTTGCCGCTGATGACGGTATCATGCCGCAGACTATCGAGTCTATCAACCACGCAAAGGCAGCAGGCGTTTCAATAATCGTTGCTATCAATAAAATGGATAAAGAAGGCGCAGATCCTGACAGAGTTAAGCAGCAGCTCACAGAGCAGTCCCTCGTTGTCGAGGAATGGGGCGGCGACGTTATCGCAGTGCCTGTTTCCGCAAAGACCGGTATGGGTATCGACGAGCTTCTTGAAAACATTCTCCTCGTTGCAGAGGTCAAGGAGCTTAAAGCTAACCCTGACAGACTTGCAAGAGGTACTGTTGTCGAGGCCAGACTTGATAAGGGTAAAGGCCCTGTTGCTACACTTCTCGTTCAGAACGGTACTTTGAAGTCAGGCGACGTTATAATCGCAGGCACTTCTGTCGGACGTATAAGAACGATGACAAACGATAAGGGCAGAAGCATTAAGGAAGCCGGCCCGTCAACACCTGTTGAGATAACAGGTCTGGGCGAAGTTCCAAGTGCAGGTGACGTTTTCAACGCAGTTGCAGACGAAAAGCTTGCAAGAGAGCTTGTTGAGCAGAGAAAGCATGAAGCTAAGGAAGAACTGTTCCAGCAGCATCAGAAGGTAACTCTCGACAATCTGTTCAGCCAGATAGCTGAGGGAGAAATGAAAGAGCTTCCTATCATCGTCAAGGCTGACGTTCAAGGCTCAGTTGAAGCCGTTAAGCAGTCACTTGAAAAGCTTTCAAATGACGAGGTCAGAGTTAAGGTCATCCACGGCGGCGTAGGCGCTGTATCTGAAAGCGACGTTATGCTCGCAAACGCTTCAAACGCTATCATCGTTGGATTTAACGTTCGTCCTGACCCTGTTGCAAAGCAGAATGCAGAGCAGAGCGGCGTTGATATCAGACTTTACAGAATAATCTATGATGCAATAGAAGAAATAACAGACGCTATGAAGGGTATGCTTGCTCCTAAGTACAGAGAGGTGGAAACAGCCCGTATCGAAGTAAGACAGGTCTACAAGATATCCAATGTTGGTACTGTAGCAGGTTCTTACGTTCTTGACGGTAAGGTGGGCAGAAATAACGAGATAAGAGTCGTAAGAGACGGTATCGTTATCGCCGAGGATAAGATGTCAAGCCTTAAGAGATTTAAGGACGACGCCAAGGAAGTTGCCGCAGGCTTTGAGTGCGGTATCACTCTTGAAAAGTTCACCGATATCAAGGAGGGCGACATTTTCGAGGCGTTCTATATGGAAGAATACAGAGATTGATAATGATGCTTACGGGACGGACAGCCGCCCCGTAAGAGCATATTTAAGCAGGAGATAAAGATATTATGGCAGGTTACAGAGCAGGACGTATGTCCGAAGATATAAGAAGAATAATATCGGGCAAAATGAGAGACCTTAAAGACCCAAGGATACACGGAGGAGATATGCTCACTATCGTCCGCTGCGACGTGGCAGGCGACGGCTCATTCTGTAAAGTGTATGTTTCAAGCTTTGAGGGCTATGAAAAGGCAAAGGAAGCCGTTAAGGGCTTTGAGTCGGCAACAGGATTTCTCAAAAGAGAGATATCAAACGTGCTGAAGCTGAAAAAATGCCCTGAGCTTAAATTTATCGCAGATAATTCTATCGAGCATTCAGCAAAGATAAACAAGCTTCTTAAAGAAGTTCTGCCCGAAGAAGAAAAAGAAGAGAAAGACGGCGAAGAGTAATAGAGGAGAAAGGATATTATGACATTTCAGGATATTCTTAAAATATTTGAAGAAAATGACAATTTTCTTATTTTAACTCATAAAAGCCCCGACGGCGATACGCTTGGTTCAGGCTTTGCCCTGTGCGCTTTTCTGAGAGATATGGGGAAAAAGGCTAACGTTGTAAATTCCGACAGCTTTCCCGAAAGATATGATCTTATCTATGAGAGCTATTACCCTCAGGAATTTGATGTGACGTACGTTATCGCAGTGGATATCGCAGACACAAATCTTCTTGGCAGCAACCTTTCAAAGTATGCCAAGGAGGGTGCGATCGACCTTTGCATCGACCACCACATCTCAAACAAGTATTTTGCAAAGCAGTCATATGTAGAAGCAGACGCTTCTGCCGCAGCACTTATAATGTATAAGATATTCAAAGCTTCAGGCAGAAAGATATCACGTCAGATAGCGAGATGCCTTTATACAGGCATTGCAACGGATACAGGCTGCTTCAAGTATGAAAACACAACTCCGCAGGCTCATATCGCCTGTGCAGAGCTTATGTCATATGGCATAGATTTTGCTTATATCAACAGAAAAATGTTTGATGTAAAAAGCAAGGGCAGACTTATGGTGGAGCAGTCCGTTACAGCGAATATGGAGTATTACTGCGGTGGCAAATGCTCTATGATAGTGCTTACAAAAGAGCTTATGGAGAAAAGCGGCGTTGACGCTGCTGAGTTCGAGGGACTTGCTTCTATACCATTGTCCGTTGAGGGCGTGAAAATAGGCATAACAGTTAAGCAAAGACACGAGAACGTCTTTAAAATATCAGTAAGAAGCGACGATGAGATAGACGCTTCTGCATTCTGCCGTGAGTTTGGCGGCGGAGGACACATAAGAGCCGCAGGCTGTGAGATAACAGGAAGCCTTGAAGAAGTCAAGGCTAAACTTCTCAAGCAAGCGGAAAAGGTCTTGGGCTGATGAGCTTGGATAACAGCAAGGATAATATCTGCGGCATTTTGCCTGTAAAAAAGCCCGAGGGCTGGACTTCTTTTGACGTTATCGCAAAGCTCAGAGGAGTTCTAAGGATAAAAAGATTGGGTCATTCAGGGACCCTTGACCCTATGGCAACAGGCGTTCTGCCTGTTTTCGTTGGAAGAGCCACAAAAGCCTGTGATATTATCCCCGACAGACGAAAGGTCTATACCGCAGGCTTTCAGCTTGGGGTAAGCACCGATACCTTAGACAGCACAGGAAAGACGTTAAAAACAAGCGACAAGGCAGTTGCCAGAGCCGACCTTGAATGTGCAAAAAGCAGTTTTGTAGGCGATATCATGCAGGTGCCGCCTATGTATTCTGCAATAAAAGTGAACGGCAAAAAGCTCTATGAGCTTGCAAGAGCAGGCAAAGAAATAGAGCGTGAGCCGAGAGCTGTCCATATCGACAGCATTGATATAATAGAATATGACGAAGCTTCACGCAAGGGCGTAATGAAAGTTGATTGCGAAAAAGGTACTTATATACGCTCCGTTATCAGCGACATAGGTGAAAAGCTTGGCTGCGGCGGAATGATGACTTCTCTTGAGCGTTCCTATTCAGGGGGCGTTGATATAAAGGATTGCTATACCATAGAGGAGATAGCCGAAATTTGTGAGCAGGATAAGCTGTCACAAATGCTTATCCCACTTGACAGAGCCTTTGTAAGCTACGAAAAAACTACCCTTGGACAGTGGGAAACAAAGCTTTATAGAAACGGAGTAAAGCTCAGACCTGAGCAGACAGGGATAAAAGATCTGTCAGAGGACAAGCACTACCGTGTCTACGGCAGTGATAACAGCTTCCTGGGTATCGGCACTTTTCATGAGGGCAGTTTCAGAAGCTTCAAAAATTTCTGATAATTTGTTTTATTCGGAGGGATATTTTGACGGATATAACAAACAGCGGGTTTATCCCCGAAAAAAGGACAGTTTGCGCTCTTGGACTTTTTGACGGAGTCCACAGAGGACATCAGCTCATAATAACAACGGCTATGAAAAAGGCTCAGAGCCTTGACGGACATTCGGCAGTTTTCTGTTTCAAGACCGACACAGTGACCTCAAAAGGTCATGACGGCAGGATAGAAATGCTTATGAGCGACGAGGAAAAGCATAAAAAAATGGCAGAGCTTGGGGTCGAGGTGCTTTTCTCACCTGATTTTGCAGAGTTCAAAGGAATGTCACCGGAGGATTTTGTGAAAAAGGTGCTGAAAGAAAGGCTCAATTGCAGCGGCGCAGTGTGCGGAAACGATTTTACATTCGGCAAAGGCGCACAGGGCAAGGCTGTTGACCTTAAAAGGCTCGGTGAAAAATATGATATAGATGTGGAAATAGTAAGTCCACTGCTCATGGGCGGTGAGGTCATAAGTTCCACTGAGATAAGACGATGCGTCCGTGAGGGCGAGATAGCCAAAGCAAATGAAATGCTGGGTTATCATTTTGGATTCTGCCTTGAAGTGGAACACGGTTTTCAACGTGGCAGAACGTGGGATTTCCCCACAATAAATCAGCAAATACCAAAGGGCAGGGTAATGCCGAAATTCGGCGTTTATTGCTCCGCTGTTGAAATAGACGGAAATAAGTATGCAGGCGTGACAAATATAGGCGTAAAGCCTACCGTCCATGTTGAAACAGCTCCCCTTGCAGAAACCTTCATCATGGATTATCATGGGGATCTTTACGGCAGAAATCTAAAACTTGAACTGCATGAATTTCTTCGCCCCGAAAAAATGTTTGACAGCTTTGACAGCCTCCGTGAGGAGATAGCAAAAAACAAAGAGCAGGCGGTCAGATATTTTGAGGAAAATAAAATATGACAAGTGAAGATTTGCCAAGACGAAAGAAAATACGTCTTGAGGGTTATGATTATTCTGCGAATGGCTTGTATTTTGTGACAATATGTGTTACGGAAAAATACCAAGTCTTGTGGGAGAATGTAGGGGCGAACAGTGTTCGCCCGCTGACTTCAAATGAAATTCTGCACCCAAAACTTTCTGTTACAGGAAAACTTGTAAAGAGAAAACTCACAGAGATAGCTGAACACTATCCCGACGTTTTTGTAGAGATGTCTTGTATCATGCCTGACCATGTGCATATTATAATCAAAATTGAAAAACAGCCGAAAAACGGACGAACACTGTTCGCCCCTACAAGTGAAACACCGACACTTTCAAGGGTCATAAAACATTTCAAAGAGGCTGTCACAAAAGAACTAGGTTATTCAATATGGCAAAAATCATTTTATGATACGATAATCAAAAACAGAAAGCAACACGCAGAAATAAGGCAGTAAATTGCAAATAATCCTGAGAAATATGTTAAAATTGCATATGATGAGCAGGATGTGAAATAAGATTCTATTTTTGAAAGGAAGATATAAATGAACAAGGTAAGAACAAGATTTGCACCTTCACCAACAGGTTATATGCACATAGGTAACCTGAGAACAGCACTCTTTACCTATCTTATTGCAAAGCAGAACGGAGGAGACTTTATTCTCCGTATTGAGGATACAGACCAGGAACGTTACGTTGACGGTGCTGTTGAGGTCATCTATAAGACACTTAAGGACGTTGGTCTCAACTGGGACGAAGGTCCTGATATCGGCGGACCTGTAGGCCCTTATATCCAGTCACAGAGAATGGGTATGTTCAAGAAATATGCCGAGGAACTCGTTGAAAAGGGCGAGGCTTATTATTGCTTCTGCGACAAGGAAAGACTTGAGGAAGTAAGAGCCATTCAGGAAGCAAGCGGTATCG
>QWCB01003755.1_pt1 | contig 11289 bp, 8 predicted proteins | sample 1972511 | NCBI WGS metagenome assembly QWCB01 (sample SAMN09866719, study PRJNA288562) | Human gut metagenome isolate term5_stool, whole genome shotgun sequencing... | isolation source: gut | host: Homo sapiens | place: USA: California
TGGTCGATTATTCCCCGATGAAATTCCTGCAAGCAGCCGCTTTACGCCACCCTGGACGCACTTCGATGATTTGGATTGCCCAGGGAGTCAGCGCCGAGACCATCGCTGAGCCTAGTTTTGCCCCGCCGACTTGGAACGTGGCCCAGACGCTGGCACGCGCCACCAAGCTGGCACTCCAGTTTCGATCCTGGGGCGTTGCGCCCGGCGAGCGCGTGGTTGTGATTGGGAAAAACTCCCCGTGGCATTTGCTGACTTTCGTGGCCGCCGCAGCCATTCCGGCGATTACAGTGCCATTGGATCAAAACCTGCCAGCCCCGGAGTTGGCGAAAATCCTGGCGCATTGCGAACCGAAAATCATTATTTGCGACTCCGCCCAGCACGAAAAACTGGCGGACTGCGGCCCCACCGCGAACCCCCGCCCCCACCTCGTGACATACTCTGAGCTGGAGGATTGCCTAAAGCCGCGCGATGACTCGACCCCACCCGTGACGTTGGCGCTCGCGGCCACAAAAATGCTCGACAACCTGCCCGAATGCGGGGACGATGTGCCCGGCGCGATTATCTATACCTCCGGCACCTCCGCTCACCCGAAAGGCACGCTGCTGACTTACAAAAACCTGTGGTGGGGCTGCACGAATTTCCGCGAAGTGTTCGAGTATTCTCCGGCCACCGTCGAGGCGGTCACGGCTCCCCTGTCGCATATCGGCGGGTTCAACGGCACGACGACGGATATTTTTTCCCACGGCGGCACGGTCGTCATTTTTGAGAAGTTCGATGCGGCCGCTGTCCTCGCCGCTATCGAGAAGTATCGTGCCCAGATGATGTTCGCGGTGCCGACCATGTACCGGATGCTGGTGCACGCGGTCCGGCAGGCGGCACAATCCGGGCGGCCGATAGACACGTCACGGTTCACAAAAGCCCTGGTGGGCGGCGCGCCGTGGGATGAACAGCTGGCCGCTGACATGATTGGCTTGGGGTGGAACCCCATCAACATTTGGGGCATGACCGAGCAAAGCGCGTCGGGAGCCGCCCTGACCACGGACATCATGGCGGGGCGCGAGCTGGCGGTAGGCCGGGCGTTTCCGCATATCGAGCTGCGTGCTGTTGATGGAGCGGGAAAACCGGTCGAGCCTGGGGTGATTGGCCAGCTGGAATGCCGCGGTCCCAGCGTGACGCGGGAATACTTCCGCAATCCGGAACTGAACGCCGCCCTCATTGACTCGCAAACGGGCTGGTTACGGACCGGGGATTTGGGATTTTTTGATACTGACGGTTTCCTTCACCTGGTGGGACGCCTGACCGACACAATCAACTCCGGCGGGGAAAAGGTGTTCTCCCAGCGGGTCGCCGCGATACTCTCGCATCATCCGGGGGTGTCAGAAGCGCGGGTCGTCGGGGTTCCCGACCCGACTTGGGGTGAAATCGTGGCCGCGGTGGTGGTGCAAACCCCAGACACGCCCGAAAACGCGGAACCGCTCAACTTGGAACAACTCCAAGACTTCGCCCGCCCTTACCTGACGAAAGCGGAACTCCCCCGAGCCTTGCGCCTCGTGAACCATATCCCGCTAAACTCGAACGGCAAACCTGACCGGCAAGGACTTTTGACGCTGTTCCAATAACCCCCGAAACGCCCGCGCACTCAGGCGCGCGGTTGCCGCTGTTTTTCCCGTTCCACGACCGCTTCGGCTTCCTGACGAGCCGGCGGGCGGTCCTGTTCCAGATGCGCGAACTGGGGCGGAATGAAACGCTCGTAGTGCCGCATCGCCTGGGCCCACAGCTTGCCGGCACGGTACGAGGAACGCACCAGCGGCCCCGACATGCACGCAGCGAACCCCATACCCAACGCCAGCTCCTTGAGCTGCACAAATTCTTCGGGCTTGACCCAGCGCACCACCGGCAGGTACCGCTCGGAGGGGCGCAAGTATTGGGTCAGGGTTAAGATATCTACCCCCGCGTTCAGCATATCGCGCATGGTCGCTTCGACTTCCTCGGGTTCTTCGCCCAGCCCCAGCATCAGGTTCGACTTCGTGATGAGCCCAAACTGTTTGGCTTGGGTGATGACGTCCAAGGAGCGCGCGTAGGTGAACGCGGGACGCACCGTGTGCATCAGGCGCGCCACAGTTTCCAAGTTGTGGCCAAAGACTTGGGGCTCGCTGGTAAAGACTTCCTCTAGGGCGGCGGATTTGCCTTGAAAATCATCGACCAGCAGTTCCACTCCGGTTTCAGGACAGAGCGCGCGAATCTGGCGGACCGACTCGGCATAGAGCCACGACGCCCCGTTTTCCAGGTCATCGCGAGACACCCCGGTGACCGTCACATACTTCAGCCCCAGATGCTTGACCGTTTCCGCGAGGCGGCGCGGCTCGTCACGGTCGTAGCCCTCCGGCTTGCCCGAAGCCACGTCGCAAAACCCGCACCGGCGCGTACACACGGCCCCACCAATGAGGAAAGTTGCCTCCCGGTCTTCCCAGCATTCAAAAATGTTGGGGCATCCCGCTTCGGCGCAAACCGTGTGCAGCCCCGCCCCCTGCATGAGGGAACGCATTTCCTGGTATTCCGGCCCGGCTTTTGCCACCACCCGCAGCCAGCGCGGATGGTTCTCACGAGGTTGGCGCGCGTTGGCCACTTCCTGGCGCAACGGTTTTCGATGCTGCGCGGACTCCAGCGTGGACATAGTGGCTCTCCCTCAGTCGGTTTGGGGACATTCTCTGTTCATTTTACCCACGTTTTCCACCGGCCTCACTATCGTTCCCGCGATAGAACACACGCGACAAAACAATCCGGGAACCTCACCACGCGGTGAAGTTCCCGGAAAGTCTGTTGACCCGGTCGGGCTAGCGCGCTACGAACACCGGATTGTCGGCGAAAGCCTCGTCAGCAGCGGTGTTAGCGGCGATGTAACCAAAGACCAGCGCGGCCCCGATGGAGGTGCCTCCGGCCGTGTAGGTGTGGCCGATGACCGACTTGGTCGTGTTGCCGGCCGCCATCAGACCGGGGATAACACTGCCGTCCTCACGAGTGACGCGGGCTTTGGTGTCGATGACCAAACCGCCAGCCGTGCCGATGTCACCGGGGTACACCTGGGTGGCATAGAACGGACCCTTTTCCAAGCGTCCCAGCGAGGGGTTCGGGTGATGGTAGCGGTTGGCATAGAACTTGTCGTGTTCGTTTTCGCCACGATGGAAGTCCTCGTCGATGCCGCGGTCAGCGAAACCGTTGAACCGCTCAATCGTCTCGGCTAGGGCTGCTGGCGGCACGTCGATGGCTTCGGCCAGCTCATCCAGGGTGTCGCGGCGGACCAGGGCGCCCGATTCGTAATAGAGGTCGGGCAGTTCCACGCGGGGCATGTGACCGTAGGCAAAGAAGTATTTGTCACGGAACTGCTGATCGAAAATCAGCCATGCCGGCATGTTCTCGGCGTCGCCCTCGCCTTTCCCAAAGATGCCGCCGTACAGGCCTTGACCGGCCGCGCAGTAGGGCAGGGCTTCGTTCATGAACCGCTTGCCCTTGCCGTTGACCATGAGGGTGTGCGGCAGGGAACGGTCGGGAATGATGAAGCGTTCCTCGTCCTCAATCACGATGGGCTGGAACCCTTCGGTGCGCGGCAGCTTGATGACCGGCGACCAGATGGCGTCAGCCATGTTGTCGATGGCCGCGCCATGTTTCATGCCCAGTTCGATACCGTCGCCCGTGTTGCCTTCCACGCCTACGGTCCAAGTGCCGGTGATGGGGTGGCGCTGGTACTTTTGCCGCATCGCTTCGTTGCGTTCAAAGCCGCCACAAGCCAGGATGACGCCGTGGGTCGCGTTGATTTGGTACCGGGTGCCGTTGTGTTCCAGCACGACACCGGTCACGCGCTCCTCCCCTTTGCCTTTCTTGCCTGCATCGCCGCCCTCGGTGAGGAAGTCGACCAGGGCGTTTTGCAGTTTCACTTCCACTCCCTCACGCAGGACGGAGTACATAATGGCAGCGGTCAAGCCCGCGCCCATAGTGAGCGGGCGCTCGCCTTTGGCAAAGTGTTTCAAGTTGCGCCACAGCAGTTTCATGCCACGCACCCAGGGGCGCAGGTCGGTCATTGCCAGCAGCAAATCGGCCGAATCATAGGAGTTCATATCCACCGGAGACATCGGACGGAAGTACGCCTTGACGTGCGTTTTCTCCCACGGCCCCAGCAAGCGGGTATCGAAAGCGCCCGCTTCGACGCCGCGCCCGGTTTTGGCCGCGCCCGGGGCGTCCAGCCAATAGTCGGGGTAGCCTTCCATCCGCCTAAACTCCAGGTAGGGGCACGAAGCGGTGAGGAAGTCCATGCACTTCTTGCCTTCCTCCAGGAAGGTGTCAATCATTTCGTCGCTGGTGCAGTCCCCCACCGTTGCTTTCATGTATTGGCGGCCCAGGTCAGTGGAATCCGAGCCTCCGAGTCGGGCGAAAACATTGTTTCCGGGTACCCACACCATGCCGGCGGATTTGGAGGTCGAACCTCCCCACTGGTCGCTTTTTTCGACCATCAATACTTTCAGACCACGCCTCGCGGCGGTCAGAGAAGCGGACAGGCCGGCAGCTCCGGAACCAACGACGATGACGTCATAGGTATCTTTGCTGGGACGGCCAAAGGGTTTACGAGCTGAAGACTTCTTTGTGTTCATAAGCTAAATGCTAGACCACTTCGACGGCTCGCGTCAGGGTCTTCAGTCCCTAAATTTTTGAAAACGGAGCCAGCAGGGGGGTGAGTTTCGCGGTGAGCTGGCCCACCAGGACTTTTGCGGCGGTGTCGAAGTCCGTTTCGATACCCTCCTCGAACAGGGAGGTGACCCCGGCATCGTTGAGCCCGCAGGGAATGATGCCCGTGAACGCGCGATTGAAATCCGGGTGAATGTTGAGCGCCAGCCCGTGCAGGGTTACGTTTTGTACGACTTTCAAGCCGATGGCGCACAGTTTGCGGTCGCGTCCCGTCCCCCGCTCGGCGGCGGTGCGCCCCGCGGCGTCACGGTAGCGCAGCCACACTCCCGCGCGACCCTTCACGATCTCTACGTCCAAGCCCCAAGTGCCGCGAACCGCGTCGATGACCGCGCCTTCCACCGCGCGAATGTAGGCAATCAAGTCCACAGGCTCGCGCAGCCTCACCACCGGATAGACCACCAGCTGACCCGGCCCGTGCCAGGTGAGCGACCCGGCTCGGTCGGTGCGAATGACCGGCAAGTCTTTGTTGATGAGGTCACTGTCGTGGGTGTTGCGTCCGGCGGTATAGGTCGGTTCGAACTGTCCCAAGATGAGGGTGTGGTCAAGTTCCCCGTCGCGCACCCGCGCCCAAGTGTCTCGCTGAATCCGATCCGCTTCCTGGTAAGACACCAGCCCTCTGGGCAGCAAATTTTCCACTCGCACGGGGTTTACTCTATCGCGTCGGGCGCGTTCGAGCGCGAATCGGACAAACTGGGCAGGGTTTTGCCCACAATCTGGCGGGGAATTACAAGCAAAAATGTTCGGAAAGGACACGGTTAACAATCAACGATAGTCCGCTTTCTCCTGATAACTCTGATATCCAGAGTATCCAGGCTACCTGCCACCGAGCAACAAAGTTTACGGAGACTATCTCGACTTACCAACCGTGCGCTCTAACCCAGAGCTATTTACGGTTGACGATGCCTATTAAATGCCTTGTCGCAGCCGATTAAGCACGTCAGCAGCGGATGCATCGTCTGCAGTAAACCGCACATGCCCCTGTTCACAAATCTCCAACGTATCCCGAACAACCTTTTGCTCCGACAAGGTCAGGGGACGTTCAAAGTGTTCCTGAAAGATATCCACTGCATCCGCGCAGGCGGCACCGTCATAGAGGATTTCCCCGCTGCGATTCGTAACCGTGAAACGGTCAATCATCGGCTCACCGCTAAACGTGGCGTTCACAATCTCGCCAACGTTTTGCACCAGGCTACCCACGGTCACATCGTGCGCGGTAGGCGGTGTCCACCGAGCCGGAAACCCCCGAAGCATATCCCGATAGAAACGCTCCGCGATACCCGCCAACGAAACCAAGGGAGGAACCGCAAGCACCACAGCGTGAGTTTGACGCCCCAACTCTTTGGCGCGGCGCGCAGTGTCGAGAACAGTTGCGGCATTGCGCCACGTGCCCTCAATGAGAAACGAAATCCGGTTCGCTTCTGCATATTCCACACACATCCCGACCCACGCGCCGGACGCTGGAGCGGTGGCGTGGGGCATCTTCAAAAGCTCGTGGGTAATGAGATACTCGTAATCTGGGTGGTGGCGGCGAAAGTCATCGCCGATGATTTCAGCAACAGTGTCAGGGGGATACTGCGCTAGGGCATAATTCTTGCCTTGGGTTTTCCCAGCCCCCGGCTGACCGCCCAGAAAAATCGTCACCGGGTTTTCAACAGATTCAATTTTCCTGAATACATCGGGTTTAACTAACAGTTCCCATAACGCTTGCAATTCATCTGGCGTCATCACATAGCTACTAACAATTCGGAAGAATCAAGTTCCACACGGCGTACGTGCCATTTTTTAATCATGGCAATTTGCGCGGCGCGGTCATGAGCGCCGACCCGCGAGCGTTCCTCATCTAACTCAAATCGTTCTTGCTCGGAGCGGTCAGCTAAAGCATGGTTACCTTTTTTGAGAGCCGCAACCTGCCGGGACGAAAGCCAACCTCCCAGCATGGTTCCGGCTTCATAGAACACGTCATAGAGAACCGAATCGGAATAGTCCTCATATTCATTGCTTACCATCGCCACGTCCCTTCGCTTTACTGACATTTTACCAGCCCCCTCTGGCTTTGTCGCTGGTGCGGTACCCCTGACGCATATTGACCAAAACAGCATTTTCCCCGGTGCTGCCCCTCACGGGTTCGAGTCCCCAACCCCCTTAAATATTTTCGGACGGGGTAAACCCGCCCGAAAATATTTGTGGACCCAGAGGGACTCGAACCCCCGACATCCACGGTGTAAACGTGGCGCTCTAGCCAACTGAGCTATAGGTCCTAAAGGTTTGCGCGAAACGCAAAACACGAGACTATTGAGAATAACATTTGCCACGGCAAGTTGCGAAACGGCCGGGCCGAATCACTCCGAAAAAATCACGTCTCCACCACCTCTGGGCTCCCCCAGCGGCAGGCTTGTATCCGAAGGCCACCCCACTTCTTCTGCAGTTCCCGCAACAACGACTCTTTTACCGTTGTACGGAACCCACTCTGGGGTGGTGTCAACGCTATCTACGCCCGGATAATATGCCCCCACACAGAGCAGCTTCGCGGAATCGGTTTGCATACCGGTTCCATCCCCGCTCATGCCAGTCACTGTTTGTGTCCTATCAAAGACCAGAATCGCGTACTTTTCATACTTAAATGTCCCGCTATAGTCGGGATTTGGATCTGAGACGCCTTGAAAACCAACTAGCTCTGCGTGATTCATAATCCGGATGGTACCTTCAAACACCTGCTTGCCTTGGGCTTTGGCCGCTGCAATAGCCTTGGCTTTCTGATCCGCAGACTTGCCCCCTGCGGGCTGCTTACTCCCCGCAGCACCGGCCGGCCCCGCCAGCTTCTGCAAGGCCGAACGATCCGAAACATCCAACCACTGCAGTTCGGCTCCGTCCCCGTCCAATACTGGGGCGGATTCACCAAACGTGAAGTCACAATTTTCACTCTTTACCAGTTCGGAGCCTTGCAACACCATACGATTGCAGTACCACTGGGGATTCGAGGCGCTGCCTAGGGCTTGAATAATCCCATTCCCAGCTTTACTCCCCAAAATGAAGGCCCGTGTGCCTCCACCTGCGGCAACCCCATCCAGGAGGACATTCGACGGTGCTTTAAACGGATTTTCCGACCCGTCCGCGGAGAAAACTTGCACGTTGAGCAGGCCATTACCATCGTCTGCACCGAATAACAGTTCAGGGATACCCTCCCCATTCATCTCAGTCAGGGCGTATTTATACACTCCACTTGAATTGTACAAATCTAACGCAGTCAGATACTTGGCGGGGGCATCCAGTATTTCGGTGTACTGCGCAAAGGCCGTTTGCAGTTTCTGAGCCTGTGAACCCTTCTGGACTGTCGCGGTCTTTCCTGCAGCCGAGGACGTCCCGGCAGCCCCTTCACCGCCGACGGAACCCTTCCCGAGCAACGCCACCAACAAAATAATCCCAGCAACCACTAACAGCGCCAACGCAACTATGATGCCAATCAACGGTACATTACGGCTCTTTGCGACCGCATTCGCTTCCGGACGTGGGGGCGGCGTGGGGTTGGATTCAAACGGAATCGGTGCAGGCGGCATCGGGTCAGACATAACTTCCTACTTTCTGCATGACGGCATGTTTAGATTAGCATCACCAAAACGCCCTCCGTTACAGTAGGGAAGGCGATTATCCGCAGCTTTAGAATCTGGCCCACGCTAGGCCACGGTTTTCACCAGGACCGAGCCTTCATCCGTGAATCCCAACCGTTTGAAGTAGCCCACATCACTGGTGGTATCGGGGGTGATTTCAACTTCGGTGGCTGCAATTTCCGCGAACAATTCCCGGTCGGAATACACATGCTTGCCGGGGGTCAGGTCACGGAACCGTTCAGTCACAAAATCCAAGACAATACGGCAGCGGCCCTCCGCGGCGGCTTGCAGTGCTAAAACACCCACGATTTCCTCCTGATAGAGCACCAGGAAAACACTGGCGCCACCCAAGGACTCCGCTGAAAACTGCGGATAGGCTTGGAGGATGTCTTGGTGGTTACGCTCCACGAAACGCTGCACCACCGGGGCTTCACCCGAGGTACCCACAACTTCATAGACCCGCTCGCCCTCGCTATCGCGACGGTACAAGCGCCACAGCCAGTACACGTTGATCAGCACGATGGCACCGTTCATCACCATATAAGGCCAGATACCGAAATACGCGTTATAGACCGTGGCAATCAGCGAGCCCGTCAGGTTCAAAATCCGAAACTTGCGCACACTGGGAATCATTAAAGACACCACTACCAAGATGGATCCGACCCACCCGATTATTTCCCATACCGGCATATATGCATTCTCCTGATTAGTACACGAAATGAAGCATTCCATCGTACTCGGCTTTGTCCGGCATCGTGGAGGTTTTCGCGTGACAAAAAATCTCTGGGACGCAAAACCGGTTTCCCGCTGAAACTTCGCAGTATCCTAACCGTGATGGTCAAAGTATCCGCCCGCAGGCAATTTCCCCAGTACGGCGAAGCATTCTTCCGTATTCCTGCCCTCGCGCTCACCTCCGCGGATTCGGTGCACCCACATCGCTTGCTGGCATTCTTTGATGCCCGGCCCGACTTCCATGACCTTCCCGGCCCCATCTCCGTACTGACCTGCTCTAGTGATGACTTGGGGATTTCCTGGACACCATATGTTCCGTTGATTTCAGCCCGTGACGGATGGGGTTTTGGCGATGCTTGCCCGGTGGCCCTGCATGATGGAGGGGTACTTTGCGGTTACGTGGCAAGTCAGGGAATGAGTTTTTGGGATGATGCCGCTGCCGGAAGCAATTGGAAACTTTATGTCTGTTTAAGCGAGGACACAGAAACCTGGGTACATCGAGACATCACCGCGCAGCTGTGGACTGAGGAGACTGGGAACCTCTTCTTTGCATCCGGAAATGGCATTCAGCTCACAACTGGTTCGCACCGGGGACGGATTCTTCTGCCGATGGTGGAACGTCGGGTTAACTCCCCAGAAATCAAAGCCCTCATCGTGTTTTCTGATGACGGCGGAGCCACCTGGCAACGTGGCGGGACCTTGCTTGGCGGGGACGAAAGCAAGCTGTTGGAACTTCCCCACGGAGATATTTTGATGAGCTCCCGCGCTTATCCGCAACGCCTGTGGGCGCTCTCAACCGATGGAGGGCAAACTTTGACGATGCGGACCTTGCAGGTAAAGGACCCCGGTTGCAATGCGGGATTAGCCATGTATCACGGAACACTGGTCCTCACCAGCCTAGACCCGCCCGAGGAGTCTCCGGAGGTACCTCCCGACCAGGATTTGGACCCATCTCGCGGAAAGAGCCACGACCAATTACAAGACTGGTTTTCTCGCAGGAACTTGGTTGTCCGACTGGGAACCCTCCCGGAGCCACCCACGAGCCCTCTCGACCCCGCTGAGATTAGCTGGGGTGAGCCCCACGTCATTGACGCGGGTCCCGCCGCCTACTCCGTGTGCGCCACGCTAGGCGACCGGATTGCCGTGATGTGGGAGACCGGTCAGCAGAGCGGGGGTTCGCGCTCCCCCTACGGGTCTATTGCCTTCACCACTCTCGAATAGGCTCAATCACCGGGAAACCGCAACCGCGCCTCGGTGCGGCGCACGCCTCGTATGATCGTAAAAGACAGGTCATTTCACCCAGCGTGGCTGCGACTGGCACGGATATACTTGCTGTTTGTGTCTCATTCTCACTCGATTTCTCGGATTTCTCGGACTCAAGAGGCCTCGACGACTTCGCCCGCCTCGCGCCTGGCAATGGTGGTTGCCCTGGGCTTAATTACGGTCTTGACCTTGGCAGGAGTGGTTTGGCTCTGGCCCGATTGGCATCATCTGCAGGAAGTCCGCCAGATGAACTTCAGTTTCGCGACCGCTCCGGGAGTTTCCTACGAACGCGCTAACATCGTGAAACTGGAGCCGAAGTGTCGAGACACCGACATCGCCCCTTCTGACGTACAAAGCCACCTGGACGACTGCGTTCGCCTGACGGTACGCCTAACCAGCGGACCGGATTCCAACCAGGTTGCCACCCTGGAAGCGGTCGGACCCGGCGCGCATTCGAACCTAGCTCCCGGCGACACCATCCAAGTTATGCGCTCACCAGGAGAAAAACCCGGCACTGCCACATACACCTTCACCGGCGTCCCCCACGACCTGCCGATTATCCTCTTTGCCGTCCTGTTCGCCGTGGTAGTTCTGGCTGTCGCCCGCGTCAAAGGAGCGCTCTCACTGGTGGGACTGGCTTTCGCGACCGTGGTGATTGTGTACTTCATGCTGCCTTCCCTAGCCAGCGGACGGCCCGGCATCTGGGTCGGAGTGGTCGGATCGTGTGCCATCATGCTCATCGTCATTCACGTCGCCCACGGCATATCTATGCGGACCGCATCCGCCCTGCTGGGCACCGTGTGCGGTTTGGGGCTTTCGGCCTTGCTGGGCGCCATCGCGGTGAAAAGCGCGCACATTTCGGGTTACATCGATGAAACCTCCTTTGACTTGTCCGCTGCCATTCCGCACCTCAACATGAGCCAGCTGTTCGTTGCTGCCACTATCCTGGCGG
>QWCB01004020.1_pt1 | contig 11276 bp, 7 predicted proteins | sample 1972511 | NCBI WGS metagenome assembly QWCB01 (sample SAMN09866719, study PRJNA288562) | Human gut metagenome isolate term5_stool, whole genome shotgun sequencing... | isolation source: gut | host: Homo sapiens | place: USA: California
AGCGTCACGCCGCCGCCCACGCGGATATTGCCGCTTAAGCCGCTCAGGGTGATGCTTTCCGGCTGCTGCTTGACGGTCACGTTCACGCTTGCGCGCTGACCGCCGCCATCCGCCGCCGTCGCGCGAATGGTCGCCTGTCCGCGCCCAACGCCCGTCACCACGCCGTATTCATCCACAACGGCGACTTTCTCGTTCGTGCTCTCCCACTTCACGCCCGTGATGGACGCGTCCGCCGGCTTCACCGTCGCGGTCAGCTGCGCCGTTGTGCCGATGAAGAGCGTCTTGGTGTCCGCCGTCACCGTCACGCCCGTTACCGGGGTGATGACGATGGCGCGGTAATCCACACTGACTTCCGGGTTCGATTCGCTCGCCACGGTCACGATGCACTCGCCCGCGCCGCGCGCCGTCAGCGTTGATCCGCTCACACGCACCACGTCCGTATCCGACGAAGCGACGGTATAACGGCGGTTGTTCGCGTCATTGGGGGACAGCGTCGCCCGAATCGACACCTGCTTGCCTTTGCGCAGCAGCAGCACGCGGCCGTCCGCGCCGCCCGTCAGTCTGACTGCAAACGAACGCTTGCTGCCGTTTGTTTCGGTAAAGACAAGACTCATCTCGTCCAAATCCTGATACTTGTTGTCGTAGCTGTCGCCTTCGTAGCTCGAACCGCCGTAAGTTGCGCTCGAATACGGCAAAAACGATATGTCAAACAATCCGCTCGCCGTATTTTTGTAACTTACGCTTGCGCCGTCGCCTTTGGCTGTGATTTGCAATCCCCTGTCCGCAACGGTAATGCCGGTTTCGGTCGGGACTGCGGCGTTTGTTTGCGAGTAGCAGTTGTTCAGATCGAACAAGTTGTAGACAAATACCGCCGCGCCCACATTGACGTTTGCCACAGCAGCGGACAAACAACAAATGCAGACAAGTGCAAGAATAATTTTTTTCTTCATCCTTTCAAACCTCCTACGGTCAGATTGCCGATCAGTTTGTCTTTCATACAAAGAAACAGCACGAATATCGGCGCAAACACTATCATACATCCGCTTATCTTCATCGGGATAGTGCTGATTGCCGAGTCGGTTGCCTGTTGGTAGCGATACAAACCGTATGCGGCAACAGGGTGATTGGGAATAAACATCATGGGCACGTAGTAGTCATTCCAATAGCCGATGAAGGACAACAACAACACTACGGATATTACCGGTCGTATCATCGGAATCATTATCCTTGTCATGACGTGGAAGTGTGACGCGCCGTCGACAAACGCAGCCTCGGCGTAGTCCCACGGCAAATTTTTGAAAGCCGAGTAGAAAATCAGGTAGTTCATACCGAGAAAGTTGGCTTTCATTACGAAGATGCCCCAGAAGTGGTCGTATGTGCCGAGATTACGCGCCATTTCCAATTCCGACGGCAAACTGCCGACAATGGGCAACACCATGGTTACGATTACTATGCCGTACACCACTTTGCTGAAACGGTAATTGTATTTCGCCGTGACGTACGCCACACAGCATGTAACCGCCGTGTTGACAATCGTGCAACCTACCGAGTAAATCAGGCTGTTGAGCAACATCTCGGGCAAAAATACTTTGCGCGACACGCCGTCTTGTATTACAGGTACGCTGAACTTGCTCAAGGCGACAAGGTAGTTGCTGAACTTCCACTCTTCGGGGAATCCGAAGGGGTTGTTTTCAAAGTCGTACTGCGTTTTGACCGAGGAAAACAGAGCCCAGACAAACAGCGTTATCATGACAACTCCGTACACTGCCAGTAACACAAACGTAACTACGGTTGCGGCGTTGGGTTTGCTGCGTACACCGCTGAAATCCTTGTCGTTTTCTTTCTTTTTGATAATTCTTTTCATGCGTCAACCCTCCGACGGACCGAACCGCTCCATAAGGTACTTGACCAACAGCGTTACGGGTGCGGCGACCAAGGTAAACACTATACCTGCGGCAGACGCGTACGGATACTGCGAATAAGTGCCGTTGTCGCCCGCCACCATCAAAAACAGCCAATAACCTATGGTGTAGTTTTGCGGAGCGGCATTTATTCCGTAAAAGCTGTACAATGCCGCCTGACTTGTGAAAAACGTTGCCACGCCGAAAACCATCTGCATTGTAAAGGTAGGATAGATGGACGGCAGAATGATGTGCCACAACTCTTGCCAGGAGTTGGCTCCGTCAAGCTGGCAACTTTCGAGCAGGCTGTTGTCGATGCGCGACATTGCGCCCGTGTACAACAACATGCCCGTACCAAACCCCGTCAGACAAAGGAAAATAACAATCATCCACAATGCCGTGTCGGGTTTGTACAACAAGCCGAGAACCCGCAAATTGAACCACTTTTCAAGCAAGATGGGTATGCCGCCGTCGACAAAATACTTGTACACCAAAACCATGACTATCCCGGGGATAATGGTCGGCATAAACAACAGTACCTTAAACACGTTGTTCAACGTGCGTTTTTTGTACAGATAGTAGGAAAACAGTATACAAATCGGCGTGATGAGAATAACCGTAAACAGCCATATCACAAACGAGTTTTCCAGGCAATACTTAAGCACAATGTCGTTGCCGAGGTCAACGAAAAACTTTTTGTAATTGGCAAACAAATTGTCCCACGCAAGCCACCTGAAGCCTTCGCCTGCGGAATATTCCTTGAAAGACAACAACAACGAGTTGACGTTGACGCCGATGTAGAATATGGCAAACTGCAACAAAGGCAATGCCAGTATTGCCCAGTAAAATATCTTTGCGCCCAACTTTCTTTTCTTTGGCGTTTTCACTTAAAAATCCTCCTTTTTGAAGATTTTTACTATAAAACTTGCTTTCTGACCGAAAATTTTGCCGCAAAAAGGGAATTGAAACAACTCCCTCTTTGACAAAATATTAGTTTATAACCCGAAACGCGACCAGTTTTCCGAATGGTACTTAAACAAGCCGTTGAAGTAGCTGTCCACGGTCAGCGAGCTGTCCGAAGCAAATGCCTTAAACGGGTTGTCGTACGGAACACTGCCGACATTGGCGTTCCACTCCCATCTGTCACGGAAGTAGGTGACGTCACTCAGACGAGTATTGCACAAACCGATGTCGTAGACGACTTTTGCGGGGTTTTCGCCCTTGTACATATCGTAAATGTACTTGGAGAAATACGTCAGACCTTCGTACTGCTCGTCTGTAAGGGTGTAATTAAACGGACGGCACAAACCCGTGTAGGCATTGAACACGCGCAAAGAGTTTTCCGTATGGCAAAATTGGTAAAAATCCTTCGCCAGATCCATTTTGTTGCCTGCGTTGGCATTGATGAAGAAACAGCATGTCGCCGAAGTGGACACAACCGTTTCGCCTTGTGCCGACCCCGTAGTCTTAGGTACGGGCATATACGCAAATCTACGCGCGCCGTAAGCCCACTTTTCGCCGTACTTGGGCACCATGTCGGAAAATGCGTTGTTGTTACGCGCCTCGTTCTCCCACCAGTCGGACTCCAGAATCATTGCCACGGGCTGCGACGAAGGGTAGCTCTTGATAAATTCGTACTGTGCGCCCAGGTGGTCCTTGGTGGTACCGCCACTGCTCAGCGTGTAGTTGTTGGGGTTGGTTACAAGGTCCTTGGCAAACTGCAAAGCGTACTTTTTGCCCCTTTGTTTTTGCAACATATAGGCGTTTGCTTCGGTGATTTGCGTAGGCTTGCTGTCGCCGTCAAAGGTGTAACTGCCGCTGAAAGTGTAGTTGAGCAAAAAGTTGTCGTAACCTTCGTAGTCTGCCCACCATGCCGTCGTCGCCATTGTCTGGTATACGCCGATACCGCCGCTCCAGATAAACGGAGTAACGTTACTTGCGGTAATCTTTTTGACAAGTTTTTTGAATTGTTCGTAGGTTGCCGGCATACCGTCGTCGCGCGTACCCTTGACTCCGTCCGGGCCTGCCGACTTGTTGTCGCCTTTGGTGTACTTGACGTTGGTGTCGGTGGAACCGTCTGCAATGTAGAAGCCTTTGTTCTCCCACAAGTCCACGTCGTACACTATTCCGCTGTGCGACATGTAACTGGGCAATCCGTAGTACTTGTTGCCTGTGGTTTTGCCACCGTAGTATTCGCGCAGGGTATCGTCGGAAATTTTTTCGGCAATTGACACGTCCTCGCCGTACTTGGTAAGTTTTTCGGTAACGACGTCTGTGACGTCTGCCAATTTGCCGTCGTTGACCAAATCATAATAGTATTGTTTCTCGACAAAGTACAGTTGGTGCTTGTCTGTGGCAATACTGTTTTTTAGTTGGTCGGGCGTAAAGGACGGTTTGTCGTTTGTAATAAGTATTTGCACGTCGGGGTGCAGTTCCTCGTACTGACGTTTAAGCTCGTTAAGCCAACCGTCACCCAAGCCGCCGTAGTAGTTGCCTATGCGCAATTGCGTACGGTTGGGGTCGATTTCTTCTTCGGGGCCGTCGCCGGGCAGGTCGTCGCAGCCGACAAGCACTGCCGACAGAGACAACACCAGACAAAGCGTCAACACAAGCGCAAGTATCATTGACAATTTCTTTTTCATTGTTTTCCTCCACATTGTTTGTAGATGACAATATCGATTTTGGATTGCTTTTAGTATGCTAAATTTTTGCAAAACCGACGGTAAAACACTGTAATTCAACACCTTTTTCGCAAAACACGGCACAAAAAGCCTTAAGGGTACAACTCCCCAAAGATATTGTAGCATATTCAAGATGTCTCGAATATTCATATTTCGGGCAAATTAAACAGTTATGTTTTCAACATTTTGGAAACGTTACTTAATTTTGGAAGACATATCAAAACAGTGTTCGTACTTAACAAAAAAAGGAGGAAACCTCTTTTGTCCGAAGAAGTTTCCTCACGCCAATTCCACAAAAAGTCGTTAAAGCTGTACGATACTTAGGGCTAATTTAGCCGTCACTAATAATTTTTGGCACCCGAGCGTGCACAATTAGAGTTACAGCCATAAACTATTTGTGGCTGTAACTAAATGGTGGTCAAGCCTCGGCTTGTGACGGCGGTTGATTATGCGTTAAACGACGCTTACTGTACTTAGAAAAAAGCTTTTTTTGTACAAGAGCTACTAAGTTGAGCAAGATATACGGTTTATCACGTTCGGCAGCCGTCAAAAAACCGTCTCTTCCGTGCACCGACATCAAGGGTTTACCTTATCATCATTATTATAGCTTGCGGAAAGTCTCCGAAATGCTTCCCGTAAATATTGATTCCGCCCTGGTGTTTGGCGTCGTCTTTCAGCAAAACGGTAAACTTTACCGCATTGCCGGCGACAATGCCCAATCGGGATATAGTTACGTCTTTGGAAACAAGCTGGTCGTCAATGTATGCGCCGCTTTTGTTGACCGTAATCTTTTTCAGCAGCCCGAATTGCGAACTGGACACCGGCCAGAACTCCGGCGTGTATACTCCGCGCCTGCCCCCGAAGTCGCCCGGGCATGTGTACGTCAACACTTCGACGTCGTTTATCAGAAAGGTAATGTCGCTGGGCCACACGTTGCGATAGTACACCGCCTCCGAACACAACTCCAACGAGAAGCTGATTTCGTTGACAGGTTTGGCTTCGGGCGAGGAATACGGGAACATGTAACTGACATACCCGTGCGAAAACCACACCAACTCGGCGTCTTTGCGCTCGGGCAGAAAGAAGTACTCCGGCGAGTCGGGCGCAAAAAGCTGTTTTTCCGCGCTTGCCATTCCGCACGGAGACTTGATGTCGCAGTCGGTGTACATGCCGACGGGCATCTCCATGCAATATGCGTCGTTGTCCGGAGTTTTGGGCGTGGCACGCTTGATTTGTACCATGCAAACCATCTCGCTGCACAACTTAACGTGTCCTTTCGCGCTCGGTTGGTAGGAAACCAGCACAAGTTCGGCGTCCTGCAAAGCGTTGATATGGTTGGACACCGACGAAACGGGAATATCCAACACCTTGGAAATCTCGTTGAGATTCATCGAACGCGCGGTAAGCAAGTTTAATATTCTGACGCGGTCGGGCACGGACAATGCCCTGCCTACGGCGCAAATCTTTTCGCGCTCGCTGGGGATGTTGATGTGTAGCGTAAGTATTTTGTCTGTAATCACTGTGCGCCTCCCGTTGTTTTTGTTGTAAATAAGGTTATTATACACCAAATTTGCCGTTAGTCAAGTGCAGAGATTATCACATGGCTGCTTAAAAGCCGACGGAATTACCGCAAACCTACCGCCTTGTGCGTTTTTACGCGCTCTTTGACGACGGCAATCTGACTAGCCTACAAAAAATCGGACGCATAATAAAGCTCGGATATATACACTAAAAATAATTCTTTTGAAAAAAGAGTCCGCGCGCGGACTCTTTACATTGAGCTATTGCATTTATTCTGTTTGTATTTATCGCGCTTGCATCTACTTAATCGGAACAAGATTTCGACAAAGTGTGTATTTGTTGGTTTGTTGCGCCAAAAACGCCGTAATTTGTCGCCAAATTTTGCATACGTATGTATTTTTCGGGCAACTTTTCACCTCAACAACTGTTCGCCGTCAGCATGGTATTTACCGCCCGTGCCTACTCCACCGACAAATCTTCAGCGTTGGTTTGCATTACCTTCTTGTACCAGTAGGCACTTTTCTTCGGCGTACGTTCCTGCGTGGCGTAATCCACATAGACCAATCCGAAGCGTTTCGAGTAGCCTGCCGTCCATTCGAAGTTGTCCATAAATGTCCAATAGAAGTAGCCTGTTACGGGGTAGGTTTCGGCAACACTTTTCAACACTTCGATGTGCCTGCGAATAAAATCTATCCTCATATAATCGGGCACTTCACCGTCAATCGTCTTCCACTCTGTAATCGCAACGCCGTTTTCCGCAAAAATGACGGGCAAACCGTAACGCTCGTAGTAGTACCTGACGATGTATTCTATGCCTTCGGGCGTAACCTTCCAGTCCATCGCCGTCACTTTATCTGTGGGCGAAAGCGGCAATTTTCTTATACCGTTTTCATTTTCTTCGACATAAAACCCTTGATAATAGTTGACGCCGAAGAAATCGAAGTTGCACTTTATCGTGCGTAAATCGTCTTGCGACGGGTTGTAGCCGTACTCGGCAAACCACTGCTTGTACTCGTCCGAGAACTCGCCTTTTATCAACGCGTCGGTAAAGAAACAGCCGTCGTAAAACTCCCCGTTGGGCGAAAAATTGTATTTTTCGGCAAGCGTCTTGTCGCAACCTTCGGTCGGAATCATCGGAGTAAAACACGGCGAAATGCCCAGGTTTAGTTTGTGTTTTGCAGCCTTACGCATCGCCTTTTCCGCCTTACCAATGCACAACAACACATTGTGCGCAACGCGAAATACGTCGCTACGACTCAATTGTAAAAAAGGTGCATGCGCCCCCGTAAAATGTCCGTCTTCTACCACGACTTGCGGCTCGTTGAAAATAATGTAGTTGGACACTTTTTCGCCAAACATTTCAACCACGGCACGGGCATAATCGGCAAAGTAGTCGCTTATTTTGTCATTCAGAAAACCGCCTTCTTCAAACAACTTGCGGGGCAAATCCCAATGATAAACAGTAACCCACGGCGTAATTCCGTATTTCAACAGTTCGTCTGCCAAATCGTTGTAGAAACGCGCGCCCTCGGCGTTGACGGTGCCGGTACCGTCGGGCATAATACGACACCAACTGACGGAAAACCGATAGTTTTTTACACCCAACTCGTGCATCAATGCAACGTCTTGCTTGTATCGATGATAGTGGTCGCATGCAACACTGCCGTTCATGTCGCCCAAGGTTTTGCCTTCCGTAAACTGTTTGTCCCAAATACTCGGGCATCTTCCGCCTTCGTTTTCCGCGCCTTCGATCTGATACGCGGCAGAGGCGACGCCCCAAATAAAATCCTTGTTCATTTTCCCTGATGTCCTCTTGTCAAATACATTCTTTGCAGTATTTTGCCTGCCCGCATAGCAACATTACACGCACAGAAACGTCAAAAAACTATCCTGATTGCGTTGCGTTGTTTGCCAAGCGACATATCGTCCAGATGCGCACGTCCGTCATCTGTTCCCAGCACACAAAAACTTGCATTGTTTTGCAAAACATTTTGCTCGTCTTTCACCATGCCGCACGCTGCTTTTGCCGCAACGGGCGCATGCCAATTTTTGCCGTCAAAGTGTTCGGCATAAACGGGATACTGCGCGCCTTCGCCGTAGGCGACAAACAAAACGTACTCAATCGGCCGCGGTTCGGTGGCAAAGCGCAACACGTATTCGCCCGAAACATCAAACATCGTAAGCATTGTTTTTGTACTGCCGCGCTGCAGCAACGTATCTTCGCTTTGACCGACATAACGCACAAAAACTTCGGCACGAATACTTGCATAAGTGTCGGGCAACATCAGACGCAAACGCAACACTCCGCGCTTTTGACCGACGACTGAATTCAAATCCTTCCGCAAATCGGCAACAAGTTGCTTGTTTCCTTCACACAGTCTTTGCCAAGCATCGCCGTAACTCGTTATCCCGCCGCGATACTTTGCATACAGTTTACTGCCTATGTTTTGCGCCAAGTCAAACAACGTTTCGGCTCGTTCAATGGTAACCATATACGGTTGAGCCGTTACAACTCCGCCACACTCGTACTCGTCAAAAACCTTGTTGCCCAATGTTGACAAAGACAACTGCGAATACTGCAAAGCGAGATTGGCATACAGGTCGTCAAAAACGTCGTTGTCGTCATCGATATGTGCCGATTTGTACCTTTCAAATGCTTGTAGTGTCGCATTTAACCGAGCAATGTACGCAGAAATAACATGGTTATTTTCTTCCGCTACTTTTACGATGTCCGTACGACAAAATACAAAATCGGGCGCAAAAAGATTGATCAGACGTTCGGACAAATCACCGTCGCCAATGTACTCGGCAAATACGTCGACCGCTGTTTTGCCGTCCGACATACCGCTCCACAACCGACCCGCGTAAGCTACGACAGGTTGCAAACACGGATAGAAACAATCGGAACGCTCCCACGAGGTGAGTATTGCGCCGATGGGATTGTGCTTCTCTGCATACTCCGTGTAACTGTCCACATTAAACGTCTGTGACAGATTGCCTGCCTTGCAACAAAACATATATCTGAAGCCGAGTTTGTCATACAACGCAAACGGATCGACGCCGCTACGTCCCGTCCACTTGCCACGCGGAGACACTCCCACATAAATATAATTCCAGTTGCAAAGCACTATATCTCTCGGCAACAATCCGGCAACGGGGTAGTATTCCAACATATCGTCCCACATCAACATTGTACGGTTCATGGCAGAAACAAGCGCATGCGCATGCAACACAAAATCCACAAACAGTTGTTGCTTGGTCACGCCGCCTTCAATGGTTCGTATGCAATCGTCGCAACAGGCGAACTGAAACATCTCGTCCATGCCCATATGCACGTACTTACTGTGGAACACGCCGCAAACTTCGGTAACGTATTTGTCGGTAAAACTTTGCAAACGCTGATTTGTTACGCAACCGTGGCTTCCGTGCGGATAAAGTGGCGAGCAAAAATCTCGTCCTTGGTTATGTTCGTCGTCAAACTCGGCAAGGTCGGAAAGCTGCTTGTAGACAAAAAATTTCTCCATGTGGGCAAGCGTTTCAAACGCAGGCACCACGTCAATCCCTATACTTTCGCCGTAGTTTACAATGTCGGCAACCTCGTCAAGCGAGTAGGAAGAAGCCTCATCGAAAAATGCCGTAACGCTTGTGCGCACGCTCGCCTCCAGGTACAACAACACGGTGTTGTAACCGTTGGCACGGCAAAATTTCATTTGATTTTTGACAAACTCGACTCTTTCCTTTTGTCTTGCAAGGTCAATGGAAAAAGCAATAATTTCAAGATTTTTCATAACGGTACATCAAAAAACGCGAGAAAACCCTCCTTTAGAGTTATTAGCGATGGCTAAATTAACACTAACGTATCGATTTTTTTACTACAAACGGTTTAATTTCAAAGAGCGAGGGATGTTCCCTCGCTCGATGAAATTATTGGAAACAGATTACAAATTCACTACTTCTATGCTAAATTCCTTTTCCCCAGTTCTCATAAAGGCGTAGCCTGAAACATTGGTAGACGTTATATTGAATGTTTTGTCCGTACCGTCAGGCTGGGTCATTTTCAAAGTCTTATTGGTTGTATCGAGTTCAAACGTAAACCACTTTCCGCTCCAGCTCACATCAAGACCGATTTGCATTGTTTCCTTAGTGCTTTGCGCCGTTTCAAAGAGTTTGAAACTGGTCCATTCATTGAATGTAAACTTAACCTTAAACGTAGCAACTCCGTTTTCATTTGCAACAACGTATTTATTCAAATCACTTAACGCGACATAATTGTACAGATTCGGATTTGCCGTTGTCTTGGAGTACGTTGCCTTTGCCGCATACATTTTGTTTGCACTTCCGTCAATCGGTAACCATGTATCGACTGTCTTTGTGTAACCTTCGCTGTCCGTTGCGGACGTATACACAAATCCACCGTCCGTAGACACAAGACCCGAGTACAGCAACGTGGTTTTGTCCGTATCGTAAAACTCCACAGTTTCTACATCCACGGCAATGTCAAACGAGTGAGAATTCATCCACAACGTGATGTTACTCAAAGCAAAATTCGTTACCGTTTTTGTTTCTTTGACCGTTCCGTCGGGTTTATACAATGTAAGGGTTTACCGAAAATATCCCCCACATACAAAGATACAGCCTCGGCATAAACGGCTTCGCTCCATGTTGTAGACGGATAAACGACAACCGATGGATATTCCGTATTTGTGCTTGACAATACTCTGATTCTGAATCTGACAACCTCCGCTTTCGACGAAATATACTTGTTAGTGGCAAGCACTCTTGTGTAATCGGGACATTCCGTCGGTTCATAATGCTTGTAAACGTAGCTGTTCAGTCCAAGGTAAACAGTGACATTGCTTTGTACATTAGACAAATCGGCAATGTCCGTGCCATTCTTTTCCGTAAGCCACTTGCCTGTAAATACTTGTTTGTATCCGCCATCCAAATCGATTGCGTCTTTTTCGTAAACATAGCTTGCTGCTGTGCCTTTTATGACCTTTTCGACGTGGAGTTGAGCGTCATTCTCGTCAAGGTAGGTTACGGTGCAAAGTTCGGGCATGACGGGATTGACTGCCGCAACAGCCGCGTCGGCGTGGATTGCGAGAGAGATTGTATCTGCGGCGTACGCTTCAAACGTTTTTTCCGTCGCTACCGTTCCGTCGGGTCTGTAAAC
>QWCB01003764.1_pt1 | contig 11273 bp, 9 predicted proteins | sample 1972511 | NCBI WGS metagenome assembly QWCB01 (sample SAMN09866719, study PRJNA288562) | Human gut metagenome isolate term5_stool, whole genome shotgun sequencing... | isolation source: gut | host: Homo sapiens | place: USA: California
AAGGAGATTAAAATGGGAGTTAACTTAAGAGGACGCAATTTATTAGCTATTAAAGATTTTACAGAAGATGAAGTTTTATACTTAATCAAACTATCAGAACAATTCAAAAACCTAAAACTAACAGGAACACCACACAATTACCTCCAAGGCAAAAACATAGTCCTACTATTCGAAAAGACATCTACAAGAACAAGATGTTCATTTGAAGTAGCAGGAATGGACCTTGGTATGGGAGTAACCTATCTTGATCCTGGTTCAAGCCAAATGGGTAAGAAGGAATCAATAGCTGATACTGCAAAAGTTTTAGGTAGATTCTATGATGGTATCGAATACAGAGGATTTAGGCAAGACTTAGTTGAAGAGTTAGCCGAAAATGCAGGAGTTCCAGTATGGAACGGTCTAACAGATAAATGGCACCCAACTCAAATGCTTGCAGACTACTTGACAGTACTAGAAAATTTCGGACATCTTGAAGGTTTGACATTGGTTTACTGTGGTGACGGTCGTAACAATGTTGCTAACAGCCTTCTTGTAACAGGAGCGATCCTTGGGGTGAACGTTCATGTTTTTTCACCAAAAGAACTCTTCCCAGATCAAGCAGTTGTTGCACTGGCTGAGGGATATGCCAAAGAAAGTGGGGCTCACATTCTCATCACAGAAGATGCTGATCAAGCTGTAAAAGGAGCTGATGTCCTTTACACTGATGTTTGGGTATCTATGGGCGAAGAAGATAAGTTTGCAGAACGCGTCGCTTTGCTAAAACCTTATCAAGTAAATATGGATCTTGTTAAAAAAGCAGGCAATGAAGACTTAATCTTCCTCCACTGCTTACCAGCCTTTCATGATACGAACACAATCTACGGCAGACAAGTAGCTGAGAAATTTGGCGTAAAAGAAATGGAAGTAACTGATGAGGTCTTCCATAGCAAATATGCTCGTCAGTTTGATCAAGCAGAAAATCGTATGCACACCATCAAAGCCGTTATGGCTGCTACACTAGGAAATCTCTACATTCCTAAAGTGTGATACCAACTATAAGAAACAGCTTAGGGGCTGAGACTAGTGTTTTAGTCCGGTCCCTTTTTGTAATAGTTACGAGCTCTGAGTTGGAATTCCCCAATGGTCACCATTCAAGCAAAAACCTCATAACAATAACAATAACAATAACAATTAACTGTCTTCCAGTTATTCGCAATTCCAACTCAACTCGTCTGTCAAAAGTCTTTCTTCTCAATTTCCAAATCCAAGCTTTTAACCAAAATTGGTTTTTATCCATCCAAAAGAAAGGAGCGCTCATGTCTCATCGTAAAATCGTTGTCGCTCTTGGAGGAAATGCCATTCTGTCCACTGATCCGTCTGCTCAAGCTCAAGAAGCTGCTCTGGCAGAAACAGCACGCCATCTCGTAAAACTCATCCAAAATGGCGATGAATTGATTATCACCCATGGCAATGGACCTCAAGTCGGTAACTTGCTTCTCCAACACCTAGCAGCCAATTCCGAAAAAAATCCTGCCTTTCCTCTCGATTCACTTGTTGCGATGACAGAGGGTAGCATCGGTTTTTGGCTCCAGAATGCTCTGGAAAATGCTTTACAGGATATTCGTCTTGATAAAACTGTCGTTTCTGTTGTCACACAAGTTGTCGTGGACAAGAATGATCCTGCCTTTCTCAATCCAAGTAAACCCATTGGTCCATTCTACTCAGAAGAAGAGGCTAAAGTAGAAAGCGAAAAAACTGGGGCTAACTTTAAAGAAGATGCAGGTCGTGGTTGGCGTAAGGTAGTGGCTTCTCCAAAACCTGTTTATATTAAAGAAATCGATAGTATACGCGCACTCTTAGATAAGGGACAAATTGTCATCGCAGCAGGCGGTGGAGGTATTCCTGTAATCGAAAATGAAAACGGTTACTTCTCAGGGGTAGAAGCTGTCATCGATAAGGATTTTGCATCGCAATGCTTGGCAGAACTAGTCGAAGCAGATCTCTTCATCATTTTAACTGGCGTCGATTATGCCTATATCAACTATAACAAACCAAATCAAGAGAAATTGGAGCAGGTAACTGTTAGCCAACTCCAAGAATACATCCAAGAGGGACAATTTGCTCCTGGTAGTATGCTACCAAAAATCCAAGCTGCCATTGATTTTGTAACCAATCGTCCAGCAGGAAAAGCCGTCATCACTTCCCTCAGCAATTTGGGAGCCTTGATTGAATCTGATAGCGGAACAATCATCGTTAAAGATTAATATCTTAGTGATACCTTACAAGAAAGTTTAGTCAGCACTCTTGCCACCATCATTCGTTTTTATACTGTGTGACATAGTTTAGGAGGAAAAACAAATGAGTGAAAATAAAAAAAGGTTTCAAATGCCTTCATCATACACTGTTTTGATCATCATCATTGCCATTATGGCATTTTTGACCTGGATCATTCCTGCAGGTAAGTATGATACCAATGAAGCAGGTAACCTCATCGCAGGTACCTATCAAACTGTTGACTCTAATCCTCAAGGGATTTACGATGTCTTTATGGCACCAATTCGTGCCATGCTCGGTCACGAACCAACTAGCGCAGCAATCGACGTTGCCTTCTTTATCCTTATGGTCGGAGGTTTCCTTGGTGTCGTAAACGCTACTGGTACACTCGATGTAGGGATTGCCTCCATCGTAAAAAAATACAAGGGCCGTGAAAAAATGTTGATTCTCATCCTCATGCCCCTCTTCGCACTTGGAGGAACTACCTATGGTATGGGTGAAGAAACTATGGCCTTCTATCCCCTTCTTGTCCCTGTAATGATGGCAGTTGGTTTTGACAGTATCACTGCCGTAGCCATCATCTTACTAGGTTCTCAAGTTGGTTGTTTGGCATCTACATTGAATCCATTTGCTACTGTTATCGCCTCTGATACTGCGGGAATCTCTTCTATGGATGGGGTTATTCTCCGTGTTATCTTCTGGTTTGTAATGACAGGTATCAGCACTTACTTTGTCTATCGTTATGCAGAAAAGATTCAAAAAGATCCTACTAAATCACTCGTTTACGCTCAACGCGAAGAAGATATCAAACACTTTAATGTTTCAGAAAACGATGATGCACCATCTACTTTGAGCAAGAAACAAAAACATGTCCTCGCTTTATTTGTATTAACCTTTATCATTATGATTGCAAGTTTCATCCCTTGGGTTGATTTGCATGTTACTGTATTTGAAGACTTCAAGAATTGGTTAATCGGCCTTCCTGTAATTGGAGGAGTTATCGGTTCATCTGCTCTACCATTTGGTAGCTGGTACTTCCCAGAAGGCGCTATGCTCTTTGCCGTTATGGGGATTTTGATCGGTGTTGTCTATGGTCTCAAAGAAAGCAAGATTGTCTCAACCTTCCTAACTGGTGCTGCAGATTTACTTTCAGTAGCCTTGATTTGTGCGGTTGCTCGTGGTATCCAAGTTATCATGAACGATGGTATGATTACTGCAACCATTCTACATTGGGGCGAAGTTGGCCTTCAAGGTCTCTCTCCTCAAATCTTCATCGTATTGACCTATATCTTCTACCTACCTATGTCCTTCCTCATTCCTTCTTCATCTGGTCTTGCTAGTGCAACTATGGGTATCATGGCTCCTCTTGGAGAGTTCGTCAATGTTAAAGCAAGCCTGATCGTCACTGCCTACCAATCTGCATCTGGTGTCCTTAACCTTGTGACTCCTACTTCAGGTATTGTTATGGGTGCTCTTGCTCTTGGTCGTGTCAGCCTTGGAACTTGGTGGAAATTTGTTGGAAAACTTGTCATCTCAATTGTCATTGCAAGTATTCTACTTCTTATCTTGGGTACCCTAGTGCCATTCTTATAGTAAAAAGGGGAAATACGGATGAAATCCTATATTACAGAATCAATCAAAGAGGATTTTCTTCAAAGTTTGAAAACAATCATCTCTTATCCTTCTGTTCTCAATGAAGGTGAAAATGGCACTCCCTTTGGTCAAGCAATTCAAGATGTCCTGAAAAAAACGCTGGACTTATGTCAAGAACTTGGTTTTAAAACCTACCTTGATCCTCAAGGATATTATGGGTATGCAGAAGTTGGTGAAGGGGATCTCCTTGCCATCCTCTGCCACCTAGATGTCGTTCCTGCAGGCGATTTGACAGACTGGGAAACTCCTCCATTTGAAGCTAGTATCAGAGATGGGCGCATTTATGGTCGGGGTTCTCAGGATGATAAAGGACCTTCTCTTGCAGCCCTTTACGCAGTCAAAAGCCTGCTTGACCAAGGAATTCAATTCAAAAAACGGGTTCGTTTCATATTTGGTACTGATGAGGAAACCCTTTGGCGTTGTATGGCAAGATATAATGCCATTGAAGAGCAAGCCAGCATGGGATTTGCTCCTGATTCATCGTTCCCATTAACCTATGCAGAAAAAGGACTCCTTCAGGTCAAACTTCATGGACCTGGATCAGAACAACTCGCCTTAGATGTAGGTGGAGCTTTCAATGTCGTTCCTGATAAGGCAACCTATCAAGGACCACTTATAGATCAGATCCAGGCAGGCCTCATATCTGCTGACTACGATTATCAACAAAATGATCAGTCCCTTACTGTTCTAGGACTATCTAAGCATGCCAAGGATGCTAGCCAAGGGATTAATGCAGTTATTCGATTAGCCACCGTGCTTGATTCCATTCAATCCCATCCTGCACTGACATTTCTTGCCAAAGAAGTTGGTCAAGATGGTCAAGGAAAAGGAATCTTTGGTGATATCAGCGACCAGCCTTCTGGACATTTATCCTTTAATGTGGCCGCCTTAACCATTACTCCCGAAAGTTCTGAAATTCGAATTGATATCCGAATCCCAGTCCTTGCAGACAAGGATGCCCTTGTCAATCAGCTGATAGATTGTGCAAAATCTTACCAACTTAGCTACCAAGAATTTGACTACCTAGCACCACTTTACGTTGCAAGAGATAGTATGCTCGTCACTACACTCATGCAGGTTTATCAAGAAAAAACTGGTGACAAGAGTCCCGCTCTATCATCTGGCGGTGCAACCTTTGCACGTACGATGCCAAACTGTGTCGCTTTTGGTGCCCTCTTCCCAGGAAGAGAGCAAACAGAACACCAAGCAAATGAATATGCTATCTTAGATGATCTCTATCATGCTATGGATATCTATGCTGAAGCTGTTTACCGATTAGCGACCTAAAAGACCTCCTAAACTCCGTCCCAAATCGGGACGGAGTTTTAGGAATTTTGTTAACGCTAGCCTACAAGAAAAGCCAAGAAAAGCCAAGAAAATCCCTTCCTTGGCTTTTTGCAATAGTTTTAAGGTAAGTTACCAACTCAGATACTCTTTTACTACGACACGAAAACGCGAAAACGATTATTTTTCGCCGATGAGTTAGTGGGGCAGTTAGTTAGTTCGCCAAATAGCGACTAGCGTCCAACAATTAGGAACTTTAGTTCCAATTGTTGGTACTGAATCACATCTTCTCTTCCAACTCTACGTCTGGATACTTATCCGCAAACCAGCGAAGGGCAAAGTCATTTTCGAAGAGGAAGACTGGTTGGTCAAAACGGTCTTTAGCCAAGATATTACGGCTTGATGACATCCGTTCATCCAAGTCTTCAGGCTTGATCCAACGAACGGTCTTTTTCCCCATTGGGCTCATGACCACTTCCGCATTGTACTCGCCTTCCATACGGTGTTTAAAGACTTCAAACTGGAGTTGACCAACAGCTCCCAGCATATACTCGCCTGTTTGGTAATTCTTATAAAGCTGAATGGCACCTTCTTGTACTAATTGCTCAATCCCCTTGTGGAAAGATTTTTGCTTCATGACATTCTTAGCAGATACTTTCATGAAAATTTCAGGTGTGAAGGTTGGTAGGGGTTCAAATTCAAACTTGTTTTTTCCAACTGTCAAAGTGTCCCCAACCTGATAAGTACCTGTATCGTAAACCCCGATAATATCACCTGCCACGGCATTGGTCACATTCTCACGACTCTCCGCCATAAACTGGGTAACATTAGACAGTTTAGCACCCTTACCAGTACGAGGTAGATTGACACTCATCCCACGCTCAAATTCACCCGATACGATACGGACAAAGGCGATGCGGTCACGGTGACGAGGGTCCATGTTGGCTTGGATTTTAAAGACAAATCCTGAGAAATCCTTATCATGAGGATCCACAATTTCTCCGTCTGTTTTCTTGTGACCATGTGGTTCTGGAGCAAACTTGAGGAAGGTTTCAAGGAAGGTCTGCACACCAAAGTTAGTAAGGGCTGAACCGAAGAAGACAGGTGTCAATTCTCCAGCAAGGATTGCTGCCTCTGAAAACTCATTTCCAGCTTCATTTAAAAGTTCAATATCATCCTTGACTTGCTCATAGAAAGGATTGCTGCCAAAAAGCTTGTCCCCATCTTCTAGACTGGCAAAACGCTCATCCCCTTTGTAGAGCTCCAGGCGTTGGTTATAGAGGTCATACAAACCCTCAAAGGCTTTCCCCATACCGATTGGCCAGTTCATCGGGTAGCTAGCAATGCCCAAAACTTCTTCCAATTCTTGCAAGAGGTCTAGTGGCTCACGACCATCACGGTCTAGCTTGTTCATAAAGGTAAAGACTGGAATACCACGGTGTTTCACAACCTCAAACAATTTCTTGGTTTGAGCCTCGATACCCTTGGCAGAGTCCACCACCATGACCGCAGCATCCACCGCCATCAAGGTCCGATAGGTATCTTCTGAAAAGTCCTCGTGCCCTGGGGTGTCGAGGATATTGACACGTTTCCCATCGTAGTCAAACTGCATGACAGATGAGGTTACCGAAATCCCACGTTGTTTCTCGATATCCATCCAGTCTGACTTAGCAAAGTTTCCTGTTTTCTTCCCTTTTACAGTACCAGCTTCACGAATCTCACCCCCAAAGTAGAGCAACTGCTCAGTGATGGTTGTTTTCCCCGCGTCCGGGTGAGAGATGATGGCAAAGGTACGACGTTTCTTAATTTCTTCTTGAATATTCATAAGTTCTCTTTCTTTGATTCTCTATTTTTCTTGTTTCATTAGCTAAGAATGATTTTTACATTGGATTTTACCATTCCTTTCAACACTCCATTATATCGGATTTTAGCATTTTTTTCAATTTCTATTTCTTTTCACTTCCCCCTCCCTTATTTATAGGAAAATATGGTAAAATAGAACAGACTAAAAATCATCATTTCACGAAAGGATGCAAGATGAAAATTACGCAAGAAGAGGTAACACACGTTGCCAATCTTTCAAAATTAAGATTCTCTGAAGAAGAAACTGCTGCCTTTGCGACTACCTTGTCTAAGATTGTTGACATGGTTGAATTGCTGGGCGAAGTTGACACAACTGGTGTCGCACCAACTACAACCATGGCTGACCGCAAGACTGTACTCCGACCTGATGTGGCCGAAGAAGGAACAGACCGCGACCGCTTGTTTAAAAACGTACCTGAAAAAGACAACTACTATATCAAGGTACCAGCTATCCTAGACGATGGAGGAGATGCCTAATGACTTTCAACAATAAAACTATTGAAGACTTACACAATCTCCTTGTTTCTAAGGAAATTTCTGCAACCGAATTAACGCAAGCAACGCTTGAAGATATCAAATCTCGCGAGACAGCTATCAATGCTTTCGTTACCATCGCTGAGGAGCAAGCTCTTGCTCAAGCTAAAGCTATTGATGAAGCTGGAATTGACGCGGATAATGTCCTTTCAGGAATTCCACTTGCAGTTAAAGATAATATCTCTACAGACGGTATTCTCACAACTGCAGCCTCAAAAATGCTCTACAACTATGAGCCTATCTTTGATGCAACTGCGGTTGCCAATGCAAAAGCTAAGGGCATGATTATTATTGGGAAAACCAACATGGACGAATTTGCCATGGGTGGATCAGGTGAAACTTCTCACTATGGTGCCACTAAAAATGCTTGGGACCACAACAAGGTTCCTGGTGGTTCATCAAGTGGTTCTGCTGCTGCTGTAGCTTCAGGACAAGTTCGCTTGTCACTGGGTTCTGATACTGGTGGTTCTATCCGCCAGCCTGCTGCCTTCAACGGGATCGTTGGTCTCAAACCAACCTACGGAACTGTTTCTCGTTTCGGTCTCATTGCCTTTGGTAGCTCATTAGACCAGATTGGACCTTTTGCTCCGACTGTTAAGGAAAATGCCCTCTTGCTCAACGCGATTGCCAGCGAAGATGCTAAAGACTCTACTTCTGCTCCTGTCCACATCGCTGACTTTACTTCAAAAATCGGACAAGACATCAAGGGCATGAAAATTGCTTTACCTAAAGAATATCTCGGTGAAGGAATTGACCCAGAGGTTAAGGAAACTATCCTGAACGCAGCCAAACACTTTGAAAAACTTGGTGCCATCGTTGAAGAAGTTAGCCTTCCTCACTCTAAATACGGTGTTGCCGTTTACTATATTATCGCTTCATCAGAAGCTTCATCAAACTTGCAACGTTTTGACGGTATTCGTTACGGCTACCGCGCAGAAGATGCGACTAATCTTGATGAAATCTATGTAAACAGCCGTAGCCAAGGTTTCGGTGAAGAAGTGAAACGCCGTATTATGCTAGGTACTTTCAGTCTTTCATCAGGTTACTACGATGCCTACTACAAGAAGGCTGGTCAGGTTCGTACCCTTATCATCCAAGATTTCGAAAAAGTCTTTGCGGATTACGACTTGATTTTGGGACCAACCGCTCCAAGCGTAGCCTACGACTTGGATTCACTCAACCACGATCCAGTTGCCATGTACTTGGCTGACCTCTTGACCATCCCAGTCAACTTAGCTGGTCTTCCAGGAATTTCTATTCCTGCTGGATTTGCTCAAGGTCTCCCAGTCGGTCTCCAATTGATCGGTCCTAAATACTCTGAGGAAACCATTTACCAAGTTGCTGCTGCATTTGAAGCAACAACAGACTACCACAAACAACAACCTGTGATTTTTGGAGGTGACAACTAATGAACTTTGAAACAGTCATTGGACTTGAAGTCCACGTAGAGCTCAACACCAATTCAAAAATCTTCTCACCTACTTCTGCCCACTTTGGAAATGATCAAAATGCCAACACCAACGTGATTGACTGGTCTTTCCCAGGCGTACTGCCAGTTCTCAATAAAGGTGTTGTCGATGCCGGTATCAAGGCCGCTCTCGCCCTCAACATGGACATCCACAAAAAGATGCACTTTGACCGCAAGAACTACTTCTATCCTGATAATCCAAAAGCCTACCAAATTTCTCAGTTTGATGAGCCAATCGGCTATAATGGCTGGATTGAAGTCGAGCTAGAAGATGGTACGACTAAAAAAATCGGTATCGAACGTGCTCACTTGGAAGAAGACGCTGGTAAAAACACCCACGGTACAGATGGCTACTCCTATGTTGACCTCAACCGCCAAGGGGTGCCATTGATTGAGATTGTATCTGAAGCCGACATGCGCTCGCCAGAAGAAGCCTATGCTTATCTAACCGCCCTCAAGGAAGTCATCCAGTACGCTGGTATTTCTGACGTTAAGATGGAAGAAGGTTCGATGCGTGTGGATGCCAACATTTCACTTCGTCCTTATGGTCAAGAAAAATTCGGTACCAAGACTGAGTTGAAGAACCTCAACTCCTTCTCTAACGTCCGTAAAGGTCTTGAATACGAAGTCCAACGTCAGGCTGAAATCCTTCGCTCAGGTGGTCAAATCCGCCAAGAAACACGTCGTTACGACGAAGCTAACAAGGCAACTATCCTCATGCGTGTCAAGGAAGGCGCTGCTGACTACCGTTACTTCCCAGAACCAGACCTACCACTCTTTGAAATCTCAGATGAGTGGATTGAGGAAATGCGCACTGAATTGCCAGAGTTTCCAAAAGAACGCCGTGCACGCTACGTGGCTGACCTTGGCTTGTCAGACTACGATGCTAGCCAGTTGACTGCAAACAAAGTCACTTCTGACTTCTTTGAAAAAGCTGTCGCCCTAGGTGGTGATGCCAAACAAGTCTCTAACTGGCTCCAAGGCGAAGTCGCTCAATTCTTGAACGCCGAAGGCAAGACACTGGAACAAATCGAATTGACACCAGAAAACTTAGTAGAAATGATTGCCATCATCGAGGACGGTACGATTTCGTCTAAGATTGCTAAGAAAGTCTTTGTCCACCTAGCTAAAAATGGCGGTGGAGCGCGTGAATACGTGGAAAAAGCTGGCATGGTTCAAATCTCAGATCCTGATGTTTTGATTCCAATTATCCACCAAGTCTTTGCCGATAACGAAGCTGCTGTTGCCGACTTCAAGTCAGGAAAACGTAATGCAGACAAAGCATTTACTGGATTCCTAATGAAAGCAACCAAAGGACAAGCCAACCCACAGGTTGCCCTTAAACTCCTTGCCCAAGAATTGGCGAAGTTGAAAGAAGATTAAGCGGAAGGAAAGCAGCCAGAAGGTTAATGTTACCCTTCTGGTATCTTTCAAAACCATTTTGGCTTTATTTTCAGACCATTTTATGGTAGAATGAAGAGTAATAATATTTATTAAAGAGGTAAAAATATGATTGAAGCAAGTAAACTAAAGGCTGGTATGACTTTTGAAACAGCTGAAGGAAAATTGATCCGCGTTTTGGAAGCTAGCCACCACAAACCAGGTAAAGGAAACACTATCATGCGTATGAAATTGCGTGATGTCCGCACTGGTTCAACTTTTGAAACAAGCTACCGCCCAGAAGAAAAATTTGAGCAAGCAATCATCGAAACAGTTCCAGCTCAATACTTGTATAAAATGGACGACACAGCTTACTTCATGAACACAGAAACTTATGACCAATACGAAATTCCTGTTGTGAATGTTGAAAACGAATTGCTTTACATCCTTGAAAACTCAGATGTAAAAATCCAATTCTACGGAACTGAAGTAATCGGTGTAACTGTACCAACTACTGTTGAATTGACAGTTTCTGAAACACAACCATCTATCAAAGGTGCTACTGTTACAGGTTCTGGTAAACCAGCAACAATGGAAACTGGTCTTGTCGTGAACGTTCCAGATTTCATCGAAGCAGGTCAAAAATTGATTATCAACACTGCAGAAGGAACTTACGTTTCTCGTGCATAAGAGACATCTCAGGGTGTCAAATAGAAAGGAACTTCTATGGCAACTGAACAATTTGGTGACATCGTTATTGCACCACGTGTATTAGAAAAAATTATTGCGATTGCGACAGCAAAAGTAGAGGGTGTCTATTCACTTGAAAATAAAAGTG
>QWCB01006417.1_pt1 | contig 11238 bp, 10 predicted proteins | sample 1972511 | NCBI WGS metagenome assembly QWCB01 (sample SAMN09866719, study PRJNA288562) | Human gut metagenome isolate term5_stool, whole genome shotgun sequencing... | isolation source: gut | host: Homo sapiens | place: USA: California
TTTTCGCGGCTTGAAATATTGCAAGAGGCCTGATAAAAAAAGGCGGCCGCCGCTGTATGCGGAAGCCGCCTGTCAAGTTCCCGTGGCGCCCGGAAAGTGTGCGTGTCGCGGTCGTGCCCGCCGATCCCCCGAAATCGGACCGAAGCCGGAAGTGTGCTCTTTCGACCGCCGTGACGGGGCGCAGAACCGTGAAAACGAGCTGCCTGCGAGAAAGCGCCGCCTCAGGGCGCACGGGAGTTTGATGTGGTAGCCGAAACCCCGGTCTTGCCTGCCGCGGAACGGGCTGGATCGACCTTTTCCGCAATCTCTGCGACGGACTCCGGGGCGTGTCGGCGCACCGGGACAAAAACCCCTGCCGAAGCAGGGGCGCCGGAAGCGACGGCCAGCCGGCGGCGTCCCGCCGTTGACTGAACCTCAATAAATGGGAGTCTTTCCGCCTTCCGGCTGTAATGCCGGTCCGGAAACCGGCCGGAAGTCCGGGGCGAACCCCGGACCGCCGGTCCGGATCCCCGATTCTAGTGCGTGAATACCTTGCCTTTCTGGTGTTCCATGTTGTCGTACTTGATGCGCGACGTAGTGGGGTATTCGAGCTGTTCGAACTCTGCGACGGCGTTGCGGATGTCGCCCATCAGCATGTCGGCCATGTCGCGCGACATGCCCTGACGTACCACGATGCGCATCACGACCACGTTCTCGATGTTCTTGGGCATGGTGTACGCGGGAACCATCCATCCGCTCTGCTGCAGTTTGGCCTGCAGGTCGAAGAGCGTCCATTTGGCCTTCTTGTCGTATTCGGGATCCATCATCCAGATGAAGAGCGGATTGACGACCTCCTTCGAGTAGTTCTTGAAGCACTTCATCGTGCCGATCTGCTGGTGGCAGTACTTGGCGACGTCCATCGAGTTCTGCTGAATCTCTTTGTAGCCCTCGAATCCCAGCCGGATGAAATTGTAGTACTGGCCCAGAATCTGCGCCGCGGGACGCGAGAAGTTCAGACCCACCTGCGTGATGTTGGCTCCGAGGTAATTGACCGAGAACGACATTTCGTCGGGCAGATACTTCTTGTCCTTCCAGACCACCCAGCCCAGACCCGGATATACCAGACCGTATTTGTGGCCCGACGTGGAGATCGACAGCACCCATTTGAGGCGGAAGTCCCACTTCTTTTCGGGTTTGAGGAACGGCAGGATGAAACCGCCCGACGCGGCGTCCACGTGGATCGGAATTTCGTAACCCGTCTTGGCGTTGTACTCGTCGAGCGCCTTGTCCAGCCCCTCGATGTCGTCGTCCAGACCCGTCCACGTCACACCGGCTATGGGCACGATGCAGATGGTGTTTTCATCGCACATCTCCAGCGCCTGCTTGGGATCGAGCGTGATGTGATCCAGCGTCAGGGGCACGGTGCGCAGTTCGATCTGCCACAGCTGGCAGAATTTCTCCCATACGACCTGAAATCCGGCGCTCATCACCAGATTCGGCTTGTCGAAGGGTTTGCCTGCGGCCTTGCGGCGGTTGCGCCAGCGCAGCCATGCGGCCACGCCGCCCAGCATGCAGGCTTCCGACGAACCGATGCCCAGCGCTCCGGTCTTCCACTCGGCCTTTTCGGGGGTGTTCCACAGATTGGCGACGATATTCAGACAGCGGCCGCACATCACCGCGACACGCGGATACTCCGTCTCGTCGATATAGTTGACGTTGATCGCCTCGTTCATCAGGCGCGTGGCGTAATCATCCATGTAGGTCGTCACGAAGGTGGCCAGATTGAGCCGCGGCTGCGTCTGCGGATAGGTTTCGTCCTTGACTAACTGGTAGGCGATTTCGGGCGATGTCTTGCCTTTGGGGATAAACTCCGTGGGCGCGGGATTGCGCATCTCTTCCGAACCGAAAATATCGGTCAGCGTGTCCTCGTTGGTGTGTCTTTGCTGATTCATAACGTAAATTTATTTTTGGTTTACGAGCATACGACCTTGCATGAACCGTGCCGCGTCGGAGTTGCCCGGACCTGAAATCCGGCGTGCTTTTTTTGCCTGAAAACCTCCGTCTGCGGCCCGCAAGCCCCTTTCCGCTTTGTACTCAACCTGCTGCCGGACCAACCTCCCGCGGGTGATGCCGTTTTCGGCTCCGAACGGTTGATTTTTTTTGCATCATTCCGTCCTGTTCTGTTCCCGTTTCTGCTTGTTTGCCTTCCGATCCTGCCCCCCCCCTGAAAAAAGCGGGGGAATATTTGGAATCCCGGAAAAATTCGATATATTTGTGATATCAAAATAATATCACCTAAAACTTACGGATATGGAGAATGGAAATTTTGTCTACAAGGGCTGGAAATGCAATGGTTTTCTGGCTTTGACGCTGATCTTCGTCGGGTTGGCGCTGGGTGTGTGCGCGATCGTGTTCGGCGCGCAGCGTATCGACGCAGGGCTGGCGTTCGGCGTCGGGCCGGTCGTGATCGGCTCGGTCTGGTGTCTCTGCATGCTGATCTGCATGGCGGGCTTCATGCTGCTCGAACCCAACGAAGCCCGCGTCATGGTCTTCTTCGGCAAATACAAGGGCACCTTCTACGAAACGGGCTACTGGTGGGTCAATCCATTTATGTCGGCCAAGCAGATTTCGATCCGCGCCCGCAACCTGAACGTCGATCCGATCAAGGTGAACGACAAGACGGGCAATCCGATTATGATCGGTCTGGTGCTGGTGTGGAAGATCAAGCGCGACGATATCTATAAGGCGGTCTTCGAGATCGACGCTCCGACGACTGCCGGACAAACCGGGGTTTCGGCTTCGGCCCGCATGAACATCCTCGAAAATTTCGTGGGTGTGCAGAGCGACGCTGCGCTGCGTCAGGTCGCCGGCTGCTATGCTTATGACAATAACGGGGTTAAGGACGATGAATTGACGCTGCGCTCGAATAGCGAGGCGATCAACGACCAGCTCGAACACACGCTCAACGAACGCTTGGCGATGGCCGGCATCGAGGTGGTCGAAGCCCGCATCAACTATCTGGCCTATGCTCCCGAAATCGCCGCCGTGATGCTGCGCCGTCAGCAGGCCGACGCCATTATTTCGGCCCGCGAAAAGATCGTCGAGGGCGCCGTGTCGATGGTCCACATGGCCTTGGAGCGTCTGGGCAGCGAACATATCGTCGAACTGGACGAGGAGCGCAAGGCGGCGATGGTCACCAACCTGCTCGTCGTGCTCTGCGCCGACGAAGCCGCGCAGCCGGTAGTCAATGCCGGAACCCTTCACCATTGATTTAACTGCCGATGGCTAAAGAGAACAATAACAAGAGTTTCGTGCTTCGCATCGACGCCGCGACCATGGAGGCGCTCGAAGGGTGGGCGGCCGACGAGTTCCGCTCGATCAACGGGCAGCTGCAGTGGATCATCGCCGACGCCCTGCGCCGCAGCGGCCGCCTGAAAAAGCCCCGTCCCGCCGGACCGGAGTCCGGCGATTCGACGGGGCTTCCGTCGGGCGATGCCGCTTCTGCAAAACCCCCGGTTCCGCCCCGGAGCGATTATCCCGACGATATTTAACCGATACGCTAATTGATATGTGCAATCTATTGAGCAAAAATCGAATAGGATTGTGTGGAAAACTCCGTGGCTCGCAATCAGACCGGGGCATGTCCGCTTTGCGTCCGGGGCGGGGCATGTCCGCTTTGTGTCCGGTTCGGAGCGTGTCCGGTGTGCGTCCGGGTCGGGGTGTGTCCGGTTTGCGTCCGGGGCAGGGCATTTCCGCTTTGCGTCCGGTTCGGAGCGTGTCCGGTGTGCGTCCGGGGCGGGGTGTGTCCGGTTTGCGTCCGGGGCAGGGCATTTCCGCTTTGCGTCCGGTTCGGGAGCGTGTCCGGTTTACGTCCGGTTCTGGGTGTGTCCGGTTTGCGTCCGGGACGGAATATGTCCGGTCTGCGGTATGGGCGGATTGTCTCCGGTTTGCAGGTCGTGGGCGGACTGCTGGTCTTTTTTCTCCTGCTTCGGCCCGACTGGCTGCCCCGCTGGGTCTATTGGGGTGTGCTGGCGCTGGGCGCCGCCCTCGCCCTCGGCGAAATGGCGCTCGATTACCGCCGCCGTCGTCCGCGCCGGCGGTGGCGCGATGCGGGGCTGGTGCTGTTGTCGCTTTCGGTGGTCTGGATTGTCATTTTGCCGCCGTTCTTTTTCTGGGGAGTCTCCGGCGAGAAGGAGTTGACCCGCGCCACGCTGGGATTGGGTGTCGCTGCGCTCGTCGCATGCGTCGTCTGCCTGCTGCGCTGGCGGCGTTTGCGCGCCGAGGCTGAAATGCGCCTTTGGAAGCTGAAAGCCGAACGCCGAAGACGCGACATGCTTTGCGCCCGTGCCGCGGCGGAAGGAGGTGGGCGATGAGACTCCGGAGATGGTTTTATGCGATTGCTTCGGTGTTTGCGGTCGCGCTGGTGATGTTCCCGCTCAATTTTTTGTGGGTGGGGCAGTCGCCGCTGCATGCGGCGGTAAGTTCCCTGCTGTTCGGCCTGCCCGCATTGCTCTCGGCATGGACGCCCAAGGAGCGGCGTACCGGCAGGCGCAACGAATCCCGTGGGACTGCCGTGTGTGCGCAATCCCGCAGATGTGCCGGAGCCGGCATCCATGCCGCACCTGCCGGGCGTATTGACTCCGCCGCGAATGCCGGGGCCGCCATGCCAGCCGGGGTCGCAAGGTGCAGCGAATCCGCCGGTCGTGCCGGCGCTGAAAGGTTCGGCGAATCCGCTGCGCATCCGGAATCCTGCGGCCGCACTGCGTCCGCGGACGGCACCGAACCCGCCCGGCGGAAATCCCTGTTGTCGAAAGCCGCGCTGGGGATCGCTTTTTGTGTGCTGGCGGCGATGCTGGCGTACGATATTGTGACCGAAGGCGTGGCCGTCGGTGTTACGAAATCGGTCGGATTCGTCCTGTTGATATTGGTTGCCGCATTGGGAAGTAGATTGGGTTACCTAAAGTTTTAGTTTATGAAAAGAATAGTCGTTTTTACGGGCGCCGGGGTGAGCGCCGACAGCGGCCTTGCCACGTTCCGCGATTCGGACGGCCTGTGGGCCGACTACCGTATCGAGGATGTCTGCACGCCCGAAGCCTTGGCGCACAACCGCGCCACCGTGATCGAATTTTACAACAAACGCCGCCGCGAGATGCTCGCCGCCGAGCCGAACGCCGGGCATCGGGCCATCGCGGAGCTGGAGCGGGATTTCGAGGTCGAGGTGCTGACACAGAACGTCGATAACCTCCACGAGCGCGCCGGATCGTCGCGGGTGACGCATCTGCACGGCGAGCTGATTCGCCTGCGTTCGTCGCGCGATTCCGGGCTGATCGTCCCGATCGAAGGGTGGGAGCAGCGGCTCGACGCCACGGCTCCCGACGGGTCGCTGCTGCGGCCGCATATCGTCTTTTTCGGCGAGTCGGTGCCGATGTTCGAACGTGCGGCGGAGATCGCGCAGACGGCGGATATCATGGTCGTCGTGGGCACTTCGCTGGCGGTCTATCCTGCGGCGTCGCTGGTGCGTTACGTGCGCCCCGACATTCCGATTTACGTCGTCGATCCCGGCAACCCCGATACGGCGGGCATCCGCAATCCGCTGACCCTGATCCGCAAACGCGCCGCCGAGGGCATGCCCGAACTGGCTGCCCTGCTACGGGAACGCTATGCCGGATAGATAGGGTGTTGCTACGAAAGAGGGTGTCTGCCGCAGTGCAGACACCCTCTTTTTTGTTCGTATTTTTCCCAGAAGTTTCCGCAATCCGCAGTTCGCGCGGCGTGCGTCGGCCGGAGGACTATTTCAGGTCCTTGAAATAGATGTCCAGCAGCTCTTTGGCGGCGATGAACGACGAGATCTTGTCGTCCAGCACGCGCTGTTCGTATTCGGCGATGCGCGATTCGACCGCGGGATCGTGGTAGAACGAGTTGCGCAGCACTTCGTTGATCGACTCGTACATCCAGTATTTGTTCTGGCGGTTGCGGTTGTGTCGGAAGTAGCCGTTGGCCTCGATGTGGTCGAGGAACTCTTCGACGCCTTTCCATACCTCTTCCAGTCCCGTTCCGGCTACGGCCGAGCAGGTGTAGACTTTGGGCCGCCAGCCCGATTCCGGCAGAGGGAAGAGCCGCAGCGCCCCCTGAAACTGGGTTTTGGCGAGTTCGGCCTTGTGGATGTTTTCGCCGTCGGCCTTGGTGATTACCATGATGTCGGCCACCTCCATGATGCCGCGCTTGATGCCCTGCAGCTCGTCGCCCGCGCCCGAAATCTGCAGCAGCATGAACATGTCGACCATCGAATGTACGGCCGTTTCGGACTGTCCGACGCCCACCGTCTCGATGAAGATCACGTCGAATCCCGCGGCTTCGCACAGCACGATCGTCTCGCGCGTCTTGCGGGCCACGCCGCCCAGCGATCCCGCCGAGGGCGAAGGGCGGATGAAGACGTCGGGATTGCCCGAAATGCTCTCCATGCGGGTTTTGTCGCCGAGAATCGAGCCGCCGCTGCGTTCCGACGAAGGGTCGATGGCCAGCACGGCGAGCTTGTGCCGCAGCGAGGTGACCATGTTGCCGACGGCTTCGATGAAGGTCGATTTTCCGGCTCCGGGGACGCCCGTGATGCCGATGCGGACCGATTTCCCGGCGTGCGGCAGGCAGCGCTCGATGATCTCCTGCGCCTGCGCGTAGTGCGCAGGGTTGTTGGACTCGATGAGCGTGATGGCCTGCGAAAGGGTGGTGATGTTGCCGGCGAGAATGCCCTCGACGTATTGGTCGGTCGAGAGCTTCGGCTTCTTGCGGCGCGTGAAGTAAGGGTTTACGATCGGCTGATCTTCAACGCCTTCGGTGACGTTCAGAGCCGTGTCGTGGTGCATGTCGGCGTACTCTTTTTCGTAATGGTTTATCTTGGTGAAAGACATGTTGTTATTTGCTTGATTTATCGATGATTTCGGGTGTCAGGTGAAGTGAATTTCCCTGCCAGAGCGCCCTGTTTTTGGAATCGACCAGCACCCCGAACGGAACGTACTGCACGCCGAACGCCGTGAAGATCTTGCCTCCGGCGTCTATCGCCACGGAGATTTGCGGCGATAGGTAGGGTCTGAGCAGGGGGCCTATTTTGTCCTCTTTTTCCTGCGTTATGACAACCACGCGCAGTTTGGTACCCAATTTGTCCGTCATCGCCCGGAGCTGTTTGAGCGACGTGATGCAGGCCGCGTTCGACGACTGGAAGAACTCGACGTAGGTCAGCCGCGGCGTGGCCGCGGGTTTCTGTCCGTCGAGCCATGCAGGGACTTTCAGTTCGGGCACACGCTCGCCCAGAGCGATATTCTGCGCGTCGGCCGCCGCAAAAGGCAGCAGGGCCGCGAGGAGTAAAATAAGCAGTATTTTCTTCATAAGAGCGGACTTATTTTTTAGCGAAGATAACAATTATTTGCCACATAGACGAAATTTTTTACTTGGACTTATGAAAATCGGATTCGACGACACCCCGGCCGCACCTGTCGGAACCTATTCCCAACACCTTGCCAGACTTTTGGCCGAGTATGCCCCGGAACATGAATATATCATTGACGGAAAGCGCTGTAAGGAGTTCGACCTCTACCACGGCTTCCGGCCCGGACTTCCCTTTCCGGTGCTGCTGCGCCGCATACCGTGCGTCATGACGGTCCACAACCTCAATTTCCTGCGCTACCCGCATCTCTATTCGCTGGGCGAGCGGCTGGTGCTGCTGCGCCTGTACCGGCGGATGCTGCGTTCGGCCAGCCGGGTGATTACGGTCAACCGTGACGCGCGGGAGGAGCTTTCGGACCGGCTGCGGATCGATCCCGGCAGGATCGAGGTCGTGATGCCGCTCGCGGTGCGTATGCCGCAGAATCCGCCCGACGGCGCCGAGCTGGAAGGCGTGCGGCGCAAATATGCGCTGCCGCGCGATTTCGTGCTGATGCTGGGGACGGTCGAGCCGCGCCACAATCAGGAGGTGCTGTTCGAGGCGCTGGCCCTGCTCCGGGAGCGGGAGCGCGAGATGCTCGAAACGAGAGGGGCGGAGATGTCGACGGCAGCGGAACGGACTGAGGTGCGGGCTGCGGAGCGAACCGGGTCGCAAGCCGGGATGGAAACCGGGGCGCGGACCGGGGAACAACCTGCAGGAGATGCTGCGGAGCGAACCGGGGAGCGGGCAGCCGGACGGAATGTGGAATCGGTTGCGGAAGCGGGGGCTTTTGCGGAGACTGTTGCGCGATCCGTGCGGGAGCCGGACGGCGGCGGGGACCTGAATCCTGAAAATGCAGGCTGGCGCGACGATACGGCGTCGGATGGCGTCGGAGGGTACGGCGACGTGGAAGCCGGAGCCGGGTTGGCGATGCGCGGCGTCGGTGCGGACACTCCGGATGCGAACCGGAATACGGTCGCGGAGTTCGCCGCCGCCGGTCGGGAGCGTCTCCGGCCCGCGGACGGAACCGCACGGAGCGGCGGCGCCGAAACCGCCGAAACCGCCGAAACCGCCGAAACCGCCGAAACCGCCGAAACCGCCGAAATCGCCGAAACCGCCGAAACCGTCGGAGGCGGCGAAGCCATTGGAGCCGCGGACCGCGGTGCCGACATGTCGGTCGGAGGTGTCTGCCGCAGTGCCCGTACATCCGTCGGAGATGCGGGCCGCGACGTCGGTGTATCCGTTGCGGATGCGGGGCGCAGTGACGCCGCCGTTGCCGCAGGGCGGCGGGGCGCTGCCGGAACCGACGGCCGACCTCCGCTGCCGCAGCGCGTCGGAGTTGTGGTGTGCGGCCGCCGCACGGCGTATGCCGACTTCCTGCTGGGCTATGCACGTGAGCGGCATATGGCGGCGCGGGTGGATTTCATCTACGAACTTTCGCCCGAAGACCTGCCGGCGCTGTTCCGGCTGGCCCGGACTTTCGTCTACCTGCCCGACGCCGAAATCGAGGCTTCGATCGTGCCCGTGGTCGAAGCGCTGAGGGCCGGGCTGCCGATAGTGCTGAGCGATACGCGGCTCAACCGCGAAGCGGCCGGAGACGCGGCAGTTTATGTCGATCCCGAAGCGGTGGGAGAGGTCGCCGCGGCATTGGAAAACGTGCTCTGGGACGAGACCTTCCGCAGCGAAATGCGCCGGCGCGAACGCCGCCGCGCCGAGCTTTTTTCGGAATACGCCGTCGCCCGCCGTCTGATCGATATTTACACTTCGTTGTGAAGCGCGCGGCCGGCCCGAAAAGTGACAGATATTCCGAAAAAAATACGATAAAAGGCTTGGGTATTTCGAATTTAATGCCCTATCTTTGTGTTCGTTTTATAACAGTGCCTTGAAATGACACGGAACATCCACTAACTTAAATTAATATTTTGCTATGAAAGTTTCTCATATCGAGCATCTTGGCATCGCGGTGAAGAGCCTCGATGAAGCAATTCCCTATTGGGAGAACGTTTTGGGCCTGAAGTGCTATGCCGTCGAAGAGGTCGCAGACCAGAAGGTCCGCACGGCGTTCTTCATGCTCGGTCAGACCAAGATCGAACTGCTGGAGCCCACTTCGGAGGAGTCTACCATCGCCAAGTACATCGAAAACCGCGGTGTCGGCATTCATCACATGGCGCTTGCCTGCGAGAATATCGAGGAGCAGCTCGCCGACGCCGAGGCCAAGGGCATCCGCCTGATCGACAAAACCCCGCGCAAGGGCGCCGAGGGCATGACCATCGCCTTCCTGCACCCCAAATCGACGCAGGGCATCCTCACCGAGCTTTGCGAGAATAAGAACAAATAGGAACAACGAGCGTTCGTATTGCTCCCTCGGCCCCGTTTTTTACGCCGGCGGCGGCGAAGAAGTCCCCGCCGAGGCGGGGATTTGGGGGTGGGTCAGACCAGTAAACGCGGCCGACGGCCGCGGGGCGGGACAGTCCGGAGCGAACGTGCATGAAACTATACTAACAAGCATACTTATGAGTGAAATTCAAAACAAAATCAACCAGCTCATCGAGAACCGTGCCACCGCACGTCTCGGAGGTGGTCAGAAGCGTATCGACGCCCAGCATGCCAAGGGCAAGTTCACGGCCCGCGAGCGTATCCAGATGCTGCTCGACGAAGGCTCCTTCGAGGAGTTCGACATGTTCGTGACGCACCGCTGCTATGATTTCGGCATGGACAAGAGCCACACCTTCGGCGACGGCGTCGTAACGGGTTACGGTACGATCGACGGACGTCTGGTCTACGTCTTCGCACAGGACTTCACGGTAACGGCCGGTTCGCTGTCGCTGTCGATGTCGGACAAGATCTGCAAGGTGATGGACATGGCGCTGCGCAACGGCGCGCCCTGCATCGGCATCAACGATTCGGGCGGCGCCCGCATTCAGGAGGGCGTCAACGCGCTGGCCGGCTACGCCAATATTTTCCAGCGCAACGTGATGTCGTCGGGCGTGATCCCGCAGATTTCGGCCATCTTCGGCCCCTGCGCCGGCGGCGCCGTCTATTCGCCCGCGCTGACCGACTTCATCATCATGAAGAAGGAGACGTCGAACATGTTCCTCACGGGCCCGAAGGTCGTGAAGACCGTGACGGGCGAGGACGTGACGCAGGAGCAGCTGGGCGGCGCCACGATGCACACCACCAAATCGGGCGTGGCGCAGTTCGCCGTAGATACCGAGGAGGAGGGCATCGCGCTGATCCGCAAGCTCATTTCCTATATGCCGCAGAACAACATGGAGGACGCTCCGCTGGCGGTCTGCACCGACAAGATCACCCGTCTGGAGGATTCGCTCAACGAGATCGTTCCTGACAGCGCCAACAAGCCCTACGACATGTCGGAGGTCATCAAGGCGATCGTCGACAACGGCGAGTATCTGGAGTCGGCTCCCGGCTATGCCAAGAACATCATCACCTGCTTCGCCCGTTTCAACGGCCAGAGCGTGGGCATCGTCGCCAACCAGCCCAAGTTCATGGCCGGCGTGCTCGATATCAATGCCAGCCGCAAGGCTGCGCGCTTCATCCGCTTCTGCGACGCGTTCAACATTCCGATCGTGACCCTCGTGGATGTTCCGGGCTTCCTGCCGGGTACGACGCAGGAGTACGGCGGCGTCATCACCCACGGCGCGAAACTGCTCTTCGCATACTGCGAGGCTACGGTGCCCAAGGTTACCGTTACGCTGCGCAAGGCTTACGGCGGCGCATATATCGTGATGTCGTCGAAGCACATCCGCGGCGACATCAACTACGCATGGCCGACGGCCGAGATCGCCGTGATGGGCGCCAGCGGCGCCGTCGAGGTGCTCTACGGC
>QWCB01005426.1_pt1 | contig 11228 bp, 17 predicted proteins | sample 1972511 | NCBI WGS metagenome assembly QWCB01 (sample SAMN09866719, study PRJNA288562) | Human gut metagenome isolate term5_stool, whole genome shotgun sequencing... | isolation source: gut | host: Homo sapiens | place: USA: California
CCCCTCTTCACACAACCACCAGCGGCATGCACCCATCGGCTTATCCCCTGCAGCCCTCCACGGCTTCTTGAAGTCCCTCAGGAAGTCTTCCCGGCTGGTCTTGCACTCTATGACGTGAGAACCTCCGTACGTAAAGCCTATGATGTCGGGACGCTCTTGGCAGGGGGTGCCTGGCTCGATGGCGATACGTTTACAAGTCCACCAATAGCCCACCCTGGCAAGCCATCTGGAGCCGGCATACTCCAGCTGTTCGTGTGTGTAACGCATTTTCTCTTTCATCGTTCTAAATCACTCTAATGGTAGTTTTGGACACTGCTTTTCTCGGAGGATGGTATCCACCCGGCTGATCTCTCGGTCTACTTCTCTCTCCAGCTCCTTGCTCTCTGTAAGGTAACCTTGTGCTCGAGTGGCAAAGTAGCCTTTCTGCGCTTCTCTCATCCTCCGTACGAGGTCAAAAAAGTCTCTTGCTGTCATAGGTCGTCCTCGTATGTATCTATGGTTATGTGGCTGACCAGTCCATTATCAATCTGTAGTAGGTAATGCTTAAGGGTTAGAAGTATCAAATCTGGATTGTTATGTTTGGCGGTCTCTGTTACATCGTAATCCTCACCTACCTCCATTCCGCCAGGGAGTGTGTACCCTTTACTCTTCACACCATTTGGCGTCAGTGTTGCTGTTATCCTGTACATCATAGCTCTGTGTTGTTATTTCAAGTAGCTCCAAGGCTCTAAAAAGCCCCGCTATCATCCCTTCCGTGGAGAGGTAGTCCACCACCTCGGGGTAATTGTCCTCTACGAGCTCAATGGCTGTGGGGGCTTTTTGCATCAGAGGCTCAGCCTTAAGCTCTCTCACATCGTTGATTATCTTTTCTCTCAGTGTCATATCTCCTCGCTCTCTTCGATTATTCGTAGTGCCGTCTGAAGCCCGTCGATCTGTCCATTTATCCCCATCTGGATGAGAGCCAGCGGGGCATTGCTGAAGACATTTGCCGGTGACCCCTGTATCCGGTCATCATTTTTGAGTTTCTCTATCTCTTCTCTGATCTTATCCTTCAGGCTCATAGCTTCTCCTCTCTTATCTCGTTTACATATCTCACGATTTCCTCATACCTCCTCCCTGAGGCGTGGCTATCCTCATACCCCTTGGCGATCATCTCCTCGGCGGTGATTGACCTTCCCCAGGTGTTCCACTTGTTATTTGACTTCGTCCACGTGTAGCGCTCATTTTTAGCACTCCACCAAATGTGGAAGACAATGAAATCTCCACGCTCCTCGACGACTGCATCGCCGTGAATTATCGCATTACCACTGACAATGGCATCTCCACGGACAATGGCACCTTTGCTTATGTATGAGTCCCCTGTGATATAGGCAGAGTCACTCACAGTGGAGTCAACTACTGTTGACGTACCGGAAACACCTGCGTCCCCGGAAACGTCTGAGTGACCAATGACGTATCCCATCTCAGAGACTTTGGCTTCCCCATAGACCTTGGCATATCCGCTAACGACTGACTGATCAGACACTATAGCCTGACCATATACCTCTGCATATGCACTTACCTCGGCTGATTCCGATACGCAGGCATCTCCGGATACCCTTGCGCTATCAAAGACCCTGGCATCGTTGAATACCCAGCAGGTACCTTCGTGAGATAGGTTGTCCTCACCCTCAATGTAGCCACCGAGGTCTCCGGTACGAATTTGAACGCCGCTGCACTCAAAGTCTTTGAGTGCTTTTATGCGATATAGGAATGCCGGAAATCCATCCCCTCCGACCACCTCTCTTACGTCGTCTGTTAGTTCGTATTTCTTCTCCATAGCTTTATCATTCATTCTTGGTTTTCCTGCTATTCTTCAGTATCTCTGTCAGGCTCTCCCGATGATCCTTTTCCATTTGTCTCAATCTTCGCAAGTACTGCTTGAGGACGAAGTCCGGGATTTCGTCCAATATCCGTGCGTACTCCGGTTGTGTAAGTCTCCATTGGCGTAGGATCTCAGCGCACACGCATATTGCTTCCTCCTCGTTTGCTATATTTTCGGCGAGCTCTGGCGGCTCGATTGTTGTATATATTTCCATCTCTTTACTCTTTGGTGATTAACCCATCAAGGTCTACCATCTCGCAGTAGAGGACGGCATCCCAGATGTTGCTAAAGGCAGCGTGCTTGAGTTGCTTCCGTTCGGTGAGCCGATTATCATCATCGTAACGCTCCCGAAAGATGTCTGTGATATACTTCGCATCATCGTCCGCAAACGGATCAAAAAATACTTCAGCTTTGAGATAGTTCCCATCTCCAAGCTTCCGCTCTGAGAATAAGCGACTGGTATTCCATTTATCAAACCTACGCTGAACTCCTGCTATAGTGGCGGTTTTTCTTTCTTCCGGGTTTGTCTCGATTATACACGTACGCCCGACCGGCGCAAAGCGCTCCAGCACGGAGCGTAGAGCCTCCTCGCTATCCACCACGTAGACGGGACAGCCATAGCCCTCCAGCTCACGCCGGCGCTCCTCCTGCAGGGGGCGGAGCTTCTCCCCGGGCGTCTTCACCTCCACCCAGGAGACCTTCCCCGTCTTCTCTATGCATATCCGATCGGGATAGCCGGTCTTGAAGGGGTTGGTGTACTTCTCGCACCACACACCAAGTGCGTGAAGCCCCTCCGTCAGTTTCTTCTCCAAGTACTTTTCGTTGATCATATCTCAGTCTTCTTTTTTATCTGCTTTTGTGATTACAGGCATTGGTGCCGTTGGTGCCGTTGCGCCCCTCCCTGCCTCGAGGATGGGCAGGTTCGGTTGGTGCCGTTGCGCCCCTCCCTGCCTCGAGGATGGGCAGGTTCGTCTCTGTCGGGATATAGATCACCGTCTTCTCATTGAGTGCGGTCTGCTGACGTACCCAGAGGTATTGGATATAAGTGGGGGTGATGCTCCCGTTCTCTATCCTGATCGCTTCGGCTGCACCCTTTGCCCTCTCAATCTCCGCCTGAGCGTTGAGCTTCTCCGCTTCGAGGTTGGCTTTCGCCTCCTCGATCTTGATCCGCCTATTCTGCTCGGCACGGGCAAACTCCGCCTGCCCCTGCATCTGCTGATAGTACACCTTATAGCGAGGGCAGCCGACCAGCCCTACAGCCATGAGGGCGAAGAATACTATCGCTCTCAAGATGACGCCTAAGTAAAACTTATTTCTGTCTCCGTTATCGTTGTAGTTCCACATATCTTGAAATGTTAAAAATGTCGTTTCGTACAAAAACTACTTGTTGCTGACCGCCGGAATGTCTTCTTCATATCTCAGAAGTCCGGCTCGTCATTCTCCTTAACATCCTCGGGAGCTTCCTCCGCAGTCTCCTCTCCGGGGTCTACCACCTCGGTGTACTCCGCACTGACGGCAGTCATCGCATCCCGTGCGGCTGTGGCGTTGGCGGTCGCTTCGTCTCCGTCCTGATCGGCAATTACCCCATCCTGCATCTCGATGGACATAAATCCGTACTTGCTGATCAGCTGGCGCAGGACTGTCTTCAACGCCATGCTATCAAAGTTCCCCCACCACCCCAAACCGGTCGGCACCTGCCCGGCTCGCTCTCTGAGCTTCTCCTCCGTCACGCCCCGGGGTACCGACCGGCTGTACTGAATGGCGTGGTGCGCCACTTGCTCGACACTCATATAGAGCGTTTTGGAAAAGCCATTGACCAGCTCGATGTAGGCAAAGTAGCCGACCACCTTATCGCTCTTCCGCTCGCCGTCGAGGTTGATCGTACCCCGGAGCTTATCCGCCCGGATCAGCTCGCCCTCATAGACCACGTCCGCATTGATCCCGCGGTACTGCCCGGTGCGGAGGGCGAGCTGGATCAGCCCCTTGTAGCCGATCTGAAAGGTCGGTGTCATCCCCTGCCCCTTATTGTTGTAGGGAATGATGTAGGCAAAGCCGAGGGACTTATTGACCGGGAGCTTCATACTCGCCGCCTTGAGGGCTTCCGCCACGATCTGAGCGGGCGGACACTTTTGTAGGTTTTTGTCGCTCGCCACCATCTCGATGAGTGAGGCGGTGAAGGTGCCGGCGTTGTCCCCGAGGGCGTTCTTGAATTGCTCCTGCATTGCCTTACCGGCGATCATTGCGCTGAGCTGCTGTGTGGGGGTCTGCTGTCTCTGTGCCGGTGCGGCTGCCTGGTTGGTCTGCTGTACGCTGTTGTTAGTAGTAGTCATAATGTGTTGATGTTGTGATATTTGGTGTGAAAAAATCGTCTCTCTGAAATGGGTAAAACCGTTACTGGTGATGGGTAAAACGGGACTGGGAAACGGGTAAAACGGGACTGGGATACCGTTTAACGGGACTGGGGAACGGTGAAATCCTTACTGGGGTGCCGTTTTACTCCGCCTTGGGTGCCGTTTTCTCCACCCCGATTGTCGCGGTGATGGTGTTCGGTCCCGCTTCTCCTCGGATCGAGGAGATCATCAGCTCCGGGCTGTCGGACACTCTGAGGAGGATCTGCTGCCCGCTTGCAGGCTGTACCTCGTTGACGCTCTCGGCTCCGTCTACCCATATCGGTACACTTATTTCGTGCGCCCGTGAGATGTCGCTTGCGATCTGTACGCCGGCATTGATCCGCCGTGCGGTGTTGACCGTCTGGTAGGGGGTGCCGTCTACGAGCGGGGTGCAGGTCTCCACGGGGTTGCCCTCGAGGGTGAAGTCGTACATCCTGAAGGTGATCCCGCCGCTGAAGAGGTCGTTGATACTCTCCTCCAGCCGCCGGATGTAACTCATCCGGTAGCTCTGTGTCAGACTGAGCCACCGCTCCACGTCCGCCATCTCCTGCCCTTTCTTCTTCGCCAGCTCCTCGAGCCGCTTGATCTCATCGTCATACCTTTTGATTGTCTCCCGGTCTGAGAGCCGTCTCTTCAGCTCGTCCCTCTCCGCCATCGCCGCCACCTGCTTCTGCTTCACCTCGGCGAGGTTGGTCTCTTCCTCTTTCTCGGTGAGCTTCGCATTGAGCCGCTCCTTGATCTCCGCTTCCTCGTCTCTGAGGGCTTGGATCTTATCCGTAATCGCGTCCGCTTCCTCCGTGTCTCGGGGGGTCTCTCTATCGGTCTCGTCTGCCTCGTACTGCGCCCTCTCCACCTTGGTGCGGGACTGCTCCACCTCTGCGGACACCTCCAGGAGGGCTTCGTGGCGGGCTTCTTTCTCCACGATCAGCCCGTCCAGCTTGCTCTTCAGCTGCTCGATCTCTTCGTTCTTCGCCCTCCCGTCTGCGCTGATCCTTGCGAGGTCTGCCTGCTTCTTGGCTTCAAAGGCGAGCATTCGCTTTCCCAGCTCGTCCTGAGGGAGGGGCTGTCCGCAGGTCGGGCAGGTGGTTTTGTCGGTGGGGTACTCCTCCCGCTTGAGCTTGCGCCAGTCCTCCCTCAGCTCCTCGGCTCTCTGCTCCTCGGTCTCGATCCGCTTACGCAGGTAGTTTATGTTCTCCTCGGCTCTCTCGAGGGCGCGCTTGGCGTCTCCCTCTCGGATGAGGGTGTTGCGGGAGCGTGCCTTTAGCTCCTCCACCTTATTCTCCGCATCTATCTTGGTGCGGTTCTTCACCCGCTCCCGCTCTGCCTCGAGCCGTGGGATGTCTGTTGCGATCTGCGTCAGTCTCTGCCGGCTGAGGTTTTCCTCCAGATAGGCTGCATTGGCGACCTCGGTTGCTTTAGCCTCCTGCTCCGAGTAGGTGCCGAGGGCTTCGTCAAGCTCGGCAATGCGCCCCTCTATCTCTGCCCAGTCCTGCTCGGCGGGCATCATCGCTGCCGTCTGGTCGATACGTGGCTGGTACTCCTTTAGCTCCTTCGTGAGCTTCGCTTTGGTCGCTTTCCACTGCGCTTCGGCTCGCTCGAGGGGCAGGTCTCCCACCTCTTTCATCAGCTCCTTGTAGTCCTCCCGTGACGCTATCAGCTCCGTCTCGTCTACCCCTCCCGTGGTGTCAAGGAGGAGCTTGCGGAGGGCTTTCCAGTCCATTGTAGGGATTCCGTCCGGGGTGCTGAGTAGCTGCATAAGTCCCTCAGGGGCGCACCCGTGGAGGATGGTGGTGACGTAGCCGTTGTACTCGCCCATCTTGACCGGCACGTCGTCGATCTCGTAGATCGTCGTGTTGCCCTTGTACACCTCTTCGGTCTCTCCGTTGGGCTTGACCCAGTTCTCCCGGAGGGTGCGGCGGAGGGTGACCGGCTTTTCCTCCACGCCAAGGAGGGTAAGCTCCACGGACACGTCTACCTTATCCGTGCTGTTGCCCTCTTGGTCAAGTGGCTTGAGGTTGAAGTCCTTCCTCCCTTCTTGATCGATCCCCCAGAGACACCACAGGTAGGCGTTAAGGAGGGTACTCTTGCCGGTGGCATTGGCACCGCTGATCTCCACGAACCTCTCTCCAAGTGGCACCGTCAGCTGCTTTATGCCCCGAAAGTTGGTGAGCGTCATCCGCTCGATGGTAATTACTTTCATCTCTCTTTTCTCTCTATGGGTTAGTAAACGGCGGTGAGAAACCTCTTCAAGTCCCGCCCGGTGAAAAATAGTCTCCCATTGGCACGGCTCCTCCTCGCTCTGAGGGTGCCTTGGTTGACGTAGTTGTATAGTGTCTGCCGGCTCTTGACACCGATCAGCTCGCACGCCTCGGTGATATTGTAGCGTCCGGTCTCTATGATCTCTTCGGGGTTAGTCATTGCTCTCTTTGCTTTTGTCGGTGAATGCTCCCGCCCTGCAATTGACGCAGTAGCATATTGCGATGGCGAGGATGGCATTCGCTCCGAGGATGATACACTTAGTGTCGCTGTAGGTGTCGGCTCCCGTGAGTGCCAGCACGCTGAGGAGCGTGTAGACATTTAGTAGCCCTCTTATCCTGTCTCTCATAGCTTCCTGACTATTCGCTTGGTTACTCGGCAGGTGCCGCTCTCCTTGTCGTTTTTGACACTGATCTTACAATTGATCAGTACGCCCTCGATGGCATTCCACCGGTACGCTTTAGACCTCAATGTAAAGATGTCGCCGGGGTGCTGTATCTCCAGTGTGACCCCCTTTCCGGGGTCAATGGCGCGGAGGTCTGCCGTGCCAAAGTCTCGTGCTTTCTCCATTGCTCTCGTCTGTTATCTATTTTGGTTGATTAGCTCGTTGTAGGTGCTCATAAAGTCGCCGTTAAGTCTCTCCTTGAGACCTTGGACAAAGTCACTACCGAGGATCAGTCCTGCGTCTTGATAGAAGACCAGCCGCTCATTACCCGGTGTGAGGTCAAAGGGTCCACGGCTCCCGACCTGTGCTTCCCAGATGTCCTCCCTCTCGTAAAAGTCACGCCCGAAGTAGATCTCGATGCAGTTATTACCCATCTTATCCACAAGACCGATTACCAGCCGGCGGGGTGTAAGCCTTACGCTCCACTCGCCCCTCAGCCCCTCGATCGCTCTGATCCCTGCGAGGATCTCTTGCTCTCCCTTCAGGATCATCTCCTCGATCTGCTCGTCCGTTGTCTTAGTTGTCTGTGCCATTGCTGTTATTTGTTTGTTTATTATTATTATCTTTGGTTCACGACAGAGACTAAGAAGTAACTGTGTGATCTCTTTGTCTCTTTGTTGATACAAAGGTAGGGAATTCCCAACTAATAACCAAGCGAATTCCCAACATAATTCCAACTTTAGTATAGATTAACATATGGGTTTAGACGAACGAATAGAGCTTATCTGTGCAAATTACAATCTGTCTCGCACTGCTCTTGCTAAAATGATCAGTGTGAAACCTCAAAAACTGCATGACATTGCACGGGGTCAAACGGTGCGCGTCCCCTCTGATGTACTTGAGGGGGTGAGTAGGGAATTCCCAAATATTAGGCGCGAGTGGTTGCTCACCGGTGAGGGCAATATGCTTGTCTCCTCGCAGCCCTCGGATACTAAAGAGGTACAGGCGACACCGCTCCCCGACAAAGAGAGCTATCTGCTTGCCGAAAAACTCGGGATGGATATCGTGCCGGAGTACTCGGACACGTTTAAGGGGGGCAGTGCGGGGTCTTTCATCACCTCCGACACCGTTAACGCCTACTGGGGTCTCCCGAACATTAAAGCGGATATCATCGCCGAGATAGATGGAGACTCTATGTACCCCAAATATCCCCCCGGCTCCAAAGTGGCACTGAGGGAGATCCCTTTTGACCCCGCCGCACCTACCGTCGGGATCCCGTTTGGGGAGGTCTTTGGGATCACCATTGACAATGGCGACGAAAATTACCTCAATATCATTAAGCGGCTACGCCGTCACTCAGACCCAAAGCTCTCCCAGGCGTACTGGATCTGCCAGTCTGAGAATACCTCCAAGTATGATGACTTCGATATAGAGGTCTCAAAGGTTCGCCACCTCTTTGTCGTCGTGGCGTCTATACACCTCAATCGTATGTGATCAAGTAATCGCAACTAATCAATCACCAAAACTATATAGCTATGGACTTTAAAGACAGTATCACACAGATCTCAGAGCGGATCGAAAAGCTACGAGACAGCCTGCACACCGAGGAAGCGACTAAAAATGCCCTTATAATGCCCTTTATACAGGCACTGGGATATGACGTGTTTAACCCGCTTGAGGTGGTGCCGGAGTTTACCTGCGATATCGGTATCAAAAAAGGTGAGAAGATCGACTACGCCATTATGATGAATGATAAGCCGGTCATACTCATAGAGTGCAAGCATTGGGAGCAGGATCTAACCCTCTACGATAATCAGCTGATCCGCTACTTCAATGTCTCTGACGCCAAGTTCGGCGTCATCACAAACGGCATTCTCTACCGCTTTTACACGGATATCGACGAGGCTAACAAAATGGATAAGAAGCCATTTTTGGAGGTCAACATGCTGGATCTGAAGGATGCTCAAATCGAGGAGCTGAAGAAGTTTCATAAGTCCTACTTTGACGTGGACAGCATTCTCACCACGGCGAGTGACCTCAAGTATCTAATGGCGCTTAAAAACATCATCGCCGATGAGTTCTCGGCTCCCAGCCCTGAGTTTGTCAAGTTCCTCGGAAAACAGGTCTGTGATAAGCCGTTTACACAAAACATCTTAGATCAGTTTACAGAACTGACAAAGCGTGCCATCTCCTCGCACCTCAATGATCTGATCTCCGGAAGACTTAAGGCGGCGATAAAAGATGCCGAGGCTCCTGCCCCGCAACCTGAAAAAGAGGAGGAGCCGACCGAGGAAGATAATGGGATCGTGACTACAGAAGAGGAGCTTGACGGCTATAACATCGTCCGCGCAATCCTTGGTCGCATTGTGGACGTCGACCGGGTTACCTATAAGGATACGGCGAGTTACTTTGCCGTGACTATAGACGGCAAGACGACGAAGACGGTCTGCCGCCTGCGTTTTAACTACCGAGACATCCGACGACTGAGCATAAACCACTACCCCGACCCCGAGGAGAATATTGATCTCACGGATGGGAAAATATCCGAGCTCTATAAGTACGAAGATAAGATACTGGACGCTGCTCGGAAGTATATAGAGAATGAGTAACTGATCGGATATGCAAACAGACGAAGCTCTTAAGGTGATGGAGCGGTTTTACTCCACCCTCGACCGCCTAATCGCTTTTCAAGCGGTTAATTCCATCTATGACTTTTGCAAGCGGTACGAAATCCCCCGTAATAACTTTTACGGTCAAAGAAGCGACCGCACGAAGTCCAAGTTTAAGCCGGACTGGCTCTCTTACCTCGTCCGTGATTTTGGGATTAGTGGCACCTGGTTACTTACAGGTGAGGGTGAGATGATCCGCACCGGTGAAACGTGGTCTCAGCTCGTGGATCGCCTAAATTCTCCAAGAATTTAATCCAAATCACGCACGTATCACGCAAGTAAAATGCGAAAGTCTGCATATAATTGAGACGCAACCATTTACAGGCGTGTTAAACAGCCTTCTAAGCTGTGGGTCTTGGGTTCGAATCCCAACTCAGTCACCCCTTGTAGCCACGCCGGGATCGCCCTCCCGGTGTGGCTTTGTCGTACCTTGACCACCTCTCTCCGACAGATAGCGATCAAGAAGAGCGACCTCCCTTTACAAGGGGGTCGCTCTTCTTGATAATTGACTTAGTCTAAGGCTTAGAAGAAGTTGTACCTATTGTCAGAGATCTTAGCCTTGGAGATGACCGTCTGGAGTGCAGTTGCGCGGATCATACCCTGCAGTGAGCGCTCGAGTGAGGTCTTGATCGTCGTGGCATCGCTCGCCTGTGCATCAGCCTCACGGGAGAGGACGTTGACGAGGTAGACGCCATTGAGACCCTTTACGAGGGTGGCGGTATTCAGTGGAGCAACGGCAGCAGCAGCGTTGATGCCCGGCTCTACGCCGATACCCTCAAGTCTGGTGGTGCTGTACTTTACGAAGCTGAGTGAGTCGATCGATGAGCCGATAGCACTTGCGTATGCCTCGAGTGAGGAGTGGTCTGCGCTCATCATCTGGTCGTAAAGGAGGTCTGCCTTCTTCTGATTGGCGAGGAGTGCAGAGATCTGATCCTTCACTACTTCGATGGGCATAAAGCCCTCGCTAAACTTCTTGCCGACACGGGTGACGATGTACTTCTCGTCAGCCTCCTTGATCGGGGAGATCGTTCCCTCCTTATTCTGCATGGTCCAGGTGACGATATCACGGCTGTTGCTGATGCCGGGCGCAATAGAGGGCTGCGAGGAGGAGATCAGCTGATCCTTGAGCACCTGGTAGCCAGCGTTGAGAGCCTCCTGGGTGAGGTCCTTGTCCTTGCTTGAGGTGAGGAAGGAGCTGAGGTTATTGTAGATCTGGGTCTGCGTCTCCGTGGAGGGGGTTACCTCCTTGGCGGCAAGAGCGACCTTAAATTTATCAACCACAGGCTTTGCCTCAGAGACGAGGATGATGTGCCGACCATACTTGGAGGTAAAGGAGAAGGGGACACCCACCTGGGCGGAGTAGATGGCATCAGCAAAGTCCTTACCGATGTAATTGGTTGCCATAGCCTCGGTGAGCCAACCGATCTGACCGCCCTGAGCGGAGGAGTTGCGGTCGAGGGAGTAGGTCTGAGCAGCAGTGGCGAAGGTCTCGGGAGCGGCCTTCAGTGTAGCGAGGAGACTATCAGCATTCACCTCGGGGGCATTGGGCGTGCCAGCGGGAGGGAGTACGATGTGACTCACGAGCAGGGACTCGGGTGCCTGCTTGCGGCTGATGATCTTGGCGACGAGGTAATTCTTGTCCTGCGGGATGATCTCACTGACGG
>QWCB01008718.1_pt1 | contig 11225 bp, 11 predicted proteins | sample 1972511 | NCBI WGS metagenome assembly QWCB01 (sample SAMN09866719, study PRJNA288562) | Human gut metagenome isolate term5_stool, whole genome shotgun sequencing... | isolation source: gut | host: Homo sapiens | place: USA: California
CTCCAAAATTTCAGTTAAAAAGTTTTTTACATTTTTAAGTTCATATCTGTTTTTAAATATACCTGCACAAGAACTGCAATATGTGTACACGCTTTCGGCGTTGTGAGCATTCATCTTTTCCTTTGTTTTTTCCAAAAGATCCGGCTCTTTACTTCCCGCTCCTCCGCCAAGACCGCAACAATTCACATCAGTAAAAGTGTCATTGTAATCATCTATAAAATACTTAACCGATTCAAAAATTTCGTGGTTATATCTGTCGCTGCAAGGAAAAAACACATCCGGAACAACGTCGAGTTTTTTTCCTATCCCCTTTTCTTTTAAAAACTTATATATATCAATTACCTCGATATTAAGTCTGTATTTCAGAAAATGATAACAGTTTGGACAACAGCACACAAGTCTCTCAACGCCCTTGTCACGACAAAGCTTTTCCACCTGTGAAATATTTGTTTTTCCGCCCGATTCATAAACCGGCTTTTTGCAACAGTCTATGCTATAGTCCATTCCAAGTTCTCTACAAATCTCAATTATTTTTTCACTTGTCTTCGGAAGAAAGCCCGGAAAATTACAACCGAGATAAAGTAAATCCGTAGATTTCTTTTTGCTGTTGTTTCGAAGTTTGTAATTATTTTTCATAAACTCCGTTTTAAAAGTGCCTTTCGGTGATTCTTTTCTCATCTCCGTTGCAATTTGAGCACCCGACAAATCTTTTGGACAAACCGCCCTACATTTGTCGCAAAGAAAACATGAATATCTGAGCTCCGGTTTTTCTATAAATTCAAACAAATTCATATCATACTTCGTCAAGAAATCGCAATTTTTCTTGCAAATATTACAATGAATACATTCCTTTTTTGTCTTTTCAATCATATTTTCATCAATAAATTTTTCAAAACCCAAAATATCACCTCACTCGACCTTTCTGCCCTCATACTCTTCATAAATCTTTTCAATCAAATATTTTTCATCACCTTTTTTTCTGGCACGTCTATATGTTTGTTGAAGGCGTTGCATCTTTTTATTTGTTTCCCATCTTCCATTTTCCAAGTATCTTCTAGAAGATGTGATAATAGGCAAATTTATTTGTCTAAGCGGTACTTCGTGCTCCTTTAAACAAATTGAAAGTTCATAATCCTCCATTATTGGAAGCGGCTTATATCCACCAATTTTATCAAAAAGTTTTCTTGTAATAAAAATTCCTTGATCGCCGAAAGCAATATTCCTCGAAAGAACACGATAGTTTGAACAAAACTGAAAAATATTTTGTAAAAAGTTTCTTTCATCAAACTTTAACCTAAAACATCCCGCCTCAGCATTTGCATTTTTGATTGCAATAATGCTGTCCGGATGGACTATTGAATCTGCATGAACAAACCATAGCACATCTCCTTTTGCGTATTTTACTGCAGCATTCATTTGATTCGAACGGAAACGAGTTTCCCTAATTTTGTCAAACTCAATCATGTCGTATGTATTGTCGGAAGAAAATCCATCGCTAAATATAACCTCAAAATCGCCTTTAAGATTTTTAAGATTTTCTTGAAATCGTATAATATTTTTTTCTTCATTGTATGTTGGAACAATTATCGATATCATTTCTTCACCGACCTACTATTTTTCATGTTCATTTTTTAAGAACAATTTTGATATAATCGCAGAGATCACAACAAGTAAAAGCAAGAAGCTAAGACTGATAAAAAATTCTTTGCTTCCGACATTTAAAACATTTTCACCAATATTAATAAATACAATTACTCCCGGTAAAACGCCTGCAATTGTGGTTAAAATATATGGAAGAAAATTTATTTCCGTGACTCCTGAAATGTAATTTACAAGATTATAACTGAATATTGGACTAAGTCTTATTATAAAAAGTACAAGTGATAAAACCTTTTGATTCGTACTTTCAAGTGCACTTCTTAGCTTTGCACTCATGTGATTATTAACGAACTTGTGCACAAAATCTTTGAGTAAAAATCTTCCGATAAAATACATAATAGGCGTATTAATTAAAACGCCGATCATTGTATATAGTGAACCTTTAAAAAGTCCGAAAATAGTTCCTCCTGCAAGTACAATAACCGGTACCGGGAAGAAAAATATCGGAAGAATCACGAACGTTGCTACATATATAACCGCCGCCCACGCTCCATGTCCAAGAACCCAAGCTTTGATTTCCTCAAGGCTTATGTTTCTTATTACAAAAAAGCTAGCGACGGCAATTGCGATTATTACCGCAATCTTTATATAGTTCATTCGTTTTTCTTCAATGCTATTTTGCGTTTTCTTTTTTTGCTTGTCTGTCATCGTAAATTTTCTTTCCGATATATGCAATCAAGCTAAGTGAGAATAGTCCGATAAGGCCATACATAAGAGCTTGAGCCCCACCTGTCAATTGTCCGCCAAAATATGAATATAAAATTGTTGCAGGCAATTGTCCTAAACCTGTTGCAATAAAGAAATACCGGGTCAAAAGGAACAAATGGTAAAAGTCTACAAATCATTATTGACTGTTTGCCAAATCTTGCAAAAAACTTTTCAACTGATTGAAGAGCTCCTTCTGTTGCAAATTTCCTAACAACGTCTCTTCCGAGAACTCTTGCAATATAAAAACAAAGTGCAGCTCCTGCCATTGCAGATGACCAAGAAAGGATTGCACCTTTCCACCATCCCCAAATCATTGAATTGGCAAGTGTAATGAAAAATGCCGGTATTGGTGCTACAATTGATTGTAGAATCATTAATAAAAATGAAACTGCAACGGCCCATGCGCCATATCCTCTGATATATTCAGCAATTTGTGCCATATCTGCTTTTCCTAAAACTCTAAATGCTTCTTTAATTCCGCTGTTAACAGCAGGAACAAACAAACAAATTAGAAGTGCAACGACGAGTATGCCGATCATTATAATTCTGTTTCTTGATTCCTTCGAAACATTTTTTCTTTCTGTCATATTAATTCACCTCATAAAATATACTTAACATGTCTAAAAATTCCGGACTCAAAAATTTATTAATCTTCTCCAAGGTTTCATCATTTTTGAGCGTTCTTTCCTTTGAATATTCAACCTTCGCCATAGAGCACCATGTCACTCCTCTAAGACTGTTGAACATCAAATATTTCATAAATTTCTTTCTATCGACGTGTCTGTACTTTTCGTACATATCTAAAAACGACATCATTTCATCGACCGAAAGAATAACATCAGTTTTCCAATTTGTGGTTGTAGGAACAAGAAAATGCGCCAAATCCTGCTCACACTCTCCAATAATAGGCTTTTCCCAATCTATAATTTTAGAATTATTGCCAATAATGAAATTCCTATTATTGAGCTCCGTGTTGATTATGCAAGGATTTTGTATTTCGTTGTCCAGACCTGAATCTTTTGCAATTTCCATAAATTTGTCGATTCTTTTTTCAGTTTCAGCATTTTTGCCATCCCATAACTTATACACTGAATACATGGTTACAAACTCATCATACATAGTTTGAAACGGTCTCTCTGCATAAATTAAATCTGCATCTTGTATAAGAGTATTATGAACTTTTGCTAAAAGTTCGGCAGCAATTTGAAAATCTCTATAATATTCAAGTGGTCTTCCCTCTATATATTCCATAGTAAGAAAGCCAAACGGGATAAATTTACCCTTTTCATAAAGCTTGATGGGTTTTGGTGTTACACCTGAATTTTCAAGGGCTTCCAATGCTCCAAATTCATATGCAATTTGTTTATCGCCAAGATTTAGTTGAGAAGCAATATTAATCCTAACAACCATATTGTCAATTTTAAAGTTCATATTATATTCGCCGGCACCAATTAAGCTAACATTATTGCTATCAAATTCTGCACCAACTAAATCAACAAGATTATCAACATCTCGTATTGTAGGAAGAAGGTAATAAGATTTGTTAAAGAACTTTATCTTTTTTATAGTATCTTCTAAAACTCGCGGTGTCGAATAAATAATATCCATGAAAATATCAATCTGATTTTTCATGCCTATAAGACCATATCCACCGTCTTTTGTTGGAGAAATTACCACATCATATTCATCAAGCTTGTCAAAAGCACAATTTATATCTTCAGTTGTCAAATTGTTTAAATCAGAACCTATTAAGACAACTTTATCCGCAGTTTCAAGTTCTTGAAAAATTGCATTTCTCATGCGGCGACCCAAACCATCGCCAAATTGAAGAAGCTTCTTGCCGCCGATAAAATCAATATCATTTTTCTCACCGTCATAATAGACAACATAATCTTTTCCGGATGACTTGATTTTTTCGTAATTGTCGTTTATTAAATTGATCATTAATTCAAGGCGTTCTTGTTCACTAAGATACGGTTTTAATCTTGATTTACCAAATCCGAGCCGCGGAGCCTTTGTAAAAAATATTATTCTGTCCATCTAAACTCCTCCTTCCAATCAACAACGAATAAATAAATTGCAAATAAAAACGGACTTAAGGCTTTTGAAGTAGCAATTTTTTATTCATTAACTACCTCAAAAATCCCAAAGTCCGAATATCAATACTACTTAACTAATTCGTATCCGTCGTATTCTTTTGTTCCATCCCATGCATTGTATACTTCATAACCTTTTTGTGCAAGTTTGTCAGCAACAGTCCATGATCTGTTTCCGCTATAGCAGTATGTCAAGAATGGCTTATCTGTAGGGAATGTTTCGATATCAGCATCTGCTGTATCAACAGTTGTGTGGATAGCATCTTTCATGTGTCCATCGTTGTAATCTTTTTCATCTCTTACGTCAATAACTGTGTATTCACCTGATTCAACTCTCTTCTTGAATTCTTCAGGAAGAAGTGTTGCAGCTTTTGTCATTGTTGTATAGTTGAAATCCTTAACACCTTGTGCATTCCAAACATTCTTGAATCCTGCATCAACAAGTTTTTGAGCAGCTTCTGAGCTCTTCTTTCCTGTGTTGCAAACTGTTACAACATTCTTGTCTTTGTATGCTTCGATTTCTGCAATTCTTGAATCGAGTTCATCAACAGGCATGTTGATAGCATGTTTAACGTGACCTTCGTTGTATTGATCTGCTGATCTTACGTCTAGAACAAGATATTTTTCTTTTTCTTTATTGTCTTCTTCTATTTTGTCAAGATCTTCACCTTTCATTTCAGCATAGCTGCCTTCCTTCGGTGCATCACCCGACGGTGCATTGTTTGTCTTGCAGCCAGCAAAAACTAAAACTAATGCCAATACTGCTGCAATTAAAGCTAAATTAATTCTTTTCATATTCAATCTACCTCCATATGAAATTTGGTTTTTAAACCTTTCGCCTTCCACGCTGCAAATAATTGAAATTTGCACCGTTTTTGACCTTCGTTATATATTATACCCAATTTTTACAAATTTATCCATAGTTTGATAATAGATATTTTTTATCAGCATTTATATATTTATAGGAAATTCTTATAACAAAAAGAGGGCTTTCGCCCTCCTTTAATGTGTCTTACCTCCGGTAACCACAATATCTTCTTTGTTTGAAATAATAGCTTCAATTGCAAGCTCAAGACCCTTAACTATAGTTTCAAGAGCCATTGACGGCATATTCTTTTTATCTGTAACTTGTTCAGGTAAGAACGGCCATGGCTTTTATAGGAACCGTTGCAAAATATGCAGCCGGTCCATCTTCTACAACCTTTTCATCAATAGGTTGATTTCCTTCATTGTCCTTTATCCTGCAGTCATCGCAGTTAATTCCAACTCTTTCAACAGTAATATCAGGTCTTCCTCCTGCTTGCCCGATTGAAAGAACAACGTCAGGATTAACTTCTTTAATTTTTTCTCTTATTTTATCAACTGATTTTCCAATTACTGTTGGAATCTCAAGTTTTATAATTTCTGCACCCAAAATCTTATCCGGTAATTTTTTTACCGATTCAATTGCAGGGTTTATTTTTTCTCCTCCAAACGGGTCAAATCCCGTTACCAAAATTTTCAATTAAAAACCCTCCTTTAAGTCAAAGTTTTTTAAAATCCAAATGCCAACATTAAGATGACATGCACCACTACCAATGCCAAAGCAACCGGTGCTTGAGTCTTCATAATTGTGTATTTACTCTTTGTTTCAAGAATTGCAGCCGGAACTATGTTAAAGTTTGCAGCCATAGGAGTCATAAGTGTTCCGCAGTAACCGCATGTCATGCCTAATGCACCAATTACTGCAGGGTTTCCACCATTTGCAATAACAAATGGAATGCCGACACCGAGCGTGATAACTGTGAATGCTGCAAATGCATTACCCATAATCATTGTAAATACTACCATTCCTAAACAATATGCAATAACACCCAAAACTTTTGCTTCCGGTGGAACAATAGCTGAAACACCTTGTCCAATAACTTGTCCAACTCCTGCAGAAGCAAAGACTGCACCGAGAGCTCCAAGTAATTGTGGAAGAAGTGATGAGCTTCCAATTTGCATAAGCATCTTTGAAGTATCTTCTTTTGTTTCTTTATAATTTGCTTTTGTGATAATTAAAGCGATTATAATTGCTATAATAGATGAGAAGCCTAGTGTTTGAGCGGATGTGAATCCAAAAAATACCGGAGCTCCATCTTTTGCTGTGTCGACAACGATTTTAAAGCTCTTGAATTGAGCCATTATCATAGCAATCACACCAATTGAGAGTGCAGGAATAAATATTTTGTTTCCCACTCTCTTTCCGTATTGTTCTCTTTGTTCTTGATTTTGCGCTTCAAATTCTCCGATTTGAACTTGCTTTGTAAGTGTGAGCGCACCAAGCACCATCAAAAGTGCTCCTATAACCGCTCCACCGTGTTCATAGCTGTTGATAAGAAACTTTCCTCCGGCGAAAAGAATTCCAAGTAATGTCCAGAAAACAAATGTTCCTAAAGGAGCTTTTTTATTTTTCAGTCCTCTAACACCTACTATAATGCAAACCAAACCACAAAGAATGTAAATCAGTTCGTCTATCATGGCAGTGTTTTTATATATAAAACTAAACATTAGCTTGCTCCTTTCTCAGTTTTCTTTCAAACAAATAACATTGAATGAGAGCCAAAATAACCATTGCAACTCCTGCCAAAATCGAGCCTTGAGCAATCTCTGCATTGGTTACATTGTATCCTGCTTCAGAAAGTGTCGATTGAATCAATAATACACCTCCGGCAACAGGGAAAATGTTTTGTCCGAAAAAGTTTCCGTAGTTTTCAGCAGCTCCTGCTAATCCTTTAAGTTCTTCCAATCTCTTTTCTGAAAGATCCACTTTCTTTGTGGCGGCTCCTTCAGCCATAGGAAGAATTAAAGGTCTAACAAATTGAACGTGTCCGCCCAATCTGAGTGAGAAGATTGCTGCAACCCATCTAATAAGGATATACATCCCAACAACTGCTCCTGCGCTTGCAGATTTGATTTTTTGTATCGCTTCTGCAGCTCTGTCCTTTAAACCATATCTTTCCATAATTGCAATTAGTGGTAAACTCAAGAAGAAAAGAGACATGTATCTGTTTGTTACGAATCCCTTACCTATTAAGTCCAACACATCGATTAATGGCATGCCGGAAACGAGACCTGTCACAAGTCCTGAAATCAGAACTACTGCAACTACATCCAATTTGCAGGCAAACCCGACGACTATTAATAAGACGCCGATTAAAACAAAATAGTTCATAAGCACCTCCTATTAACCTTATACCCCTTTTTTGTATTAATAAACTAAATTAAACTGTTCTTATTAAATAATTTTTTTATAAATACATACTGACAAATAAAAAAGGATGCGTAAATCGCATCCTAATTCTAATCATCATTTCTTTTTATCTTAGCTGTAAAAACTTCTTTTCTTTTATCGTAACTTATAGTTATTGCTGTTATGCTTTGGTCGCTTGGAAGTTCGTACATATAATCAAGCATTACGCCCTCAACAATTGACCTCAAACCTCTTGCTCCCGTCTTTCTTTTAATTGCTCTGTTTGCAATTTCTGTAAGTGCGGCTTCTGTAAATTTCAAATCACAATCTTCAAGCTTCATAAGTTCCTGATATTGTTTAATTATCGCATTTTTTGGCTCTGTCAAAATTCTTATAAGGCTGTTTACATCCAAATCATCAAGTGCAACATGAACCGGAATTCTTCCAACAAGTTCAGGAATTAATCCGTACTTGACAAGGTCGTGTGCTTCCATTTTTTGAAATAACTGGCCAACACTCAATTCTTCTTTCTTGATCGGGTCATTTGTAAATCCAAAAGAACTTTTTCCAAGTCTTTTTTCAATAATGCTTTCAAGTCCATCAAAAGCACCACCAACAATAAATAGAATATTTTTCGTGTCAACGGTTAGCATTGTTCCTTGAGGATGTTTTCTTCCGCCTTGAGCCGGAACACTTGCAACAGTACCTTCAATGAGTTTTAAAAGTGCTTGTTGCACACCTTCACCACTCACATCTCTTGTTATTGAAACATTTTCGCTCTTTCTTGCAATCTTATCAATCTCATCGATATATATAATTCCCTTTTCCGCAGCCGCAATATCCATATCCGCTGCTTGTACAAGTTTTAAAATAACATTTTCAACATCTTCTCCAACATAACCCGCTTCAGTTAAAGTTGTAGCATCTGTAATCGCAAAAGGAACATCCAGTATCTTTGCAATCGCTTGTGCAAGAAGTGTCTTCCCTGAACCAGTCGGCCCTAAAAGAAGCACATTGCTCTTGTCAATCATAACATCGCTTTCAGGCTCGACATAAACTCTCTTGTAATGGTTATACATTGCTACAGATAAAACTTTTTTTGCTTCATCTTGACCTATAACATATTCATCAAGCTTTTCTTTTATTTCTTTTGGTGTCAAAAGTTCATTAAGTTCTTTTGAGAACTTCGTTTCAATTTGGCTCTTTACAATTTCTTCGCAATATTTAACGCAATCATCACAAATATAGGCGTCCCCACCGCCACTAATCAATATATTTACATCGTCTTGAGATCTGCCGCAAAATGAGCAGTGATTCATATCATCAGGTGTTCTTGGCACTATTTTGACCTCGATTCTAAAACTTTGTCGATAAGGCCATATTCTACAGCTTTTTCAGCACTCATAAAGAAATCCCTATCTGTATCTTTTTCAATTTTTTCAAGCGGTTGTCCCGTTCTTTCAGCTAATATTTTATTGAGTCTTTCTCTTGTTTCCAAAATCTTTTCAGCTTGAATTCTAATATCTTCAGCCTGACCTTGAGAACCACCGAGCGGTTGATGAATCATAATATCAGCATTTGGCAGTGCAAATCTCTTTCCTTTTTTACCGGCTGTAAGAAGAATTGCTCCCATACTTGCTGCAAGTCCAACACAAATAGTCGAAACATCAGGTTTAATATGATTCATAGTATCAAAGATTGCAAATCCACTTGTAACATTACCTCCCGGACTGTTTATATACATTTGTATATCTTTTTCAGGATCTTCAGCTTCCAAAAATAGAAGTTGTGCTACAACTAAATCTGCCATAGTATCGTTTACTTCCCCTGAAACAAAAATAATTCTTTCTTTTAAAAGTCTCGAAAAAATATCGTAGCTTCTCTCTCCTCTGCCGGTTTGTTCTATAACCATTGGCACTAATGCCATAAAATCACTCCTTTTTAAATAATAAACAAGGCCCTTTTGGGCCTTATTTCATTTTATTTTTCTTCTATATCTTCTTTTTCTTCTTTGACCTTTTTATCTATCTTTTTCTTGGTCGTCTTTTTTTCTTTCTTGCCTTCAACATCAAAGTCTGCTTCTTCGACTAACTTTTCTGTCTTTTTCTTTGAAGCTTTTTTAGGAGTCTTCTTTTCTTTTTCTTCAGTTGCTTCCTTTACTTCTTCAGCTTCTTTGTCTGCTTTCTTTGTAGTCTTTTTTGTAGTTTTCTTTGCAGGCTTCTTTTCTTCCTTAGGCTCTTCTTCTTTTACTTCAACTCTCTTAACTGTTTTCATGAGCTCTTCAACAACTTTTTTATTTAAAATTCCTGTGTCCATGAAAGTGATGTCTTGATTTTTTGCCATTTCAAAGAATTTATCAGGATCCATTCCGTATCCTGTCGCTGCAGATTTAATAGCTTCTTCTCTATCTGCATCAGTTACTTCTATTCCTAATTCTTTTGCAGCTGTATCAAGAACAATATTTGCTCTTGTTTTCTTTTCTGCTATAGGTCTGAGTTCGTTTTTAATTCCTTCTTCGTTTTGACCTGTGTACTTAATGAAATCTTCATAGTCCATGCCTTGTTGTCTAAGTCTGAATTTAAAATCTTCAAACTCTTGATTTGTTTGCGATTCAATAAGAGCTTTCGGCACTTCGAAATCAGTTTTTGCTACAAGAGCATCTACTGTATTATTTTCATCTCTAACTGCAATCGATTCTTGAAGTCTTTCTTCAAGCTTTTTTCTAATGTCTGCTTCAAGTTCTTTAATAGTTTCAAATTCACTTACTTCAGACGCAAAATCATCATCTAATTCAGGCAATTCATATTTTGATATAGAATTCAATTTTGTTTTAAAAACTGCTTCTTTTCCTGCATATTCTTTTGCATGATAGTCTTCAGGGAATGTAACGGTTATATCAAATTCATCATTAATATTTTTGCCGATAATTTGGTCTTCAAATCCAGGAATAAATTTGCCTGCACCGATTTCCAAAGTAGTTCCCTCAGCTTTTCCACCTTCAAATGCAACACCATCAATAAAACCTTCAAAATCAATGTCTACTGTGTCACCTTTTTCTGCAGCTCTGTCATCTATAATAATTTCTCTTTGATTATTTCTTCTTTGATTTTCAAGTTCAGCTTGAACAGCCTCGTCAGTTATTTCTTCTTCGATTTTAGGAATTTCAATATTCTTCATATCCTTAATTACAATTTCAGGAACAACTTCTGTAGTAAATTCCATAACTACATCTTTGCCACTTTCGAGTTCTTTAACGTCAACACTTGGCATTCCTACAGCTGTTTTCGGTAATTCTTCAGCTAACTTTTCATAATTTTCATCGATAGCAATATTTAGAGCGTCTTCATAAAATACACCCTTGCCATAGAAATTTTCAATAATATGCCTCGGTGCTTTGCCTTTTCTGAAACCATCAATTCTAAAGTGACCTCTCGTCCTCTTATATGCGGTTTCTATATACTTTTCAAATTCATTCCAAGGCAATGTCCAATCAAATTTTAATTCATTGTCCTTTGATTCAACTACTTTAACGTTCATAAATATCTCCT
>QWCB01005692.1_pt1 | contig 11224 bp, 9 predicted proteins | sample 1972511 | NCBI WGS metagenome assembly QWCB01 (sample SAMN09866719, study PRJNA288562) | Human gut metagenome isolate term5_stool, whole genome shotgun sequencing... | isolation source: gut | host: Homo sapiens | place: USA: California
AGTGTGATAGGGAAGCCTCTAAGACCTTCAGGTATAGAATTTTCCTTGATCTTCGATCTAATTCCAGCCATTGACACGATGGCAAGCATCCAGCCAAGACCACTGCCTATCGCAAAGCCAACAGTTTGTAGGAAATTGTATTCTCTGATAACCATAAATAAGCTCACGCCTAGTATTGCGCAGTTAACAGTGATTAGCGGAAGAAATATGCCAAGAGCGTAATAAAGGTTTGGCACGTACTTTTCCAAAATCATTTCCAAAACTTGAACGAAGGCCGCTATGGATATGATAAATATTATATATCTTAGATATTCTATGTTAAACATCACCACGAGCTTATATAAAAAGTAGTTGATAACCGTTGTTATCGTTAGCACGAATGTTACTGCGATGCCTAGACCCGTTGCAGTCTCAATCTTCTTGCTGACAGCAATGAAGGAGCACATGCCTAGGAAGTTTGAGAATATCATGTTCGATGTAAAAATCGATGCGAAAAATATTACTAAAGGATGTATACTCATTACTTAGCATCTCCTTTCTTTTTTAAACGATTGTTGGCGATCCACATAAGTATTGGCAGTATGAAGAATGCCGCAGGTGGCATAACCATCATAGTCCAAGGCACGAAGCCCTCAGGCATTACCCTAAAGCCAAAGATGCTTCCAAAGCCCAGCAGCTCTCTGATTATGGCGATGGCGACAAGTACACAAGTGTAGCCAAGTCCAGATGCCACGCCATCTACAAAGCTTGAGATAGGATCGTTACTGATGGCAAAAGCTTCAGCGCGCCCCATAATTATACAGTTAGTTATGATTAAACCGACATATGGTCCTAAAGTTTTGCTCATCTCAGGCATATAAGCCTTTAAGAATATATCAACGATGATAACAAAGAACGAGATGATAAAGACTTGAACCATCATACGTATGTGCTTAGGCGTTACCTTTCTTAAGAGACTTATCAAAAACGATGAACAGCCGGTAACAAAGGCAAGTGCAAGACCCATAACGAGCGAGTTCATACATAGGTTAGTAACAGCTAGAGTCGAGCAGATACCGATGACTTGAACCAAAACCGGATTGTCATCAAGAACGCCGTTCTTAAGTAGTTTAGTGTATTTATTAGACATAGTTACTTAACCCCCTTCTTAATAAATTCGTCAAGGTCCTCGTTGATCATGTTCACAACGAAAGTCGATGTTTGAGTCGCACCGCTTATCGCGTCAATGTTGCCGCCACTTGCGGGTCTGTTGATAACGATGTTTTTATCAGTGTAATTACTTATGTCAAGGCCGCGGAACTGATTCTTGTAAGCGTCCTCAGTGATACGTCCGCCAAGACCAGGCGTTTCATCTTGCTTGATAAACTCAAGACCAGTCGTCTTAGTCAAGTCCTCACTTACACCGATGTAGCCACTAATCGAGCCCCATAGACCCGGTCCGTTTATAGGAACCGCATAAGCCAATAGCAGTGCTAGAGCGAACATAAAAACTACAGGATAAACGATAGATTTCTTTTTCTTAGCCATTCGCACGCGCCTCCTTCTTCCTAGCCTTCGCCGCATTGATGGCGTAGTCGATGATAGGAGCAAAAGTGTTGCCAATCAAAATCGCAAACATAACCCCGCCAGCGAATAACGCAAAGCCCCTGATGATAACAGTTACAACGCCGATGATCACGCCATAAATCCATTTGCCAAGAGTAGTCTTAGCAGCAGATATCGGGTCAGTCGCCATAAAGACAGTACCAAATAAGAAACCGCCCATCAAGATGCCGCTGATAGGGTCAGGCACAGTAGTTACGCCCATAGCACGAAGAATTAAACTTAGAGCAATAAAGCCCAAAGTGCTTCCAGCCATGATCTCCCAGCTAGCAACCTTCTTTATAATTAGATATATAGCCGCGATGATGATTAAGACCTTAGAAGTCTCCCCTATAACACCAGGGATATTACCTAAAAGCATCGAATTTACTGATTCAAGAGAGCCGTCAAGCTTAAACATAGTCATAGGTGTCGCCTCAGATAGAGAGTCAAGACCCCTAGTTAAGAAAGTTCCAAAGCCGCCAGGGAAGCCATTCGCAGCCTCGTTCCAGTAAATAGTCATAAACTTAGGGAAATTAACATAGATAAATACACGGCCTACCAAAGCAGGATTGAAAATATTCTTGCCGAAGCCGCCAAAAACCATTTTCCCAAAGAAAATTCCAAAAGCCATGCCCACAGCAGAGATCCAAAACGGGATCGATGCAGGCAGCGTCATAGTGTAGAGACAGGCAGTAACGAAAGCCGCCTCAGAGACCTTTTCGAGCTTAAAAATCTTCTTGTTCGATAAGTACTCGACAAAGAGAGCGATGAGGACGTTTGTGATTAAGAGAGCCAAAACCCTTAGACCGTAGAAATACGTTGCCACTAAGGCGATAGGGATCATGGAGTAAATCACAGGATGCATCATCTTTTGCTTCATAAAGTACTTAATATAAATTGCAACAATAAATAATTATAAAAAATACAAAAAATAAGTACACTCAATACTCACAGTTAGTTTAAAAATAAAAAACAAGTCCTACGTTGTTAAAACAACATACATTGAAATCAATAATGCGTATAATTTATTTGTGACATAAAATAAACTTAGTAGCTAAATTTATAAAGTATGATATAATAATAATATAAACAAAAAGAAATATAGTTTAAATATGGAGGAATTATGAATATTACTAATATAAAAACTCTTAGAAGTAAGTTAGAAGAACTTAGGGAGAAGGTAAAAGGTGTAGAAAATTTAAATACAGATATTTTAGAAAACAATGTTATGACTGATTTACACGAACTGGAAACAGAGATAACACAAGATGGTAAGTTAGAAGAGAATAAAGTTTTAGCCAATATGATTAATGATTCAATAGAATCTCTAACATCAACAGCTAATGATCTGATTCAAAGTTTTTCTTTTAGAGTAGGTTATGAAAAAGATAATTTGATTAAAGAAATTGAGGAGCTATTTAAAAATATAGAAGAAGAGAAAGATAGAATTAGATATTTAAAAATATTAGGCAAAAAAAATCTGGTATTATTAGGTGCAAATGGCTCAGGGAAATCAGCTTTTTCTGCATATATGAAAAACTCTCTATCAGATAATATTGTAGTGATTCCTGCTCAAAAAATTTTATACTACAATAAAAAAGACAAAGACATACCATTTATGAATCGAGAAAAAATTTTGGGTATTCAAAAAATGAATTATAATGAAAAAGGAATTTTTGATGATCAATATAACAATGGATATAACGATAGGTTTAATAACTTAACTATTATTTTTGGCGCATTAATTTCATTAACTATAAATGAGTATATTGAAGCCCTTAACAATAAAGAAAAAATAAATTCATGTGAAGAAAAGAATAATATTGTTGAAAATACTAATTATAAAAAATTCATTAAATTATGGAGTGAAATATATCCTGAAATATCATGGGAAGAAGATACGAATAATAGGATAATAAAGCCTTCTAAACATGGCAAATTATATAATATTAATGATATGAGTGATGGTGAAAAAGTTGTAATTTTATATATATTAAGTGTTCTAAATGCAGAAGAAAACAGTTATATAATAATTGATGAGCCTGAGACATTTTTGAATCCTTCAATTTATAAAAAATTATGGAATTTGCTTGAAAATATTAGGAAAGATTGTATCTTTATCTATATTTCGCACAATGTAGATTTTATTTCAACAAGATTTGATAATGATCTTTATTGGCTCAGGTCATTTGATGGAGAAAAAAATTGGGAAATTCAACAAATAGATGAAGATCGTTTTGAATTGCCGAGAGAACTTCTAACAGAGATACTTGGTTCCCAGGTGCCAATACTATTTTGTGAAGGGACTAAAGAAAGTCTTGACTATAGAATTTATTCTATTCTTTTCGATAGAAAAGCTTCAATAATACCGGTTGGAGGTCATATAGAAGTTGGAAAATATACAAAACTTTATAATAACATTGAAAATAAAAAAACTACTGCTTACGGAATTATAGACAGAGATCAGCATAGCCCCAAAAAAATAGAAGAATATAAAGATGATAATATATTTGTACTATATTTTAACGAGATAGAGATGCTACTCATTTCAGAAGAGATAGTAGATATTTTAATTGAAGAATTGCCTGATGAAGATAAGATTAAAAAAGAAGAATTTAAAGATAAGTTTTTTATGATTATGAAAAAAAGAAAAGAAGAAATAATTAATAAAAAAATTAAGGCAAAAGTTGATGAGTTCTTCGAAACAGAAAAAGCAGACGAAAACATGTGTGATGACACAGAAGAGATAATAAGGAATGTTAGTGATAGGATAAGAGGGCTAAATATAGAAGAACAAAAAGAAGAGACTAACGAGAAAATAGAAAAAATTATTAATACAAAGAATTACAAAGAAGCGTTAAAAATATGTCATTTTAAAAATATATTAAAAGTAGTCGGTAATGAGTTATATTATTCCAAATATGAAATTCATGCTATTGGGAAATTACAACACAATGAAAATTTAAGAAGTGTATTGTTGAACAAATATTTTTCGGAATTACTTGATATGATGGGTTTAAGTCAAGATTCAACTGCGCAGATAACTGAATAAACAACAAACTAGGGTCGCATGGCGGCTCTTTTTTATTGAACATCACCAGAAAAAGAATTTAATTATATGATATCGCTATAGATTTTGTTACTTATATTTGAAAATTAAGATTTGTTAAATCATATAAGTCAACTGTCAGTTGACAAACATAAGTTTAATAGATATAATAATATAGTAAAAATATATATTTGGGAAGTAATTATATAGAACAGGAGACTTAATATGGGATTTTCTTATAATAAATTATGGAAGCTATTAATAGATAAAAACATGAAGAAAACTGATTTACAATTAGCTATATCAACAACACCAAAGACTATAGCTAAAATGGGCAGGGATGAAAATGTAAGCCTAGATACTTTAGCTAAGATATGTGAATATTTTCAGTGCAATATTGAAGATATTATTGAATATAAAAGCGAGGTAAATTTAAATGCTAAATGATAAACTTACTTATATTTCTTTGTTTTCATCTGCTGGTGTTGGCTGTTATGGATTTAAGCAAGAAGGTTTCGAGTGCATCGCAACTAATGAAATAATTGAAAGACGATTAGAAATTCAAAAGTTAAATGCTAAATGTAAATTTGATTCAGGATATATTGATGGTGATATAACGAAAGTAGAGACTAAAGAAAAGATATATGATGAAATTAAACGTTGGAAAAAACTTGGAAATGATAAAGTAGATGTAATTATTGCAACTCCGCCTTGTCAAGGAATGAGCGTTGCTAATCACAAAAAAAATAATAATGATTTACAAAGAAATAGTTTAATTGTAGAAAGTGTTGAAATAATAAAAGATATTAGCCCAAGATTTTTTGTGTTTGAGAATGTTGCGGCTTTTTGGAAAACTGGATGCACTTTAAATGATGGCAATATAATGCCGATAGGTGAAATGATAGAAACAAAATTATCTGAAGAATATTTAATTTCTAAAAAAATTCTTAATTTTAAAAATTACGGATCAAATTCATCAAGAACTAGGACTTTGGTAATTGGTGTAAGAAAAGAATTATCTGATTTGGTAGTGCCTTTAGAATTATTCCCTAAGTATAGAAAAGAAAAAACCTTATATGAAGTAATTGGAGATATGAAAAGCTTAAGCTGGGGCGAATATGATGAAAACGATTTTTTTCATAGCTTTAGGGAATATCCTCCAAGAATGAGAGACTGGATATCTTGTCTTGAGCAAGGTGAGAGTGCGTTTAATAATAAAAAACCTGAATTGATTCCTCATAGAATTATAGATGGAAAAATTGTATATAATAAAGCTAAAAATGCGGACAAATATACTAGACAAGAATTTGATAAAGTGGCTCCTTGCATACACACTAGAAATGATCAGTTAGCTAGTCAAAATACAGTCCATCCTATTGATGACAGGGTGTTTTCAATACGTGAGCTTATGAGAATGATGACAATACCGAATGAATTTAAATGGACTAAAGAGACTCTTAACGAACTAAACGAGTTGAGCATTAAAGAAAAAAAAGATATATCAAAAAAAATAGAAATGAATGTTCGCCAAAGTATTGGTGAGGCTGTGCCTACAGCTATTTTTTCAGAGATAGCAAAAAACATAAAAAGTGCTATGTCAAAAAAAACACTTAAAGATACTCAAATAAAGCTGATAATAGAAGAAAGAAAACTTGACGATATTAATAATTTAACAAAATTTGTAAAGGATGTTAAAGAAATATATTCTGAATCAACAATTTTAAGAATTATTGAGATGTCTAATACAAAAAGACAATCTCATTCAGCCTTTTATACTAACAGATTTATAGTGGAACACATAATTGAAGATTTGCCAGATTTTCAAGAAGATGAAATTACAATAGTTGAGCCATCAGTTGGTGCCGGTAATTTTTTAAATTTGTTATACAAAAAATATGAGAATAAGAAAAAAGTAAATTTAATATTAGTAGATATAGATGAAGATATTTTAAAAATATTAAAATCTTTAAACAATCCACCTGCAAATTTTGAACTTACTTATATATGTGAAGACTTTCTTGAATATGATTTTAAAGGTAAAAAAATTGACTTGTTAATTGGCAATCCGCCGTTCACAAAAATAAGTGGAGAAACTCTGAAAAAATATTTAGAAAACAATACTAATAAATATTCAAAAAATTTAGCTGAGTTTTTCTTAGAAAAAGCGATTAGCATTGCAAATTATGTATCACTAATATTACCTAAAAATATATTGAATACTCCAGAATTTAGGGACACAAGAGATTTGCTGAGGAACTATACCGTAGATTATATACACGATTTTGGAGAATTGGGATTTAAAGGTGTTCTAATCGAAACAATCAATTTAATGATAGATACACAAAAAAGAAGACTAAAAACTATTGTAAAATCAATTACTGATAGTATTACATTAAGCCAGAATATTGATTATATATCTGATCCAAAGCTTCCTTATTGGGTTATATATAGAAATGAATTTTTTGACAATGTTTTAGCAAAAATGGAATTTGATATATTTGATGTATTTAGAGACAGACAAATTACTAATAAAAATTCTAAAATTGCGAACAAAAATAAACTAACTGATTATGTAAGAGTTTTAAAATCTCGAAATATAAGTGATGATGGCTGCAAAATAATAAATATAGAGGGTTATGATGCATACATAAGTTTAAAAGACTTAGAAAATTTAGCTGTAAAAAAATTTATGGATAACGAATCTGTTTATATGACTCCTAATATGACCTATAAGCCAAGAGTAATGAAAAAAGAAAAAGGTTATGTAGTAAATGGTTCTATTGCTATTTTAATACCAAAGGGAAATGTTATACTAACGGAAGAACAGCGAAATTATTTTTCAACAGAAGAGTTTAGAGAGTTTTACAAAATAGCAAGAAATAAGCAAACAAGGTCATTAAATATAGATAAGACTAGTGTATTTTGGTTTGGGAGAAAAATAAAATGAATGAAAATAAACTAAAAACATTTTTAAACAAATATGATTATGATGTACGAAAATCAGGAGATGCTAGATGGATTGATCAGAAATGCACTTATGATGTCGTATCTATAATTGCTGACTGCATCATAGAATATGTTGACGAAAAAGATGTAAAAGAGTTTACTGTTTCTGATATTTGGCATAGCGATTACGCTAGAGAAAATGTAATAACAATATTTTCAAAACCAGATCCTGAATTAAAAGCTAGTAATGAATATGACAAATATTTTGGTCAGCCTATTAAGTTATTAGGATATAGTAAGGTGCTCAATGTGAGAAAGGAAAAGAATAGATACTACTATTCTATAAATAATAGAGAAATATTAGAAAAAATAGCGTTAAGACCTATGAATGCTCTAAATTTTCTTTACGAATATATTGTTAAAGTTTTGAGTGATAGTGATTTATTAGATTCATTTGAAACATTTTTTGAAGAGCAAAGTAAAGAATCATATAAAACTTTAAGAGATAATTTTATTGATTTTACAATTAAGCATACTAAAATAAACGGGGAAACTGAATGCGGTAGAATATTTACAAAAATTTTAAATCCCTTGGCGTTTAAGTTGAAAAAGCAAGGGACGGAACAAGGCAGAATTTCAAAAAATACTATTACTTTAAGTGATTTACAATATAATAGATCAAATTGGAGAGATGAACTTAGTGGTAAAGATAAATCTGTAACAAGAGCCGAACATGAACCAACAATTAAACAATTGCAAGCAAAAGCTATGGCTAATTATACTGTCAATAAGGCTAAAAAAGCTTTACGCAATTATAATAACTGTTTTAATAGAGGACTTTCAGAAGTAATACAAGATACTGAATTAGTTAAAGCTTCACAAGCTCATCATATATTTATGCAATCTGAATATCCTAATATTGCTGATTATGTTGAAAATTTAATAATGCTAACACCAAATCAACACTATTCAATGGCCCATCCTAATAATAATACTCAATATACAGATAAGGATTTTCAATATATTTGTTTATTGGCAAAAGCAACTAGTATATACATTGATTTAAATTCAGAAAATGAAGATAAATTCTATGATTTTGAAGATTATAAATATGTTCTCAATACAGGTTTTAAAACAGATGATTTTAAATATATAAATTACTTAGATTTTGCCAGTATAATAGATAAAATAGATTATTATTTTAGCGATAACGTTAATGATAACAAGTATTATAATTTAATTAAGAAAAATAAACTTGATTTAAATACAATTTATTCAGAAAAGCTTGATAATTTAAGTTGGGCTGCAGATCAAAATGATGATTATTTGAGAAAAAATTAAATCAAAAAAGGCTATCACCCGATAGCCTTTTCCTTATCCATTTATCCCTTATCTATTTAACGTCTTCCAACAATATCTTTTCCAATTTAAGTGGTTCTACGTACTCGTCTCCTTTATATGCACGCATATTGCCACCTGATATTTCATCTATCAACGCGACTTTACCATCGACCATGCCGAACTCGAATTTTATGTCGTATAGCTCAAGGTCTTTCTTTGCAAGTTCATCTTTTACGAACTCGCCGATGTTTTTAGCAAGGCCAACTAGTTCGTCGTATTCAGCCCTTGTCATGATGCCTAGCATTTCTAGTGCGTCTTTTGTAATTAGTGGGTCGTTTCTGTCGTCGTCTTTTAGTGTGATTTCAACGTAGGCTGGTAGTTTCATACCGCTTTCTGCGTATTGGCCGTAGCGTCTAATGAAGGAGCCAACTGCTCTGTATCTCACGATGACTTCTACGCCGTTACCGAATACTTTTGCTTTTCTAACTACTGCTTCGTTTTTCTCTGGATCTGCTGAAACGAAGTGTGTGTTTAGTCCTTTTGCGTTTAATTTTTCATAGAAGAACTTTGTTAGTAGGCATGCGCTGTGTCCTGCGCCTTCCATTGTTAAGCCGACTTGGTTTTGGCCTGGGTCGAACACGCCGTCTTTGCCTGTTACGTCGTCTTTAAATTTTAATAATACTTCTTTGTCGTTTAGTTCATAAACGTCTTTTGTTTTTCCTTGGTATAACTTTTTCAAAACTATTCCCCCAATCTATGTTTATTATACTCCATTTATTTTTAAATGTAAAGCTATTGCATCTATTTTTCACCATGTTTATGGTTTTGCCACTTCGTATATTTTGTATTTTGTATGAATTTACATGCGTTTTACATATTTTTTATACTATCTTAATGGTTTTAGTGATATAATTATAGTGAACACTTGTAAGGAGGTAATTATGGATACTGTTATAGAGGTAAGGGGTCTTGTAAAGAAGTACAAGGAGCTCACTGCTGTTGACAATTTAGATTTGGACGTGAAGAAGGGCGAGATCTTGGGTCTACTTGGGCCCAATGGTAGTGGCAAGTCGACGACTATAAACTGCATTTTATCTCTTCTTAAGAAGGATGCGGGCACTGTAAAGATATTTGGTGAGCCTATGTCGCCTGATGCTTATGACATTAAAAGAAGGATTGGTGTTGTTTTTCAAGACGTTGGCGTTTATGACGAGCTAAGTGTTTACGAGAACATCGACTACTTCTGCGGTCTTTACATAAGTGACAAGGCTAAGAGGAAGGAGCTTGTACAAAGAGCGATTGACCTTGTTAGCCTTAATGATTTTGTAAAATTTAAACCGAAAAAGCTATCTGGCGGTCTACTAAGAAGGCTTAATATTGCTTGCGGCATTGCTCACAGACCTGAGATTATCATTCTTGACGAGCCGACTGTTGCTGTCGACCCTCAATCAAGAAACAATATCTTGGAAGGGATCAAAAAGCTTGAACTAACTGGCAAAGATTTGAGGGATTAAGATGTTTTTGCATTCATTTAAAAATACATTCAAATACCTTCTAAGGCAGAGGGACATGCTCTTTTGGGCGCTAGTCTTTCCCATAGTCCTAGGGATATTCTTCAAGCTGGCCTTTGGCGGCATTGGTGATAACTGGAAGTTCAAGACCATAGACGTGGCGGTGAACGAGAGCCTTATGGAGGACGAGAACTTTAGTAGTTTTATGAAGGAAATGGAGGACGAAGGTTACTTCAAAGTGACTCGTGCAAAGAGTGAAGACATCTTGGATGAGGACGATAGTATCAAGGCCTATGTCGAGTCGATGGACAAGATTTATACTAAACGCTCTGGCATATCTGAGACTATAGTTGAGACGATCATGAATGTGTATTCACAAAAGTCTTCGATGATATCTAGGATCATGCAAAAGGATCCACGTGCTGATTTGAGCAAAATTTTGGATGTGGATAATCATATAAAAGATCTTTCAAGAAAAAATATGAATCCAGTCAATGCATTTTTCTATACGCTTCTTGGTATGACGACTATATACGGCTACATGTGGGGCATGTATGTTATTTATCAATACGAAGCAAATCTTTCGGTTAACGCTAAAAGGAATGCGATATCGCCTGTTAAAAAGAGTGTAAGCCTTGGAGCCGCAGTGCTTGCGAGCTGGATTATTAATTTTGCAATAACTTTATTTTTCATATTTTACCTAAAAAATGGTTTAGGAGTAGAATTTGGTGACAGAGCTCTTCCGCTTGTAGCTTTGTCGGCACTATCGTCACTAACGGGCGTTGCTTTTGGC
>QWCB01003777.1_pt1 | contig 11221 bp, 8 predicted proteins | sample 1972511 | NCBI WGS metagenome assembly QWCB01 (sample SAMN09866719, study PRJNA288562) | Human gut metagenome isolate term5_stool, whole genome shotgun sequencing... | isolation source: gut | host: Homo sapiens | place: USA: California
CTCGTCGACGTTGTGGTCGGTGATGATCACGCCGATGTTCTTGTGCTTGAGCGTCGCCACGATCGACTGGATGTCCTCCACGGCGATCGGGTCCACGCCGGCGAACGGTTCGTCCAGCAGGATGAACGCCGGATTGATGGCCACGGCGCGCGCGATCTCCGTACGGCGGCGTTCGCCGCCCGAGAGCTGTATGCCGAGGCTTTTGCGCACCTTTTGCAGCCGGAACTCCTCGATCAGCGCTTCGACGCGTTCGTTCTGGTACTCCTTCGAGAAGGAGGTCATCTCCAGCACGGCCCGTATGTTGTCCTCCACCGACAGGCGGCGGAATACCGACGCCTCCTGCGCCAGATAGCCTACGCCGAGCTGGGCGCGGCGGTATACGGGCAGGTCCGTCAGTTCGGAGGCCTGGCCTTCGTCGCTTTCGAGGAAAATGCGCCCTTCGTTGGGCTTGATCAGTCCCACGATCATGTAGAAGGTCGTGGTCTTGCCGGCTCCGTTGGGACCCAGAAGGCCTACGATCTCTCCCTGGTTGACGTCGATCGACACGTGGTCGACGACGGTCCGGGCCTTGTATTTCTTGACGAGCTCGCTGGTGTAAAGACGCATTGCGTTTCGATAATTTTTTTACAAAGTTATGCTTTTTTCCGAAAAGTTTTTTATCTTTACATTGAATTTTATGATTTTTAAAGCATACTATCGGCGAAATGAAACAATTTGATTCTTCCCTGCTGCATGACAAGCTGAAGGAGTACTTCGGCTTTTCGTCGTTCAAGGGAAACCAGGAAGCGGTGATCCGCAATGTGCTGGAAGGCAAGGATACTTTCGTGCTGATGCCCACGGGCGGCGGCAAGTCTTTGTGCTACCAGTTGCCGGCCATGCTGATGGACGGCGTTGCGATCGTCATATCGCCGCTGATCGCCCTGATGAAGAATCAGGTCGACGCCATGCGCACCTTCTCGGCCGAGTCGGGGATCGCGCATTTCCTGAATTCGTCGCTCAACAAGACAGCCGTGGCGCAGGTTCGGCAGGACGTGCTCGACGGCAAGACCAAATTGCTCTATTTCGCACCCGAGTCGCTCACCAAGGAGGACAACGTGGCGTTCCTGCGCAAGATAAAGGTTTCGTTCTACGCCATCGACGAGGCGCACTGCATTTCGGAGTGGGGACACGACTTCCGCCCGGAGTACCGCCGCATCCGGCCGATCATCAACGAGATCGGCTCGGCGCCGCTGATCGCCCTGACGGCTACGGCCACGCCCAAGGTGCAGCTCGACATCCAGAAGAATCTGGGCATGTCCGACGCCTCGGTCTTCAAATCGTCGTTCAACCGCCCGAACCTCTACTACGAAATCCGGCCCAAGCACAACGTCGACCACGACATCATCCGTTTCATCAAGCAGAACGAGGGCAAGAGCGGCATCATCTACTGCCTGAGCCGCAAGAAGGTCGAGGAGCTGACCGAGTTGCTCGTGGCCAACGGCATCCGGGCGCTGGCCTACCACGCCGGGATGGATGCGTCGACGCGCGCCGCCAATCAGGACGACTTCCTGATGGAGCGCGTCGAGGTGATCGTGGCGACGATCGCTTTCGGCATGGGCATCGACAAACCCGACGTGCGCTATGTCATCCACTACGACATTCCCAAGTCGCTCGAAGGCTATTACCAGGAGACGGGCCGTGCCGGCCGCGACGGCGGCGAGGGCTACTGCCTGACCTTTTACAGTTACAAGGACATCCAGAAACTCGAGAAGTTCATGCAGGGCAAGCCCATCGCCGAACAGGAGATCGGCAAGCTGCTGCTGCTGGAGACGGTTTCCTACGCCGAGAGTTCGATGTGCCGCCGCAAGACGCTGCTACACTATTTCGGCGAGGACTATACCGAGGACAACTGCGGCAACTGCGACAACTGCCGCAATCCCAAACCGAAGGTCGATGCCCGGGCTGCGCTCAAGATGGCGCTCGAAGCCCTGCGCGACATCGGAGACAAGTTCAAGGCCGACTATCTGGTCAACGTTCTGGTGGGCAAGACCACGGCCCTGATCAAGAGCTACGGGCACAACAAGTCGAAATGGTTCGGTGCGGGCGCCGAGCACGACGCCCGTTTCTGGGGCGCGGTGCTGCGTCAGGCTTTGATACTGGGCCTCATCGACAAGAATATCGAAAACTACGGGCTGATTTCGGTCAACAAGAAGGGCGAGGGCTATATCGCCCTGCCGTTCCCGGTGACCGTGACCCTCGACCACGACTACGACGAGGAGGAGAAGGAGTCCGAGTCCGTGGCTCCGATGGGCAAGGGCGGCGCGGCCGACGAGGAGCTGTTCTCGATGCTGAAGGACCTGCGCAAGAAGGTCGCCAAGCAGCACGGGCTGCCGCCGTTCGTCATTTTCCAGGACCCGTCGCTGGAGGACATGGCTGTGCAGTACCCGATCACGTTCGAAGAGATGCAGAACATCACGGGCGTCGGCGTGGGCAAGGCGCGCAAGTTCGGCGAGGAGTTCATCCGCCTGATCAAGGCCTATGTCGAGGAGAAGGAGATCATCCGTCCGCAGGACATGATCGTCAAGGGCGTGGCCAGCAAGTCGGGCAACAAGATCTTCATCATCCAGTCGATCGACCGCAAGATGGATTTCGAGGACATCGCCCGCGCCAAGGACCTCGACTTCGACGAACTGCTGACCGAGATCGAAGGCATCGTCAACGCCGGAACGAAACTCGATATTTCCTACTATCTGAAGGAGTTCATGGACGAGGACAAGATCGAGGACATTTACCTCTACTTCAAGGAGGACGCCGAGAGCGACTCGCTCGACGCGGCCATCGAGGAGCTGGGGGCCGATTATACCGAGGAGGAGATACGCCTGGTGCGCATTAAGTTTATGTGCGAGCAGGGCAACTGATTTTCGGTTTTACAGGGTGTTTTCCGCACTTCGTCTGCGGCCCGGGACCGTCCTGCTTTTGCAGCTCCTGCTCGGGTCCGAAGCCCGGAAACCGTTCCTCCGGAATCAAAAAGCAGATGAAACGGGGTTGGCCTTCGGGTGCCGCTGGCAAGGATGTAACTAACCGATATAACCTAATTTTGACGCCTATGAACAAGAAGACTTTTACTTTAGCCGTGATTTTTCTGATCTGCGCGCTGGGGTGGCTCGGGGCCAATGTCTATTGGCGGGTGACGCGCTCCAACTGCGTGAATGTGTTCGATCTGGTCGTGGGCGTGCTGTTCGTCGCGGCCGGAGTCGGAATGGTGTATAACGAGTTCAACAAAAAGAAATGCAGACACCTCGATGAGGTGAACAAGCACAAAATTCCTTGACCGATGCGTGCGATAGACCGTTTTCAGGCCGTCATGGCCGTCGTATTTTTCATAGGGACCCTGGTTTCGGCCTGGCGGGTCGCCGTCGCCGACGGAGGGGACATCTGGTACGTTCCCGTGATCATGGCCCTGGCATCCGCCGCGATGACCGTCGGCGCGTTGCAGCACCGGAAAAGGAAAGTTACCCAAAATAAGGATTGACATGAAAACCAATCTTATGCAGCTCCTGCGCCTCGTACTGATGGTGCTGGCTGTCGCGGGCGTCATCTATGCCATCGAATTCATGGAGCGCGGCATCGCCGTGTGGTTCTGGGTTGCGCTGCTCGGTATCGGGTTCGTGGGCCTGCTCTATACGTTCCGCCTGACGCAGCGCCGCGTGGCCCGGGAAAATCGCGAGCGGCAGCGGCTCGAAAAGAAGCGCAGCCGCCGTTCGAAACGCTGACCGGGGCTGTAACCGGAGGATGTCGGTCGTTTTGCCGGTTCCGGGTGCGTGACCCGGCCGGAATCGTTTTCCGGGGTCCGCAGGTTCCGTGCGGCTCTTTCGTCCGGGATCGCTCGTCCGGTCGTTTGGACGTTGACCCCGGCTCGGAGCGTCGCTCCGAATCTTCGGTCCTGTCCGATCAGCCCCCCCCCTGCATGCGCCGGCCGCCGGACAAGATTGTCCGGCGGCCGGCGCATGTTCAGTTCTGAATCGAGGCGAGCGTTCCGTTTTCGAAATAAAGGTAGCTGTTTGTTCCGTAGACCCATTGTTCGTGTACGCCCCAACTGCCCGACATGGTGTTGATGTCTTCGGGCGACCCCCATGCCTCGCGGCACATTTCCCGGGTCATACCGATCCGGACTTTGCCCTCCAGGATCAGCTCGGCAGTAGCCTTGCCGTATTTCCGGTAGAGCGCAGCCTTACGTTCCTTCTGCTCTTTTTCCTGTTGCAGGCGGGCCTCTTCGCGCTTCCGGGCCTCCTCGGCGCGCTGGGCGTATACCTCTTCGGACGGGGTGAAGATCAGCTCTTCCATGAAGGCGCGGTCGCTGCCGAGGGTGTATCCTTCGACGCCGAAAGGTGTCGGGTAGCGGCAAAGCGGGATGTAAATCCGCACGCTGTCCTCTTTCCGTTCGAATACGAACGACGGCACGGCGTAACCCGTTCCGTCGCCGATCAGCCGGAGGTCGAGGCACTTCAGCTCCGTGCCGAAATTCAGCCGGTTCTCTTCGCCCTGCATGGTCTTGGCCTGCAATCCGAAGTATCCGGAAACATATCCCGGAGCTTCGGGTTTGCGCTTCGTGAGGAAGAACTCCCTGCCGACGTACGCCGCACGGTACTTCTCGATCAGCCCTTCGACGACGACCGGATAATATTCATCCCGCAGGTTCGTTTTGTCTTTTCCCGTATGTGCATACCAATAGAGTGTTTCTCCCTCTTCGGATCGGAGCCGGAAAACCCGGAACGCCTCTCCCTGGATTCTGTGTGTCTTGAGACCGATTATTTCGAAGGTTTTTCCTTCGATGGTTTCCGCCGGGGTGAACCAGCCCGTTTCGGGAGCCGTCGGAAAGAGGTTCCGTCCGAGAACGTGCGACTCCATTGTCGTGCATCCGCAGGCGGCTGTCGTTTCGTCTTTGTAGAACCGGGGACGGTAGGTATCGCTGTAAAGGGTGTCGATCCGGAAATCCTCGGGCCGGACCTTTCTGCGGGGTTTGCGCAGCCACACCGTGTCGACGCGCACGACGGCGGGCGTTTCCGCGAGGAAGTTGAAGTAGGCGGCCGGGCGGAGATCGGCGTGAATGTCCCGGGGATAGAACAGGATGCGTTGCCCGACGAGGCTTTCGTAATAGGCGGCGTCGCCGCCCGTGCGGATGTTTGCCGTCGAATCGTATACCGCCGGCGCGGTTTTCTCCGGCGCGGCGCCGTGCGGCAGGACGGATTGGACTTTGAGTTGTGCCGAAGCGTCTGCGATGCAGCAGAGACCGAGCAGGGTGGGGAGGAGGCGTTTCATCTTTTTGTCGTATGGACCCAAAGGTAGCGATAATTCCTGTCTTTGGCGCCGCAGCGGCGCTTTTATTTGCCGGAGCGCTTTGCAATTCGCCGGCGATTCGGTTTTGAGCCGGCTTTTTCTTATCTTTGCTGCCTACAATGTAAAGTTTATGGGAGAAGTAAGGGCAAAAAAGGCGCTGGGACAGCATTTTCTGGTCGACCTGAATATCGCGCGCAAAATCTGCGATTCGCTTTCGGGCGGCAGTGCGGCCGGCGGACCGTGTACGGTGCTCGAAGTGGGGTGCGGCATGGGCGTGCTGACGCAGTTCCTGCTGCGGCGCAGCGACATCGTGACCTGGGGCGCCGAGATCGACCCGGAGAGCGTCGCATACCTCCACGCGCACTACCCGGAGTTCGCGCCGCGGCTCGTCGCGGGCGATTTCCTCGGGATGAACCTGCGCGAACGCTTTCCCGAAGGACTGAAAATCATCGGCAACTTCCCCTATAACATCTCGTCCCAGATTTTTTTCAAGGTGCTGGAGAACCGCGATCTCGTTCCCGAGTGCGTGGGCATGATCCAGAAGGAGGTCGCCGTGCGGCTGGCCGAGCCTCCCGGTTCGAAGGAGTACGGCATCCTGTCGGTGCTCCTGCAGGCGTGGTACGACATCGAATACCTTTTTACGGTGAACGAGACGGTTTTCAACCCGCCTCCGAAGGTCAAGAGCGCCGTGATCCGCCTGCGCCGCAACGCCACGGAGCGTCTCGGCTGCGACGAAACCCTGTTCGTGAAGGTGGTGAAAGCCTCCTTCGGCCAGCGGCGCAAGATGATCCGCAACTCGCTGAAGTCCGTGTTCGGCGATTTCGGCGGGGCCGAGCACCCCTTCTTCACCCGGCGCGCCGAGCAGCTGGGCGTCGCCGAGTTCGTGGAGCTAACGAATTGGGTTTCGCGATTTTCGATTTTATAGGGCATCTTTGCACTTGCATTCGTGCGGCACGAATGGGACGTATTTCGATACTACCCATCCGTGCCGCTCTTCGTTTAAGCACAAATCTGTTCCTCTAAAATCGAAAACGCATTTTGCTCCGGCCTGCCGTTACATGCCGGCCGGTTTTTCCGCCCCGGCGACCACCGTCACCAGGTCTTCGCGGCAGAGGTATTTCCGGGCCAGCTGCTGCACCCCGGCGGGCGTCATCTCCCGGATACGGCGTATGTTGCTGCCGATCACCGTGTTGTCGCAGCCGCAGAGGATGTTTTCGATCGTCACGTCGGCGATGCCGAACGGCCCGTCGAGAATGCGCATCATCTCGCCCGTCATCATGTTTTTCACCAGCTCCAGTTCCGCTTCCGGCATCGGCTCCGCGCCGAGGCGTTCGATCTCGGCGTAAATCTCCCGCAGAGCCTCCTGCGTCACGTCCGCGCCGACCTGGGCCGCTATGGCGAAATAGCCTTCGCGTTCGAAGTTGACCATCGCCGAGACCACGCCGTAGGTGTAGCCGTGCTCTTCGCGGAGGTTCTGCATCAGGCGCGAGCCGAAATAGCCGCCCAGGGCCGTCGCCACGACCTGCATGCCCAAAAAATCGGGATGCGTGCGCGGGAACAGCAGGCGGCCGATGCGCAGCGACGACTGCACGGCCCCCGGGTACTCGACGAACGCCGTATGCGTGGTCTCGGGCGCGGGGAAGGCGGGCGGCGCTTCGGCCGCGCCGCGGGGAATCCGTCCGGCAAGCTCCGCCACGGCCTTCAGCTCGTGGTCGCCGATGCGCCCGCTGCACACGACGAAGCAGTTTTCGGCGGTGTAGAACCGGCGGTAGAATCCCGCCACGTCGTCGCGCGTGAGGCTGTCGTAGGCCTCTTCGTGCGACGAGACGCCGTAAGGATGCCGCTCCCCGAACAGCGCCCGTGCGAAGGCCTCGCGGGCCTTCACGTCGATCTTCGCCCGCTCGACCGCCAGCCGCTGTCTGCGTTTGGCGGCGTAGGTGCGCAGCTCCTCCTCGGGGAATGCGGGGCAGAGCAGGATCTGCTCCGCTACGGCGAGCGTCGGGTCGAAGAATTTCGAGAGGGTGGCGAAATTGATGTAGGCGTAGTCGCGGTCGACGTTCACGTCGTACCACGAGCCGTAGTAGTCGAGTTGTTCGGCGATCTGGTGCGCCGTCATGTCGCGTGAGCCTTCGGAGAGGAGGTTGGCGGCGGCCGACGCCGAGAAGGGCGCCTGCTGGAGGGCCGATCCGGCGCGGAAGACGAACGAAATGCGCAGCACCTCGAAATCGTCGGAGGCGAGCGTGTAGAGTCCGATGCCGTTGGGCAGCGTCGTGCGGCGGGCTTCGGCGACCTCGACCTGCGAGGGAGTTATGCGGGGTTGTGTCATTTCCTGGCGTTGTAAATGAGTGTGGAACTGTTTTCGGGCCGAAGCGTGCGGCGGCTGAACGAGCGGATGTCCTCGTCGGTGACGGCGCGGTAGCGGTCCACCTCGCGGTTGATCAGGGAGAGGTCGCCCAGCATCTCGTAGAACCCGAGGTTCATCGCCTTGTTCATCACGTTCAGTTCGCCGAAGAGCGTGTTGGCTTCGAATTTGTTCTTGACCTTTTCGATTTCGTATGCGGTCGCGACGGTCGTTTGCAGGGCTTCGATCTCTTCGCGGAAAGCCGCTTCGGCCGCTTCAGGCGTCACGCCCGGGAGCAGCTGGCCCGTGAAGACGAACAGTCCCGGGTCGACGTCGCCCGTGATGTAGGCGTTGACGCTCGACAGCAGGTTGCGTTCTTTGACGAGGTGCGTGTAGAGGCGTCCCGAGTCGCCGCCCGAGAGCAGGTCCGAAACCAGGTCGGCGGTGTAGAAATCGAGCTTGGTGCGTGCGCACATGTGATAGGCTACGGTGACGGTCGAGGCCGGCACGTCGCGTTCGACCTCCTGGCGGCGGGCCTGTGTCTGCACGGGTTCCTGCGGGATGGCGGCCGTCTCGGACGGGTGGTCGGCGAGCGGCGCGAACCACTTTTCGGCCAGCTCCAGCATCCACTCCTCCTCCATGTCGGCCGAGATCGACAGAATGGCGTTCGACGGGCGGTAGTGGGCGCGGTAGAAGGACTCGACGTCCGCGAGCGTGGCTCCGGCGATATGGTCGGTCGCCAGGCCGATGGCCGCCCAGCGGTAGGGGTGGACCTTGTAGGCGAGCGCCCGCAGTAGCATCGTCTGGTCGCCGTAGGGCTGGTTGAGGTATCGCTGGCGGAACTCCTCGATCACCACCTTCTTCTCGGCTTCGAGCTTAGCGGGGGTGATGTCGAGTCCCTCCATGCGGTCGCTTTCGAGCCAGAGGGCCGTTTCGAGGTTGTCCTTCGGGAGCGTGATGTAGAAATCCGTGTAGTCGTTGTTAGTGAAGGCGTTGTTGTCGCCCGAAGCCATCTGCACCGGAAGGTCGAAATTCTCCACGGCGCGCGTTCCGCGGAACATCAGGTGTTCGAACAGGTGGGCGAATCCCGTGCGTGCGGGGTTTTCGTTGCGCGCGCCGACCCGGTAGAGGATATTCACGGCGGCGAGTTTCGACGCCCGGTCGCGGTTGACCACGACGGTCAGCCCGTTGGGGAGTGTTTTTCTGGTGTATGGAATCATAGTTGCGCAAAGGTACGAAAAAGTCCGGTGGCTGCAAACCGGGATTGCGTGGGATGGTCCCGTAGAACCTTCCGGCAGATAAAAGGGCGGTCGCGTCCCCGGGGACCGTAAAAAAGCAGCGGCGGGAAATACAAGTGACGCCTCATTGTTCGGAAAATGGATTCGGTGACTATGAAGAAGTTTGGGATAGGAATCCATCGCTCCCGCCGCTGCATGACCGGTACATCGGCAGAAACGAGAAGAGTGCTGCCGAGATCCTGGCTCCTGCGGCTCTGGTAAAGCCTGTAAACCCCTCACATCAGCGCGCACCCTTCGGGTACGATCCATTGTGGGTTTACAAAAAATTTACCAGATTTCAGGAGCCCCAATATAACCGTTTCAATAACGATATTTAAAGAACGAATGCAAACGTGTTTCCGAGGGCAAAGTTAATAAAAAATCCCGGTTTGCGGCCAATGTGTCCGAAAGTCCTATTCATAAACCTTATTTTTGCGGCTCCGTCCGTCCGGCCTGCGGTCCGCGCGCCGCGCGCCGTGTCCGGACGCGGCGTTTCCGCCCTCGGGATGCGTGCGCCTGGGGGTAATTCACTATTGGTTAGCCAGTTCTGCAACTTGGTGATTTCCCGGCAGTTTGTTGTTAATTGAATAACAACCCGGCTGTTATTCGATTCACATTTGAAATGTCGAAAAATAACGCTTTTTTGAACAAAAGTAAGTGCGGATTCTCGGCTGAAATTGCTATCTTTGCATCGCCCGTGTTTCCGGGCTGTGTCTGGATTGTTAGGAAAAACACACAAATATCATCTAAATTTCAACTAAAATGGCAGAAAAGAAATTTATCACTTGTGATGGTAACTACGCTGCGGCCCATGTGGCTTACATGTTCTCGGAAGTCGCGGCCATCTATCCCATCACGCCGTCGTCGACGATGGCCGAGCTCGTGGACGAGTGGGCCGCTCAGGGCCGTAAAAATATCTTCGGAGAGACCGTTAAAGTCGTTGAAATGCAGTCCGAGGCCGGAGCCGCAGGCGCCGTGCACGGATCGTTGCAGAGCGGCGCCCTGACCTCGACGTTCACCGCTTCGCAGGGTCTGCTGCTGATGATCCCCAACATGTACAAGATCTCCGGCGAGCTGCTTCCGGGCGTGTTCCACGTTTCGGCGCGTGCGCTGGCCGCACAGTCGCTGTCGATTTTCGGCGATCATCAGGATGTGATGGCGGCCCGCCAGACGGGTTTTGCCATGCTGGCCACCTCGTCGGTGCAGGAGGTCATGGACCTCGCCGGCATCGCGCACCTCGTGTCGCTGAAGGCCCGCGTTCCGTTCCTGCACTTCTTCGACGGTTTCCGCACCTCGCACGAGATCCAGAAGATCGAACTGATCGACGAAGCCGCGCTGACGGCGCTGCTCGACCGCGACGCCCTGAAGGAGTTCCGCGCCCGCGCTTTGAACCCCGAACACCCTGTTACGCGCGGTACGGCCCAGAATCCCGACATCTATTTCCAGACGCGCGAGGCTTCGAACAAGTTCTACGACGCCATTCCCGACATGGTGGCCGACACCATGAAGGAGATTTCGAAGATCACGGGACGCGACTACAAGCCGTTCGTCTACTACGGCGCGAAGGACGCCGAGAACGTGATCGTCGCCATGGGTTCGGTGACCGAGACCATCAAGGAGACGGTCGACTACCTGATGGCCAAGGGCGAAAAGGTGGGTGTAGTGACCGTGCACCTCTACCGCCCGTTCTCGGTGAAATACCTGATGGCCGTGCTTCCCGAGAGCGTGAAGCGCGTCTGCGTGCTCGACCGCACGAAGGAGCCGGGAGCCAACGGCGACCCGCTGTATATGGATGTCGTGGAGGCGTTCGCCGCCTGCCCGTGCGACCGCAAGCCGCTCGTCATCGGCGGGCGTTACGGCCTTTCGTCGAAGGACACCACTCCGGCGCAGATGCTGGCCGTGTTCGAGAACCTGAAGATGAACGAGCCGAAGAACCAGTTCACGGTGGGTATCGTCGACGACGTGACGTTCCGTTCGCTGCCCGTCGGCGAGGAGATTTCGCTCGCGAAGCCCGGCACGTTCGAGGGCCTCTTCTTCGGTCTGGGCGCCGACGGCACGGTGGGCGCCAACAAGAACTCGATCAAGATCATCGGAGGCACGACCGACAAGTACTGCCAGGCCTATTTCTCCTATGACTCGAAGAAATCGGGCGGCTACACCTCGTCGCACCTGCGTTTCGGCGACCTGCCGATCACGTCGCCCTATCTGGTGACCACCCCCGACTTCGTGGCCTGCCACGTGCCTTCGTACGTCGACAAGTACGACGTGTTGAAGGGGCTGAAGACCG
>QWCB01007149.1_pt1 | contig 11212 bp, 7 predicted proteins | sample 1972511 | NCBI WGS metagenome assembly QWCB01 (sample SAMN09866719, study PRJNA288562) | Human gut metagenome isolate term5_stool, whole genome shotgun sequencing... | isolation source: gut | host: Homo sapiens | place: USA: California
TGGACCGCACTCATCGATATACTTCTTCTCCTTAGCATCGAGGAAGAGGCAAGCGCTGTAGCCCTTCTCGTGAGCTAGGACGGTAGGTACCATACCAGCGGCATAGTTACCACCCACCTTGATCGTACCAGTACCCAGAGGTGCCGCACGGTCGTAGCCACGCATGATAGCCATAGGTGTAGGCTTGAAGCCCTCCTTGAAGTAAGGACCTACGGGAGACACGAAGACGATAAAGAGATACTCTGGTGCTGGCTTGACACCTACCTGAGCACCCAGGCCGAGTAGGAGTGGACGGATGTAGAGCGAAGCACCACTCTCATAGGGAGGTACGTAGTCCTTGTTGAGCTCGACAGCCTTCTTGACAGCCTTGATAAAGAGCTCCTCAGGTACGGGAGCCATGACGACACCTTCAGCAGAGCGGATCATGCGCTTAGCATTCTCCTCGACACGGAAGAGGCGTATCTTACCATCCTTACCACGGTAAGCCTTGAGACCCTCGAAAGCCTCCTGACCATAGTGCAGACAGGTAGCACCCATGTGTAGCGTGATCGTCTCCTCTGAAGAGACCTCTAGCTCGCCCCACTTGCCATCACGATAGTAACAGCGTACGTTGTAATCGGTCTTGAGGTAACCAAACCCCAGTGATGACCAGTCCAAATTCTTCATACTATATATAGGTAATAAAGTTGTTAGTAAAGTCCGTAGTAAATGATTCGTCCACAAAGATACCTATTTTATTTGGTATTGTGTAATGACCCGACGAGTAACAACCCAACGCTGTAACATTTGACGTGTAACAACCCCGACGTGTAACGATTTGACGTGTAACGATATGTAGGGACGCACGGTCGTGCGTCCGTCCCCGTTAAAGCCACAACGCTGTAACAGTTGATACAAACTTGACGCTGTAACCTTTGACACAACGGACGCACGACCGTGCGTCCCTACATATCGTTACACGTCAAAGGCTACTCATCTTGCTGTAATACTCGTCGCTATCCCAGCGTGCCACATTGTTCTCGATATAGTTCGCTATGTTGTTTCCCTCTCTACGGTTTCTAATGATACGGTCATAATACCTTGACTGCCAGCCAAACGCTATCTCATGCTGCCGTGCAAAAGATGAAACGGAACGCTTGATACCTCCTACAACAATAGCTAAAGTTTCTCGATCCGTCTCCTGGACAGCACACTCCGTCTCTTGATTGATCGACACGATAGCATGGACATGGTTCGGCATGACGACGAATAGCGGAACGGTAGCATAGGGGTAATGTTCGGAGACCTTTTCCCATTGTTGCTGGCAAAACGCTCCTATAGGACTGAGGTGCATGGTGCCATCTTGTACTTTGCCGAAGTAATGTCGCTTATCCTTAGTGCAGATAGTTATGAAGTAAATACCTGCTTTGTAATCGTGAAAGGTGGCGCGGGGAGATTTCCGATCATTGTAACAAGGAGAACACATATATATGGGATGCGTGTTTAAGGTACGACGCAAAAGTAGTAATAACTTAGATACCACACCACATCAAGTGATGATCCGACGTGTAACAACCCGACGTGTAACGATGTGACGTGTAACGATTTGTAGGGACGCACGGTCGTGCGTCCGTCCCCGTTAAAACCACGACGCAGTAACAGTTGACGTGTAGCGACCTGACGTGTAGCAATTTGTAGGGACGCACGGTCGTGCGTCCGTCCCCGTTAAAGCCATGATACAGTAACAGCCCAACGTGTAACAACTCGACGTGTAGCGATTTGTAGGGACGCACGGTCGTGCGTCCGTCCCCGTTAAAGCCATGATGCAGTAACAGCCCAACGTGTAACAACTCGACGTGTAGCGATTTGTAGGGACGCACGGTCTGTGCGTCCGTTGTCGAACCGACCGAAACGGATAACAACCCAACGCTGTAACATTTGATACAACGGACGCACGACCGTGCGTCCCTACAAATCGTTACTCGTATTGCTTTGATACGACTACTTTTTGATTTCTCCGGAGCTATTTGGGGATTTCTTCCGTGGATATTTTTCATTTCCCTCGGGGGGACAAAAAAATTCTTCGGAAGTATCGTTTGATTCTTCCGAAGTTTCATTTGATTCTTCGGAAGAAATCCGAAATACCTCCGAAGAAATTCCGAAATAGTTCGGCGGAAATTCCCAAATTCCCCGGAGGAATTTTGGCAACCCCGGAGGTGATGTTGGGGGACCTCGGAGGTAGATCGGGGATATTCTACATTATTTGCCTAGGTGTTATTTTTTTATTACCTTAGCCTCGTGAAGAGAGATAGGTGCCTTTGGGGCACCTCAGCCCCCTACTCACCTCTTCCTCTTCACCTACTAAACACACGAGGATATATTAATCACTTACACTTAAATACATACGCTTATGAAACGAATGTTATCTATTTTGGCGTTGTTGGGTGCTTTTCTCCTGATGCCCTTTGTGACACAGGCGCAGCAGATGTGCTCAATAACCGTCGAACAGCCGCAAAATGGCAAACTTAAGGTGTTCAAAGGCACCAAGCCTTTTGGAGATCCTGCAAATCAAGTCGAGGCTGGATCTCAAGTCACTATGAAACTCACCCCGAACGCTGGCTACAAGATAGACCATTGGGTAGTCAATGGTGACCGTGTAGAGATGGACCCGGGGACTCCATTTGCCAACAACAAAAAGACTATCACTATCTCAGGGCCTACAACTATCTCCGCTGTACTTAAGGAGTCAGGCTGGCTAGTAACCTATGAACAGCCTAAGGGTGGCACGCTTACGGTAAAGACTTTTTACCCTGATGCTGACGTACCATCAGGCACTCGTGTTAAAGAGCGCGAGTCGCTAGTGATTACCGCCACTGTGAACGACGGGTACCAGTTCAAGCACTTCCTCGTCAATAATGAGATTAAGGAACCTCTCAATCAGACGAAGCTACGTATAGACGAAACGGCTAACTCTGATCTGACCATTGCAGCGGTCATAGAGAAAAAAGAAGCGGCACAAACCTTCCCCGTTACTATCGAATCCTTTGATCATGGTTATCTAAAGGTGGAGTATGGAGACTATTCGGCCGCGACTGAAGTAAAAACTGACGACAAAGTGCCTGCTGGAACTCAGCTCCGAGTCGTTGCTTACTTTGACGAAGGATATGAGCTAGATCACTTCCTTGTCGATGATGTGGAAACGCCTTCAGAATCTCAGGATTATGCAGGTATCAAGGTCGTCGCTACGAAGGCTATCAAGCTATCAGCTGTAGCTAAGCTGAAGGATGCACCACAGCCTACGATGTACACGGTAACGCTAGGCAGTATACCTATGGAGCAAGGTTTCTTCTACGCTACTACAGAGGATGAAATGACTTCAGTCGCGAGTGGAACGAAGCATCCTGCGAATACAAAGATTTTGTTCAAAGTAGATGCTAATACAGGCTGGGAGCTAGACTACTGGATGGTCGACGATGTTAAGTCTGACGACCTGAACAACCCTCTTGCCATCGTACTAACGAAAGATGTCAAGGTCGCTCCCGTCATGAAACAGAGCGGTTCAGATCCAGGTACAGATCCAGAGCCTGCTAAGAAGGGCAAGGTCAGGATGATTCAGCCTAAGAATGAGCAGGGTGATCAGTGCGGTGAGCTGAAGGCTACCTACTATGACGAGGATATATGGGACGATGTCACAGTCGCTGATGGTGACGAGCTGCCTTTTGGTACAACTGTTAGCTTCGTAGTAACGCTTGACGAAGGTTATGAGGTAGATTCCTGGAAGGTCAATGGTGATACTCAGCCGATTGAACCTTTTGCTGATCCTAATGAGAAAGCTGTCACCGTTGAGGATGCAGACGGTATCACTGTAGAGCCTATCGTTAAGAAGTCGGGTGCCGCAGCCGTCGAGTATACGATCACGATGGTTCAGCCTCAAGAGGGACAAGGTACGCTGACTGCTCATGTAGGCGATAAGACCTATAAGGGCGAGTTCAAAGCAACGGCAGGAACAGAGATCTTCTTCTCCGTAGAGCCCGCTGCGGACTACGAGATGTATTACTGGCTGATCAATGATCAGCGTGTGGATCCTAGCGCAGGCAATCCTAACCAGCTTACACGCAAGGTGGAGGGCAATCTCAAGGTAGAGCCTATCCTCATGTCCAAGGATGCTCCAGAGCCTACGATGTACACGGTAACGATGGTACAGCCTGATGCTACGCAGGGAGCCTTGATCGCTTCTTACCATGATGCAGAGATTCAAGAGGATCGTCTGCTCACAGAGGCGGTCACGGAGCTAGAGGAAGGCACAAAGCTTACCTTCCAGGTAAATCCTGAGGAGGGCTACGAGCTTGACTACTGGAAGATCAATGAGGCTCAGTCTGATAAGAAGGACAATCCGCTCAACATCACCCTCGAGAGCGATCTCAAGGTAGAGCCAGTCCTCAAGAAGAGTGAGACTGCTCCAGAGACCTTCCAAATATTCTACGACTGCGATAAGCATGCGACGATCACAGGTACGGCAGATGGTAAGCCGTTCGCAAATGCAGATAAACTTGCTGCTGGCACGAAAGTCGTGCTGACCGTAACGCCTGAGGAAGGTTATGAGGTCAAGGAGTGGGTTGATACTGACTTTAAGCTTATCCCAGGTACTGAGGGTAAGACTACTTACACCTTCACAGTAGAGGGCATTGTAAGTGTCTTTGCCATAATCCAGAAGAAGGCTGCTCCACAGCCTACCGAGGCTAAGATCACGATGATACAGCCTGATGCTACGCAAGGTTTGCTGATTGCTTACACCTATGGTAGTGATGGTATGCCCTTAACGATCGTAGACGGCATGACTGTAAAGTCCGGAACGGAGGTAACCTTTGCGGTATCTCTCAAGGATGGCTACGAGATGGACTACTGGATGGTCAATGATGAGCGTCAGGAGGTCGAAGCCGGTGAGTTCCCCCACAAGAAGACGATCAAAGTCACGAGCGACATCACGGTAAAGCCAGTCCTCAAGGCTAAGACTGCTCCACAGCCCAAGAAATTTGAAGTCTCATACAGCTGCGGTGATCATGCTACGATCACTGGTACGGTAAATGGTGAGCCCTTCGAAAGTGGTGAAAAGCTTGCTGTTGGCACAGAAGTCGTGCTGACCGTAACGCCTGAGGAAGGCTACGAGGTCAAGCACTGGATTGATAGTGACGATGAGGTCGTCCCAGGTTCTGAGGGTAAGAATTCTTACACCTTCACGGTAGATGGCTATACAAGTATAGTTGCAAAGATCCAGAAGAAGAAGGATACTCCACAGTATGAGACAGTCCATGTAAAGGTTGAATTCGACAGTGCACTCGGATATATCACAACGAAGTATGTCGCCCCCGATAGACCAGATGAGTCTCAAAGTATATACGGAGAAGATGATATACCAGTAGGTAGTGTCGTCACGCTAAGGGCTATGATCTATACGCCGGGCTATCAGGTGGTCTACATGAACAATGGAGAGGTGGTTTCCAAAGATGCTCTCTCAGAGGATGGTCTTGTCTACACCTTTACGGCTAATGAGGATGCTTCTATACAAGCCCTCTTCTCCAAGAAGACTACTCCAGAGCCTACCAACAAGGCTAAGATTACCTTTAAGGAAGAGGGTACGGGAGGCTTTGTTATGGGTAAATATAAGGACCCCGAAAGTGAGTTCACACGCTCCATATTTAACGGTGATACTAAGGATCTGCCTGTTGGTACGGTCATAACATTCACCGCGACTCTCCTTTCTGATGCATACCAAGTAACCTATACGAATAATGGTGATGCTGTCCCTGCAGAGTCTCTCTCAAAAGAGGGTACAGTTTACACCCTCACCGTAAAGGGTGATGCTACAGTGCTAGCTACTTTTAGCAAGAAGGAGGCACCTGATGAGGACTACTCCTTCACCTTTGAGGGTGGTAAGGGTGGTACGGTAACGGCTACGGTTGACATGGAGCCCATCGAGAGTGGCGCCAAGATCGCAGCTGGTACGATGATCAGAGTCCAAGCAACGCCTGATGAGAACTACGAGATCGATGAGTGGCGAGTCAATGACGAGCCCGTCTCTACAGGTGGTCTCGACTTCTACTACGTCACTCTCATGAAGGATACCAACGTCAAGGTGACCTTTAAGTCTACCAAGCCTGTTGAGTACGCTGTCACTGTAGCGCCTGTACTGCCAAGTGCAGAGGCTGGTACCGTAAAGCTCTACAAGGAGAATGGCACAGCCGTCGAGAGTGGTACAGCTGTGGCTGTGAACACCAAGATGTATGTCGAGGTGAAGCCTGCAGCTAAGTATGAGCTGGAGACACTCCAGGTCAACAATACTACGATCAAGGCTGGTGATGCAGCTCTCGTCAACCTAACTGACGGTGGCTTCAAGTACAGCTTTACAGTCACGGAGGCTACCACGATCACGGCAACCTTCAAGCTGGCTGGAGCTGTCGAACAGCTGACACAGAACCAGATCGCCGCTTACGTGACCAACGGTGGTACACGTCTTGAGGTGACTGGTGCTACTGAGGGTACTGAGGTACGTCTCTACGACTACACGGGTCAGCTACTGCTCTCGAGCACGGAGCATGCCCTTGACATCAGCGCACTACCTGCCGGTGGTTACATCGTACTCGTCGGCAACTACACGACGCGCATTGTCAAGTAAGACTATAACGACGGTCCATTAGGACCTTATCACTTCGCGAGGGAGATCACCGCACACAGTCGGTGGTCTCCCTCGTCGCTTGATGAGACTGTTGCAAAAGTCAACAGTCTCACAATCTTGCTTGCAAGATTGTCTAGACTTTGCAGAAAGGATGAAGCGCAAGGCGCTGAGGGTGAGGTCTGCTAACCCGCAGTAATGTCTCGACGGCGCATCCCTACTACGGCTTACTCGTCAGGGCGTTGGGCAGGCTAGTGATGGGGCTTACGGAGTCTTCGTGCTGGGCGGGGTATGGAGCTTCTTTGCGCAGATAAGCTTATCTTTGCAGTATGAAGTTTACAATCCAGTTAGAGTACTGGCTCATTTCGCTCGGAGAGCGACTACGAGGCGGGCAGCCTATGCGGTGCCTCACTCTCCTTGGCATGTCGCTGGGGATGCTGGTCAGCTGCGCTGGCGGCACTACCACGGCACAGCAACTGCCGACACATCTTGTGGAGGCGAGTGAGTGCACATCAGACTCGCTCGTTCGTGTTGCTAGCGACTGGCTCAGCACGCTCACCATCGAGGAGCAGATCGGTCAGCTGATCATCCCGATCTGGGAGCCTCGCTATGACGCTGCCTCTCGGGAGCGCTATCTGCAGATCATCGACAAGATTCGTCCTGGAGGCATCCTCTTTCGCAAGGGGGAGCCTTACGATCAGTATCGGCTGACCCGTCTCCTTCAGGAGCATTCACGCACACCTCTGCTGATCACGGCCGATGCTGAGTGGGGTCTGGCGATGCGCCTCCAGGGGACGATACGCTATCCACGTATGAAGCTGCTGGCCGACCACTGCACGCCTGAGGAGATGTACACCCTCGGGCAGCATATGGCGCAGCAGTGCCGTGTGATGGGCATCCATGTGAGCTTTGCTCCGGTACTGGATGTCAATAATAATCCGAAGAATCCGGTCATCGGCACCCGCAGCCTAGGCGCTACGCCCGACATTGTGATCTCGCATGGACTAGCCTTAGCAAAGGGGCTAGAGGATGGCAGGGTGCTGTCGGTCGCGAAGCACTTCCCCGGGCATGGCAACACGGACAAGGATTCGCACAAGACGCTTCCCACCGTGTCGGGCAGCCTAGAGGAGCTCGAGCGGGTGGAGCTAGCGCCCTTCCGCGCCTACATAGAGGCTGGTCTCGGGGGGATCATGGTAGCGCATCTCTCGGTGCCGGCTCTGGAACCTGACGTGACCTGTCCCTCCTCACTGAGTCACGCTATCGTGACGGGCTTGCTGCGTGAGCAGTTGGGCTTCAAGGGGCTCATTTTTACCGATGGGCTGGAGATGCGAGGCGTGCAGCGTGCTGAGGGCTTGCCCATATCTGTGGCGGCTATCCTAGCGGGCAATGACCTGCTCCTGGGCCCTCTAGATCCGCTGGCGAGCTACGAGGAGCTGCTCTCGGCTTATCGTGCGGGTACTCTCTCGGAGGAGACGATCCGAGATCGCTGCCTGCGCATCCTCTGCTACAAGCTTCTGCTCCATGTGGGCGAGGCTAGCGAGAGACCACTATATAACAAGGAGGAGCTATACGAGGCGCTGCATACGCCTGAGCTGGTCTCCTTTGCCGAGCAACTACAGAACAAAGTATCTAAGAAATAACATTCACAGCGCACACTTAGCTGTCTAAATAAGCCTAGTACGATGAAAAAGAACACTCCAAGCACTACAACTACAGCGTGTCCACCCTTACAGTTTGACACCTCTACCTGGTTTGCCCCTGAGCTGACGAAGCTCTCAGAGCATCTCAACGATCGCATGGTCGAGATGATGCGCTTTTACCCCGAGAGCGACTACAAGACGCTGCGCACTATGATCTCCAAGCGCAACGCGCTGCATGTAGACAATATAGTGATCACGGCTGGTCGTACGGCAGCCTTCTACGCGATTGCAGAGGCTTTCGCAGGAAAGAAAGGTGTGATCCTCGTCCCCTCCTATCAGCACTACGAGCTTGCCGCCAAGCGGTACGGCTGGCAGCTAACCTATCTGCCAGAAGATCTCGAGACGCAGGAGATAAAGCTCGAGGGACAAGAGTTTTGCTGGATCTGCTCGCCGAATAATCCTACAGGACGCTTGCGTTCTCGTGCTGAGTTGTTGGATCTCATAGGGCGTTACCCATCGGTCTACTTTGTGATAGATCAGTCGTACGCAACCTTTACGACACAGTCTACGCTTACGCTCAGTGATGTGAAGAGCCACCCCAACATTATATTCGTCAGTTCATTCACACAGACATACGGCTTGCCCGGACTGCGCATCGGCTATGTGACAGCTGACAAGAAGGTTGTCAAGGAGATAGAGAAAGTAGTCGACCCGTGGTCTGTCAGCACGATGGCGGTCGAGGTGGCGAAGTATATCCTGATTCACCCCGCACAGTTTACACTCCCGATCCGTAAGTGGCAGCGCAATGCCCTCGAGCTAGAGACTAAGCTTCGCCAGATAGATGGTATCGAGGTGATGCCGAGCGATGCACCTTTCTTCTTAGTCCAGATACACTGTGCCACGGCAGCTGAGCTGATCAAGTATCTGCTTGAAGAGCACAATATAGCGCTCTACGATGCGACCAAGCTACGAGGCATCAAGGGTGAGATGGTGCGTATCACCTCCCGTGATGCGACAGACAATGCGAAGCTCGTAGAGGCTATCACCGCCTTTCGCGAGTCTAGGTGAGATGCTCTGAAAGCGCTTTTCGGAGAAATGAGCGATAGCGTCTTGTACCCAGGGCTGACGCATTGTATCTTGGCACTCCACTAACCACGCTTGACAACAAGTCTAGGATATGTGGATTGAGCCTGGCTTCATAGCGCTATCGATACTCATACATCTTCGATAAGTCCGACATCTCCCGAGGAATTTTCCAATAGCTCCCGAGGAAATCAAAAATACCCACGGAGGAAAGAAAAAATTCTTCGGAAGTATCAAATGAAACTTCGGAAGAATGAAATGAAAGTTCGGAAGAATTTTTCGTTTCCTCGCTGGATAATCTAGAATATCTACGGATGAATTTCCCGATTTCCTCCACCTTCAGATTTCTGCCTTAGATACGTAAATGCACTCGTCCGCGATAATGCGTCAGCCCTGATTTTGTACCCGACTACCGTACTTAGACTAATTATTTATTGCTACCTTTGTGATTGCAAAAGTTGTTGCAATGTGAATGATAGAGCAGATGAAGTCTGAATGTATAGAGCGAAATGCTACCATAGCTGCCATAGAAGGCGGTGAAGTGCGTCTCACGGTGCTACGCCCGTCTGCTTGTAGTAACTGCGAGGCTGCAAGGCATTGCCACGCCTCAGAGAGCCGTCTAGAGACGATCACGCTCGATCGCTCACAGCTCCCTGGTGAGGTGGCTATCGGTGACCAGGTCTCCCTCGAGATGCGTAGCTCATTGGGCATGCGTGCTGTACTTCTCACGATGATCATCCCTACCATTCTCATCATTGCTATAACCATCATCCTAAGCTGCCTAGAGGTAGGTACACTGGCTCAGATATTGATCGCTCTGGGTGTAGCCGCGGCATATATGCTCCTGCTATGGCTCTTGCGTGACCGGTTTGAGCGGACCTTTGCCTTTACCGTGCGAAAAAAGTAAGTTCATACACACTCCTATGACAATACTACCCACCATACTTGTTCTTGTAGTGATAGCACTAATCAGTGCCGTCCTACTCTTTATCACCTCCAAGAAGTTTGAAGTAAAAGAAGACCCGCGTATCAGCGAGGTCGCTGAGGTCCTACCCCAGGCTAACTGCGGTGGCTGCGGTCACCCTGGCTGTGCCGGCTTTGCCAAGGCTTGCTGCGAAGCCTCCTCTCTCGAGGGGCTTTGGTGCCCCGTAGGCGGAGAGCCGGTCATGGCGAAGGTGGCTGAGATCCTCGGTCAGAGCGTCGCCAAGAGCGATCCGCTCGTAGCGGTCGTTCGCTGTAACGGTACCTGCGAGGCGCGTCCACGAGTCAATACTTATATAGGAGCTAAGAGCTGCAAGATCGAGTCGACCCTATACAGTGGCGAGACGGGCTGTAGCTACGACGGGCCTCCCCGAGGTGGACGAAGATAAGTGTACCGCCTGTGGATCTTGTGTCAAGGCTTGTCCGAAGATGATCATCGAGCTCCGCAAGAAGGGTCCCAAGGGACGCCGTCTCTACGTCAGCTGTGTCAATAAGGACAAGGGAGGCGTGGCACGTAAGGCTTGCGCCAACGCTTGTATCGGATGTGGCAAGTGCTTTAAGGTATGCCAGTTTGAGGCAATCACGATAGAGAACAATCTCGCTTACATAGACCACCAGAAGTGCCGTCTATGTCGTAAGTGTGCGGCCGAGTGCCCGACGGGAGCTATCCATGAGGTCAACTTCCCGCCACGCAAGGAACCTGCAGCAAAGCCAGCGCCCGCCGACAAGCCTGCTCCCGCCATGGCAACAGCCGCTGCCACTGCAGCTCCTGCTGCTACCTCCTCAACAGCATCTGTACCTCAGAAAGATTAACACGAAGCTATGGCAAAGACATTTAGAATAGGGGGTATCCATCCCC
>QWCB01003780.1_pt1 | contig 11210 bp, 8 predicted proteins | sample 1972511 | NCBI WGS metagenome assembly QWCB01 (sample SAMN09866719, study PRJNA288562) | Human gut metagenome isolate term5_stool, whole genome shotgun sequencing... | isolation source: gut | host: Homo sapiens | place: USA: California
GAATTATTGGAAGAAGTGTTGGAGGATGTGATCAAGGATGCGGTGACGGCGGATAAAGCCCGTCATATTTTGCAATCCTTTTTGGATCAAGAGCTGTTGACCGGACGAGAATGTCGGCTGATGATGCTGGCGCTGGATGATCATGCGCTGGCGGATGTGCCCTTAGCGGCGCGAAATCGTGTACGCGCGCGAATTATGCGCAACATGTTGGTGGGGTTGCTCAGATAGGGGGAAGCGATGAAATGTGATTTTTGTGATCACGATGCCAGTATTGAAATCGTGGTTTTTGTGAATGGAAAAGCACAGAAGGTGCGCATGTGCGCCTCCTGTTATCAGGAAAAATTGTCCGAAATGATGGGGCAGATTCCCAAGGAATGGGGCGGAAAAGAACTCACCGACCAGCTCAAAGAGATGCTTGCCCAAGCGCAGGAGAGCGGTATGATGCCCGGCATGGAGGTATCTTTCCTGCAGCAGGACGGCCCAACAATACCGCCCATGCAGGCGGAAGACGAGGAAGAAGAATCGACGATGGTCGAGGATACTTCGGAAGATATAGAGAACGGGGAAGAAGAAAATCCCTTCCGCTTTAATCCGTTTCAGAAACTCTTTGCGCCGGAGCGAACGGAAAAAACGGAGCATTCGGCGGAAAAAACAACCAATGCGCGTGATTTGGCGCTGGAACGCACACGCCATCAATTGCGCAAACGCCGTCACACCTTATTGGAAAAGATGCAGCTGGCGTTGCAAGAAGAAAACTACGAACTTTGCGCACAATATCGCGATGAGTTGAATAAAATCGGGGACGATCTGCTTCTCCTTAACGAAGAAAGAAAGGATCCTTATGGAGTATAAAAGGACTTCCGTCCAACAAGTACTACAGGCTGCTGCAGCGGAATGCTACTCCCTTCGCCACAGCGCCATCGATACAGAGCATGTCCTGCTGGCAATGATGAAAACGGGCGGTATGGAAACCCAGGCTTTGGTGCGTGCCGGAGCCAATTACAATACCCTGCGCAAAATTCTTCTTAACAATACAGAACCGGGTACCGACGAGAATCCGTCGATTCAGACCTCTGCAGCCGTCCGCCGTCTTTTGGAACAGGCACGGCAAATTGCTCTGCAAAACAATGAACAGGAGATTTTTGCGGAGTATATTCTTTTTGCCATTCTGAATGACAAATCAGGCATGGCATCCGTGATGCTTACCATTGCCGATGTCGATAAACGAAGCATCTATCAGAATTTGGTCGGTATGCTGAAGGCGAATCATAAGAAGGACAAAGAATCCAATCTCAGCGAATACGGCAAAAATCTCAATGAAGAAGCCGAAGCCGGCAACATTGATCCGGTGATTGGGCGTGACCGTGAAATTAACCGCGTCATTCAGATTCTGTCCAGACGCACCAAGAATAATCCGGTGCTGATTGGGGATCCGGGCGTGGGCAAGACGGCGATTGCCGAGGGACTTGCTCAACGAATTGTTTCCGGCAATGTGCCGGACATTATGCGCGATAAAGTGGTTTTTTCCATCGATATGGCTACGATGGTCGCCGGAACGAAGTACCGCGGCGACTTTGAACAGCGTTTGTCCGATACGATAGAGGAGTTGATGGCGAGAAAAGATGCTTTGGTCTTTATTGATGAGCTGCATACCATTATCGGTGCAGGCAGTTCGGAAGGTTCCTTGGACGCTTCTAATATTTTGAAACCGGCATTGTCCAAAGGGAGTCTGCAAATCATCGGCGCAACCACCATTGATGAATACCATAAACGCATTGAAAAAGATGCGGCATTGGAACGACGCTTTCAGCCGGTCATGGTGGAAGAGCCGACAAAGGAAGATACCGAAGCCATCATCCGTGGGCTAAAACCGCGTTATGAAGCATTTCATCACGTGCGTTTGACAGAAGATGCCATTGTGGCGGCGACCGAGCTGACCGATCGCTATCTGACGAACCGTTTTCTGCCGGACAAAGCGATTGATGTAATCGACGAGGCGCTCGCCCGTGTCCATGTGGACGCTTTCCATATTCCACAGGAAGAAATGCACTATCGCGAGGAACGGGAACGGCTGGAAGAGGAAAAGCAAAAAGCGGCGCTTACGCAGAATTTTGAAGAAGCAGCAAAGCTGCGTGATACGTTAGCGGCATTGGAAAAACAGCACGAAGCGTTTTTAGAGCAGCAAAAAGAAAAAGAGGAACAATGGCCGACCATCGGTTTTGACCAGATTGCGACGATTGTATCGCAGTGGGCGAATGTACCGGTGACGCGCATGAACGAAAAAGAAGCCGACAAGTATCTTCATTTGGATGAAGCGCTGAAAAAGACGGTTATCGGGCAAGACCATGCCGTAGAGACGGTCTCTTCCGCGTTAAAACGCGCCAGAGTGGGATTGAAATCCGCTAACCGCCCCATTGGCACGTTTATCTTCGTCGGTCCCACCGGGGTAGGAAAAACGTATCTGGCAAAAGAAATTGCGCGCCAGTTGTTTGGTTCGGCAGAGAGCGTCATCCGCGTGGATATGTCCGAGTACATGGAAAAGTACGCCGTTTCCCGACTGGTGGGCGCCGCTCCAGGATACGTTGGTTATGAAGAAGGCGGTCAACTGACGCAGATGGTGCGTAAACAGCCGTATTCCGTACTGTTGTTTGACGAAATGGAAAAAGCGCATCCGGATGTCTTTAACCTGCTTCTGCAAATTCTTGACGAAGGGCGGTTAACCGATAGCCAAGGACGTTTGGTGGACTTTCGCAATACGGTGATTATCATGACCTCCAACGTGGGTGCCTCCCAGTTAGCGACAGAGAAACGTTTCGGTTTTGGACTGGAAGAAACGATGGAGATCGACGAATACGACCGTATGAAAGAAGTGGTACATGAAGAACTCAAGCAGACCTTCCGACCGGAATTTCTCAATCGCGTGGATGATATCATCGTCTTCCATCGATTAAGCGAAAAAAGCATTTTACGCATTGCCGGATTGCTGATGGATGAGTTGATGGTGCGCGTCGAAGAGCTGGGTTATCCCATGAGTTATACCGATCCGGTGCTTCGCCACCTGACGAAAATTTCGGTTCAGCCGGAATTTGGCGCTCGTCCGCTGGAACGTTCCATCCGCACGAAAATAGAAGATGTGTTAGCGGAAAAAATGCTAAGCGGTACTCTCGAAAAAGGGAAGGCGTACACCTTGCGCATGGAAAAGAATGAAGTCGTTGTTACGCCTGCGGAGGAAGCATGACGGTAAAAACACGTTATCAATGCTCTTCTTGCGGTCATTTAGATCTGGGGTGGAGCGGAAAGTGCCCGGCGTGTGGCGAATGGGGCACTATGGAGGAAGTCGCCTTAGAAACCGGTCGTGCGACAGCTGGACGAAAGGCGGAAGCGGCGGAAGAACAAGCCCTGCCGCTGCCTGAAGTGCCGCTCTCGCAAGCCGATCGCGTCGATACCGGCATTCCGGAGTTAAACCGTGTGTTAGGAGGCGGATTGGTTCCGGACGCGGTGACTATGCTGACGGCAAAACCGGGTGCCGGGAAGTCCACCCTTCTTTTACAGGTGGCAGGAAGATTAGCGGCGCGCGGCGTGCGAGTGCTCTACGCTTCCGGCGAAGAGAGCGCACCGCAGATTCGTATGCGGGCAGAGCGTATTTTGCGCACTTGCCCCGATACAGTTTACATTCTTTCTACCAGTTCACTGGATGCCGTGCTTTCCGAGAGCCAGCGCCTCAAGCCGGCGATTCTCATCGTCGATTCCATTCAGACGATGGCACTTGCCGAATTTGCCCAGCGTCCGGGCACACCCACGCAAACGGTGCAGTGTACGGCAGCCATTGTTTCGGCATGTAAACAAGGCAGTCGCCCCATGGCGGCATTTGTCGTGGGGCATGTCACAAAAGACGAAACGATGGCAGGTTTGCGCACATTGGAGCATCAGGTGGATACGGTGCTGTATCTGGAAAGCGGCTATTCGGATGAACTGCGTCTGTTGCGTTCCACCAAGAACCGTTTCGGTTACACCGACGAGGTGGGACTGTTTCAAATGAGCGCGGATGGCTTGTGCGATGTCACTAACCCATACAATCTTTTTTTAACCAGACGCGATCATCCCATTTCCGGTGCGGCCGTATCGCTGCAAAAAGAAGGCTCTCGTCTTATTCCGATCGAGATTGAAGCACTCGTCTCTCCGTCGTATGAGGCATACCCTACGCGCATCGGCGACTCGCTTCGTCGGGATGACCTGAATACGTTGGTTTCCATTTTAGCGGAGCGAGCGCATGAGCCCTTACACGACAAGAGTGTAGTGCTTAAGGCGACCGGCGGTCTTGCCCTGCGGGAAAAGATATGCGATTTAGCAATATTGGTGGCGGTCGCTTCTGCCGCAGAAGGTTGGACGATTGACGGAAAAGACGCATTTTGTGCGGAAGTGGGGCTTACCGGCGAGCTCAAGCGCGCCACCGAGATGGAGAGGCGTTTGCGCGAACTGGATCGGCTCGGTTTTCGTCGGGCGTTTATTGCCGAAGAACATGCCTCTTTAGTGAAATGGTTAAAAAAAGAATTGCATCTTGAAATGCATTGCGCAAAGACGTTGACCGATGTGCTGCAGGCGCTTCATAAAAGACCATAAATTCCCGTTCTTTGTCTTGACAAGACCAAAAGAGTTCGATAAACTATTAAATTTTCATGAACCCCTCGCGAAAGGAACGGTTTTTCGTTATAATAAAAACGAGGGGGTGAGGTCATGTATAAAATCGGAGACCGCGTCGTCTATCCGATGCAGGGTGCCGGCACCATCATCAGCAAGGAAGTAAAGGAACTGTTGGGAAGGCGACAGGAGTTTTATATTCTGCAGATGCCCATTGCCAACATCCGCATTTCCATTCCGGTGGAACAAATGGAGAAGATTGGCATTCGTCCGGTCATGAGTCATGCTGACGGCGAGCGCGTGATGGAAATTCTGCGCCAAGATTCCACGAAAATGGCAGAAAACTGGAGCCAGCGCTATCGAGAAAATCTGGAAAACCTGAAAACAGGCGATCCTTTTGAAATGGCGGATGTCGTGCGCAATCTGCAAATTCGCGACATGGAAAAAGGACTTTCCACATCGGAAAAGAAAATGCTGAACAAAACGAAGAAAATGCTGATTTCTGAGCTGATTATTGTCGGTTCGCTGTCAGTAGAGGAAGCCGGAGAGATGATTGACGAAGCCATCACTCTGGACGAAGATGTGGCGCCGGAAGGAGGCGCGGAAGAGGAGTAAACGGTGAAACAAGTTATGCGGGCCGTAGTCGGCATATTCGGTGCCGCGTTGGGAGCAGTGCTAATCTATCTTGTCTTTGATTTTCGTCTGATTCAGGGCTGGGGTACGATGCAGCGGATGATAAGCTATCTGGTTGGCGCAGCCGTTGGTTTTGGTTTATTTTTCGCCATGGCGGACAGATGGGTGCGGTTCATTCGCAATCGTGTCGATGCCTTGTCCAGACAAATTCGTAAAGCACCGCTCAGTGAAATCGTGTTGCGCACGATTGGGCTGATTATCGGCTTATTGATTGCCGGCATAATCAGCAATCCCGTGCTTCAACTGAGCATCAGTCACGTAGGTAATGTGATTGGCGTATTGATTGCGATTACCATCTATGCGGTATTAGGTCTGTTAGGCGTACGGCTTGCCAGCATGTATCATGATGACATCATGAAAGCCGTGCAGCAGTTCAGAGACAACCTGACGCGCAGAGATGAAGAGCGTACCCAACGCAGCAACGAGAAAAAGAGAAAAAAACGTTTGGCAAAAGCCTTAGAGGCAGAGGAAGACAGGGACGAAGAAGACGACTTCTTTGAAGGCAGTCCGAAAATCCTGGATACTTCGGTGATTATCGATGGGCGCATTTTTGAGGTGATGAAAGCAGGTTTCCTGGAAGGCCCCATTATTGTTTCCCACTATGTGCTGGAAGAGCTGCAATATATCTCCGATTCGTCCGATGCGCTTCGTCGGGAGCGCGGAAGAAAAGGACTGGATCGCATTCATGAGATGCAGACGCAGGCAAGGCAGGACATTCATATTGACAATACCGAAATTGCCAAGCCGAAAGAAGTAGATCTCAAGCTCTTGGTGTTGACCGATCGGTATCGGGGACGGCTGGTTACCAATGACTTTAATTTGAACAAAGTGGCGACCGTACAGAACATTCCCGTGTTAAATGTCAACGACTTAGCGAACGCCTTGAAACCCATCGTCATTCCGGGCGAGCACATGCGCGTGAGCATTATCAAGCCGGGAAAAGAACCGGGGCAGGGTCTTGGCTACTTAGACGACGGCACGATGATTGTTGTGGAAAACGGCTACGACGAAATCGGAAACACCGTGGACACGGTGGTCACTTCGGTATTACAGACTTCCGCCGGGAAGATGATTTTCACCCGTCTGCCGGAATAATTTATTTGCACTTATCTTAATCACGAAAGCCGCAGCGATTTAGCGCTGCGGCTTTTGTTTGTCTCGTTCTTCTTCATCGGATTTGTTTTACTCTTTTCTTTCCCGTGTTTACCTCTGCATTTCACACGTTCAGCGTAACGTTTTTAGCGCAAAAGACAACAAGTCGTGTTCGTTCGTGGTTTTATCTGGTTGAACGCCGGTCTTAGTCTGTAGGCTTTCTCCCTCCGGAGCAAGCGCAAGGATAGGATCCAGCAGCGCAATGAAGCCGGAATGTAACAGTTTTACCGGAAAGGCGGGTATTTTCCAGCCACTGCCTTCGGTTTTTCTTCCGACCACTTCCACATTTTGCAGGCGTTGACAAAAGTCGGCGAACGTTTCTGCCGCACCACCCGTGGTTTCATCGACAAGCAATACGACGTTTGCCGGAGCAAGTGTTTCGGTGTTGCCTTTCGTGGTAATGGTCAGCGTTTTGGCGTAAGCCATATCGTTTACTGCGTTTTGCGTTTCTTCGTTTTTAAGCCCTGTTACACTTCTTCGCTCATCTTCCAGGTCAAAGCTCTCCATGCGCTCTTTGAGGGACAGATAATCCACGTAGTCGTCAAAGCCGTTCGCAAAAAACAGCTGCGTTTCCGCTCCGAATGTGGAGGTCGTTAGATAGGGCAGGATACCTTCCGCCCAGTATTCGATAGACGTGCCGTGTGTATTGCGCAAATCAAAAAGCACCTGTTTATGCGTTCGCGCTTCCTTCAACAGACGCGCAAGCTCCTCTTTCTGTGTTCGATACGCGCCATCTTCAAAGGCAAGATGAGAGAGAATAGCCGTATCCGTCGTCGTATCCACTTGCATGGCCGGTGGGACAAAATTTTCCGCTTTTGCTGCGCTGTTTGGTTTTTCGGTTTCTTTGCGAAACCGCGCATAGCGTGCAGCAACCCGTTCATCCGAAAGCGCCAGGGAATACGGCGAGTCCGCTGCGTAAAACCCGCTGCCGAGATTGCGACAGAGATTGGTATAGTCATTCGGCAGAAGCATGGCGGAAGTTGGCGTGCCGGCGGCTTTTACCATTTCCTGCAGCACACGGAAAAATTCTTGATCAGAAGCGGTCTTTTCGGCACGCACCACCAGATTATCCAGGGTCACTTTTACCGCATCGACATCCGTAGGGCTAAGGCTCGCCGGAATTTTCTTGAGCAGCGCCTGCAACTGTCTCGCGTCAGCAATTTTCTCCGCTGCCGTGAGCGGACGTCCCGTGGTATCGGAGGGCAGCAGTTCTCCAAGCGCGGCTTGATTCGCCTGTTCTCGAAGCATCGGCAGTTCTTCAAATTGCGCATTGAAAAAAGTTCGCCGAAGGAGGGTGTATCCTCCATAGCCTGCAGCACACAACAGCGCAAGCGTAAACAACGCAAAAACACGTCTGCGGCGACGCATACGCTTCTGATTGCGTTTCATGACCTGTTTGCGGTCATGGCGTCGCTGGCTTTCTATCACCCGTTGTTCCAGGGCGGCTATTTTTTTCGGGTTTTGCTTCATGCCTTCCTCCGTAAATGCTCCTCTCTATTTTAGCAGATTCTCATGATATACTATGTACACGCACACTGGGGCAGAGAAAGTGGAAAACAGCATGGTGCGATAATTGCGTGGCATGTCCTTTGTAGGGAGGTTCACATTGAATAAGCAACAATTAGCCGCTAAAATTTGGGAGTCCGCCAATAAAATGCGCTCGAAAATCGAAGCGAACGAATATAAAGATTATATTTTGGGTTTTATTTTCTATAAGTTTCTCTCCGAAAAAGAGGTGAAATACCTGAAAGCAAACGACTGGACGGACGAATATCTTCCGGAATTGACAGAAGAAGATGCGGAAACGGTGGAAAGCATTCAAAAGAATTTAGGGTATTTCATTTCGTATGATCATTTGTTTTCCACCTGGCTTGCCAAAGGCAGCGATTTTAGTGTTCAAGATGTTCGTGATGCGCTCTCGGCTTTCAGCCGTTTAATCAATCCAACGCATAAAAAAGTATTCGAAGGCGTTTTTGATACGCTCCAAACAGGCTTATCGAAATTGGGGGATAGTGCAGCCTCACAGTCGAAGTCGATTAGTGAACTTATACAGCTTATTAAGGATATTCCGATGGATGGCAAGCAGGGCTATGACGTGCTGGGCTTCATATATGAATATTTGATTGAAAAATTTGCCGCCAATGCAGGAAAAAAAGCGGGTGAATTTTATACCCCTCACGAAGTTTCTTTACTGATGTCCGAAATCGTTGCCAATCACTTGCAGGACAGAGAGAAAATCGAAATATTCGATCCGACAAGCGGTTCGGGTTCTTTGCTGATTAACATTGGAAAGAGTGCTTCCAAATATATTGAGGGCGACAATAAAGTAAAGTATTACGCACAGGAGTTAAAGCAAAATACATATAACCTTACCCGTATGAACCTAGTTATGCGTGGTATCGAAGCAGATAATATTGTCACCCGAAATGGGGATACGTTGGAAGAGGATTGGCCCTATTTTGACGAGAACGACCCGACAGGAAGCTATACGCCGCTTTATGTGGATGCGGTGGTTTCCAATCCGCCGTATTCGCAGGCTTGGAACCCTGCCGACAAAGAAACAGACCCTCGTTACGCAGGTTATGGACTTGCGCCCAAAGGCAAGGCGGACTATGCCTTTTTGTTGCACGACCTGTATCACATTAAGCCGGACGGCATCATGACGATTGTCCTTCCGCACGGTGTCCTTTTCCGTGGGGGAGAAGAAGGCGAAATCCGCAAGAACTTAATCGAAAAAAATAAAATTGACGCGATTATTGGACTTCCTGCCAATATTTTTTATGGAACAGGCATTCCGACCATCATCATGGTCTTAAAACAAAAAAGAACTAACACCGATGTTCTGATTGTGGATGCCTCAAAAGGATTTATCAAAGAAGGAAAAAACAACAAACTTCGGGCTTCCGATCTGAAGAGAATCGTCGATGTGGTCACACGCAGAGAAAGTGTTGCGAAATTCTCTAAAGTCGTCCCTCGTGATGAAATTCGAGCCAATGCGTACAACTTAAATATTCCGCGGTATGTGGATTCCTCCGAGGCGGCGGAGTCTTGGGATATTTATGCTTCGATGTTTGGCGGGCTGCCGCTTTCTGCGCTAAACGAGCTTCAAGAATATTGGAACGCTTTTCCGACACTTCGATCGACTCTTATTGAAAATACGTCGTCAGCGTACGGCAAGCTCATCGTTACGGATATCCAAAAGGCGATTCAGGAACATGCCGATGTTAAGCGTTTTGAACGCGAATTTCAGACCGCCTTCAGCGATTTTGATACGTATTTATATGATGCCTTGATCGCCAAAATGGAGAGCTTGAACCTTTCCAAAACCGAAGCGGTTCTGTCAGAGAACATTTTTGCCCGAATGCGCGATATTCCCTTGGTGGATAAGTATGAAGCGTATCAGGTACTTGACGAGGATTGGAATACGATAGCGGTGGATTTGGAGATTATCCAAACCGAAGGATTCGGTGCGACCAAAGTCGTTGATCCGAATATGGTGGTAAAGAAAAAAGGCAATAGTGAGCAAGAAATACAAGAGGGATGGAAAGGCCGCATTATTCCTTTTGCGCTCATCCAAAGCACCCTTCTTGCCGAAGAACGAGAAGCGATAAAAGAAAAAGAAAACCGGCTTTCAGAAATTACCGCCGAATATGAGGAAATCCTTGACGCCCTTTCGGAGGAAGAAAAAGAGGAGGACTTTGTCAACGAGGATACCTTTGTATTCGCCGAAATCAAAAAAGCACTAAAAGACGATCGTCTTGCGCCGGAAACGAAGGAAAAACTCAAAACGGTATCCGCACGAAATACAGAAGAAAAAGCGTTAAAATTGGCGATAAAGAAGGAAAGCGCCCTACTGGAAGAGAAAACCAAGGAAACGATTGAAGGACTGTCGGACGAACAGGTTATGGCGCTTCTTAAAGAGAAGTGGATTCATCCGCTTATCGATACGATCATGCAATTACCGGACAGCGTTGTATCGAAATTGGTTGCCAAACTGGAAGCCCTCGCCAAGAAATATGAAACGACCTATGCCGAAGTGGAACGGCAAATAGCAGAAACGGAAAAATCGCTTTCTGCCATGATGGACGACCTATCGGGCAGTGCGTTTGACATGCTTGGACTCGCGGAACTGCAAAAGTGGCTTGGAGGTAGTGAAAAATGAGGGAAAAAGCAGCGACTCCAGCCATTCGATTTAAGGGATTTACGGATGCTTGGGAACAGCGTAAGTTGGGGGAACTTTGCAACATTACTACGGGCAAACTTGATGCAAATGCTATGGTTTCAGACGGTCAATATGATTTTTATACATCAGGAATTGATGTTTTCAAAATTGATGTCGCCGCATTTGAAGGACCTGCAATAACTATCGCTGGCAATGGAGCCAGTGTCGGTTATATGCATTTAGCTGACGGAAAGTTCAATGCATATCAAAGAACCTATGTATTAACGGACTTTTTGGCAGATAGACAATTCCTTAATGTCGCCATAGGGAATGAATTGCCTAACAAAATTCAAGAAGAAGTGCGTGGCAGCGGTATCCCTTATATTGTCCTAAATATGCTCACTGATTTGGCAATTCCATTTCCTTCACACGAAGAACAATATGCTGTTGGAGTCTATTTTCAACAGCTCGACAACCTTATCACCCTTCATCAGCGTAAGCCACTTATTATCTGGAGGGGATTATGCTGAACAACATAAACAAAACAGATTCTTTTTATGACTAC
>QWCB01003781.1_pt1 | contig 11210 bp, 9 predicted proteins | sample 1972511 | NCBI WGS metagenome assembly QWCB01 (sample SAMN09866719, study PRJNA288562) | Human gut metagenome isolate term5_stool, whole genome shotgun sequencing... | isolation source: gut | host: Homo sapiens | place: USA: California
GATAAATGAATATTTTAAACTTATAGTAATTTTGTAACAAGTTATGGATGGAGCTCTTTTCAATTAGAATACAGCGCACTTTTCAATTAGTATCTACAGTTATCAAGAAAGATGATGTAAATATTGAAGGTATTCTGAACGCTATTTTGCACTATCATCCTTCCGTGTCTGTTCGTTAAAGATGATCATTAAGGAAAAATAAGGAAATACTCTTCTTTTCAGTTCCGCCTGATGGGAAGAATGATATTCTTCGGCTGTCGATATATTTTCAAAATAATGATAACTGTATTGGGGGTGGGACTCCATGTAATCCTGTACTATGTCTGCACATTGAGATAATTTCATGATAACCGGCACATGATGATGGCTCAGATACATGTCCAGTTCGTCCGAAGTAATATTGCCCGGAATAATGACCAGTCTTTCTTTTTGGCTGATGAGATGTAGTTTTGCGGCCGCTTCCGCAGCGATGAATGAAGGAATACCGGGAAGTTGCTCTACGGGGATTCCATTTTCTTCGAGGAGATCCAGTACATAGTGAACGGAGGCGTAAATTCCCGCATCGCCTTCTACTGCTACCGCCAACCGTTTTCCTGCTTTTTGTTCCAGCCTCATTTCTTCGAAAAGTTGCCGATAGACTTTGATTGCTTTTGTTCTGTCTTTGCTCATCGGGAGCGAGAATAGGTGTATATCTCCTTTGATGCCTAGCTTATGTAACAGGGTGGCGGCACGTGACAAGATTTTGTCTGGTTCCCGAACCGTTGATGGACAATATATTATGTCTGCTTGCTGTAAAGCATGCAATGATTTCAATGTAATCAGTTCGGCATCACCGGGTCCTAAAGAAACAAAATAGATCGGATGACTCATCTTTTGTAGGTATTTACAGTTTTTAAGCACGCAAAAGTGCTGAAAAATTCCGTATAAAGCAAGAGAATTGATTACCTTTGTTGGCTGAAAAACAGAAAAGAACATGAAAAAACTAATATTGGCTTCGGGCCTTTTGTTATTATTGACTGTTACAGCCTGCCAAAATAAGCACAAACAGGGCTCCGGGAATCTGGAACATAAGACATTGACAGATTCTTCTATTGTGAAGATTATTCCGGAATATGCCCAAGGGTTTAAAATAACCTATACGGATCAGGCTTGTCTGCTTGACATTCAGGACCCTCAGAATAAAGAAAGTCAGTCTTTTCATTATGCTTTGGTGCCAAGAGGTGTGGAAGCGGAAAACATACCTGCGGATTATACGGTTATTGAAACTCCCATACGAAGCGTTATCTGCATGACTTCCCTGCAACTTTCCAATTTTATCAAGTTGGAAGAGCTGGATGCGGTGGTGGGTATCACCAGTACACGTCATTTGTTTAACAAGAAAATAAATGATCGTTTGAAAGATGGAAGCATTCATAAGATAGGTATTGAAGGGAATTTCGATAATGAGGTGATTATGAGTGTAAACCCGGATTTGATTTTGATCTCTCCTTTTAAACGAGGGGGGTACGATGCTTTGAAAGAGGTAGGCATTCCTTTGATGCCGCATTTGGGATATAAGGAAATGACTCCTTTGGGACAGGCTGAATGGATAAAGTTTGTGGGCTTGTTATTGGGAAGAGAAGATAAAGCTAATGAGCAGTTTGCCACTATTAAGAAAAGATATAACGAGCTGAAGGAACTGACCGGTCGGGTGACAAAACGCCCGGTGGTATTCAGTGGAGAATTGCGGGGCGGCAATTGGTATGCTGTAGGAGGGAGGAGTTTTCTCGCACAATTGTTTAAAGATGCCGGTGCCGATTATTTTTTGAAAGACGATGAACAGTCTGGAGGAGTCACCCTCGATTTTGAAACAGTTTACAGCCAAGCGGCAGGTGCCGATTATTGGCGTATTGTGAATAGCTATCAAGGAGAATTTTCTTATAACACGTTGAAAGAGGAAGATGCCCGTTATGTTGATTTTAAAGCATACAAAGAGAAAGGGGTGATTTATTGTAACATGCGTGAAAAACCTTTTTATGAGAGTATGCCTACAGAACCGGAAGTTGTTCTGGCAGATTTGATTCAAATCTTTCATCCGCAGCTTTTGTCCGGTCACCAACCGGGATATTATGAATTGCTTAAATAGGAAAATAGTATATGAAACGACCTGTTGCATTTTATATGCTGTTAATTATGGCTTCTATTTTTCTGTTTTTCTTCCTGAATCTGGTATTAGGTTCTGTTTCCATACCGCTTCGTGCTGTGTGGAATATCCTTTGGGGAACAGGGAATGAGTCTGTTATATGGCAAAATATTATTTGGAAATCACGGGTACCACAGGCGCTTACCGCATTGGTGGCGGGGGCGGGGCTCTCTGTCAGCGGTTTACAGATGCAGACTGTTTTCCGCAATCCTTTGGCCGGTCCGTCGGTACTGGGCATCAGTTCGGGAGCCAGTATGGGAGTTGCTTTTGTGGTGCTTCTTTCGGGCAGTTTGGGTGGTGTTGCTTTGAGCAAGCTAGGCTTTATGGGGGAAATAGCCCTTACCATAGCAGCTATTGCAGGTTCACTTTCCATTATGGCACTTATTGTCTTCGTTTCCCAAAAAGTAAGGGGCAATGTTACTTTGCTGATTATCGGTGTGATGATTGGTTACATAGCCAATGCGGTGATAGGTGTGCTGAAATTTTTCAGTGTGGAGGAGGATATTCGTGCATATGTCATTTGGGGGTTGGGAAGTTTTGCCCGTGTATCGGGAGATCAGATGACTTTATTTATATGTATCATGGTGGTATTGTTGCCACTTTCCTTCCTGCTTGTCAAAACATTGAATCTTTTGCTGCTGGGAGATGCATACGCACGGAATCTCGGATTGAATATAAAACGTGCCCGTCTGCTTGTCATTACTTGTTCGGGAGTATTGGTAGCTATTGTTACCGCATATTGCGGTCCGATTATTTTTCTGGGGCTGGCCGTTCCGCATCTTTGCAGGGGAATGTTCCGCACATCCGATCATCGTATTCTGATGCCTGCTTCTTTACTGGCAGGTGCGTCATTGGCATTGGTATGTAATCTGATTGCCCGTATGCCCGGTTTCGAAGGTGCATTGCCGGTAAATTCGGTGACGGCTTTGGTAGGTGCTCCGGTAGTGATGTCGGTTTTATTCAATAGACGTCGCAATGAAATGAATGAGTAATGATGAATCAAGAAACTATACATATTCGGAAACTGACTACCGGTTATCCCGGTAAGGGGGGGACCAAGATTGTAGCGAAGGACATTGATGCTACTATCCGCAGTGGGGAACTGACTTGTCTTTTGGGGGCGAATGGAGTAGGGAAATCTACTTTATTGCGTACTTTGTCTGCCTTTCAGCCGCCTGTAGGAGGAGAGATAGAAATAATGGGAAAGAAACTGACGGATTACACCGATAAACAGTTGGCGACAGTTATCGGAGTGGTATTGACCGAAAAATGCAGCCTGCGGAACATGACCGTGGAAGAACTGGTGGGTATGGGGCGCAGTCCTTATACCGGTTTCTGGGGAAATTTAAGCAAGGAGGACAAGAATACAGTAAACGATGCCATTGCGCTGGTAAGGATTGAGGATTTGAAATACCGGATGGTACATACTTTGAGTGACGGTGAGCGTCAGAAAGTAATGATAGCAAAGGCGTTGGCACAGGAAACCCCGGTGATTTTTCTGGATGAGCCGACTGCTTTTCTTGATTTCCCCAGTAAAGTGGAGATTATGCAATTGCTTCATCATTTGTCACGTTCTACCAACAAGACGATTTTTCTTTCCACCCATGATTTAGAGTTAGCTTTGCAGATTGCTGATAAGATTTGGCTGATGGATAAAGCCAATGGAGTGACTATAGGAACTCCTGAAGATCTTTCCATAGACGGATGCCTGAGTAATTTTTTCTCTCGTAAGGGTATTGTTTTTGATATGGAAACCGGACTGTTCCGCATTGACAATGAGTTTGAAAAAGAAGTCCGTCTGGTGGGACATGGAAATAAGTATGCGATGGTACGGAAAGCCTTGCAGCGGAATGGTATTCTGGCAAGCCGGCGTGTTGAGTCCGATTTTTATATTGAAACGGGAGATATGACTACCAGTGGATATATTATCCACCCGGTAGCCGGGAGGACGATAAAGGTAGATACCATAGAGGAATTGTTAGAACAAGTCACTGCTATATTAGCTTCCGTTTAGCAGCAGCGTCTAAATAATCAGTTATTGTATCCTGAAAGGAATATTCCCTTCTTCATCAATCAAGAGGATTGTCAATTTTCCTTCGGGCAATAAGGGGACGCAATGTGCAAAACAATGTTCCAACAAACACGGAAAGAACTTTCCGCTGTCTTCTTCAGACAGCAAGGTCCATAATTCACGGGCTAATGTCAACTTTTCTATCATGCTTTCAACATCCGGAGAGCATCCGGCTTCCATTGCCACCTGCCTTAGGAATTCTTTATTCATCACCACTTTCTTACTGTGTGTGTCCAGATTTCCTTCGGCCAGTTTCACCGCCTTGCCTATCATAATGCCTAAAGTAACCAATGGAACCTTAAGCTTGGCAGCTATCTTGAGTGTCTCCCCTATAAAATTTCCATAATGTACAAAAGCCTGAGCAGGTAATCCCGGATACTCCTTCTTCACAAAACGTTCGCTTTTTGCTCCCGAATTAATGATGAGTCTGGATGAGCCCACAGCCACACAAACCTCCACTTCCCTGCGGATAGCCTCGACAAAAGCTTCTGAAGAAAAAGGACGGACTATGCCCGAAGTTCCAATGATGGAAATGCCGTCCACAATTCCTAGTTTAGGATTGAAAGTACGTTGTGCCAACTCTTTTCCTCCGGGAACGGAAATGGTAACATCCAGCCCTTTGTCATAAAGCGCCGATAATTCTTTCATTATCATTTGCCGGGGGATGCGATTGATGGCGGGTTCCCCGATTTCCAATCCCAGCCCCGGAAGGGTGACTCGTCCCACTCCTTCACCTTGCAGGAAACGGATGTCCGGGTGATTGCTAAAACTTACCGTTACCACAATGGATGCGCCGTGAGTGACATCCGGATCATCTCCCGCATCTTTAACAACGGTGCAGGTGGCACTGTTCTTTTCTATTTCTGTATGGGCTACCGGTAAGGTCATTTCCTCGTCATCGGGAAGGCGGAAGGATATCATTTTCTGTTCTTCCCCTAAAATCAGAGCCGTCAATGCTGCTTTTGCAGCTGCAGTAGCGCAGGCCCCTGTGGTGTAGCCGCTTCTCAACGGGTAAAAAGCAGGGATGTTCTTTTCTATCTGTTTTCTCAATCCATATTCACCGGTAACGATCATGAAATGCCTGGGAAGGGGAGGGCGTTTTATAGCAAAGACCGGGATTTTTGCAGCCTGTGCCGCTTTCACTTTCTCCGAAAATCCTCCGGATTCTCCGCTTTCCTTGGTCAGAATGGCCTGTGGATGTAGTGTCTCTAATAAAAGAGCTTCGGATTCTCCGGCATGATAGAATACCAGATTTCCTTTCGGGAAGCCTTGTTCTTGGGCTAATGTGATGGAAGTTTCCCGTTCCAGTACGCGGAACCAACAGGTATGTTTCTCCCAATAAGGGCGTAACTTCCCGATGGTCTGTACTCCGGTCAGTGCCAGCAGACGATCGGTTCCTGCTTTCTCTAACCGGTAAATGGCATCTGCATAGTCTTCACACCAGATGATGTTTTCGGTGCGTGGAGGATACTTCCTTTCAAAACGTATGACAGGAAGATGTAGCGTCCGGCTTGTTTCATCCACAGTCCGGTGGAGTTGGGAGGCAAACGGGTGGGCAGCATCCACCAACAAACGGATGTTGTTTTGGCGGCAGAAACTTTCCATTTTCTCCGTGTCCATTCCTCCGGTGATACGGATGCCGTGCTTGCATTGTATCTCCTGCCATTCTCCTTTGGTAGAGTAGAAGTAGGGCTTTCCGGCTTCATCGGCAACTTTCACGGCGGTGCGTCCTTCGGTAGTTCCTCCTAAAATCAGTATCATAGGCTGGATGTGAATGATTCTTTTTTTACTTTCTGAACAAGTGTTTGAACTCGTGCGCATAGAGTCGGGACAGACCTTTCCGGTTGTCTATCGCTTCGCCTACTACCAATAAGGTAGTCAGCGTCAGGTTATTGTCACGTACTATCTTAGCCAAATCCTTCAACTCTCCGCGATAAATCTTTTCTTCTTTCCAAGTCAGCTTATAACAGGCGGCAACCGGAGTTTCGGGAGGGTATGCCTGCATCAGCTCTTCCTGTACCTGTTCCACAATGCCCGCACTTAAATAAATGCACATTGTACTTTGCGATTGCGCCAATTTATGTAATTGTTCTTTTTCGGGCATCGGAGTACGGCCTTCCCCACGGGTGAGGATTATGCTTTGTACTTTTTCGGGGATGGTGAACTGTGACCTTAATGCTGCCGCAGCCGCCTGGAACGAGGAGATCCCCGGAGTGATATGATAACTCATCTTGTAGCGGTCGAAGAAAGCCATTTGTTCCTGGATGGCTCCATAAATGCAAGGGTCTCCCGTGTGCAAGCGTACAATAAACAATCCTTTATCATAAAACTCTTTCATCAAGGCGAACTGTTCCTCCAAATCCATACCGGCGGAACTGCGTACGGTCGCTCCTTCTTTAGCATAAAAGGTCAGTTCGCGGGGAACAAGACTTCCGGCATACAGAACAAGATCCGCTTTCTCCAACATTCGTTTTCCGCGTACCGAAATCAGTTCGGGATCACCGGGACCTGCACCCACTATCTCTATATGTCCGCCACGCATGGCTGTCGCACTGACGGCTATGGCAAAAGTGAAGTGGTTTCCTTCTGTCAGCATGCCCTTTTGCTTTTCCAATACAAGTGTTCCTTCACCGCTGCTTTTCAAGGCTGTGCTTTCGGCCACTCCATAGACGCCTGTCACTTCGAATGCCTTTTCAGACGGATGGGGAACTGTGATATCTTTCAGTTCTTCCGCAGGATAAATATGGGTTTCCGTATCGGCCCATCGCCGGTGGAGGATTTCCAGCAGAGGCTCGTCTTTTTTCAGTTCGATGGTATTGAGGGAGGCGAGAGAGAACGGACACAAACCATGTCTGTGCATCACGGCTTCTATGTATTCCGCAATGCCCGAAGGATCGCATTGTTTCCGGCAACCTATTCCCAAGTGGAGGACGGCGGGATGGAAACAGAGCATGGGAATCTCCGCACTATATATATAAGGTGTAACAGCAATAATCAACTTGAATTCCGATTGGGGCATGTCTTCGAAATGATAGAACACTTTTACGTGTGCGGGAAGCGTGCGTTCCAGATACTCCGTACCTTTATCCTTTATATCGAGCAGCAGCGCCGTTGGTTCCCGGTTGACAAAAAGTGTGACCAGTCTGTTCATTTTTGCATGAGGAACAGTTATTTTCCAGCCATATTTTCCAGCCAGCGTGTCCAGCGCCCATAACCCGGCATTGTCACTTTGGGTGGTAATCACAGCTTCTCCTCCTGTAATGGCGGCAATATGGCGGGTCAGTTCATTGGCTCCCCCCACATGCCCGGAAAGTACTGAAATGACAAAGCGCCCCGTACTGTCCACACAGACCACTGCCGGATCTTTATATTTGTTTTTTATGCATCCTGCAATGCTGCGTACACAGATTCCCATGGCACCGATAAAGATGATGCTGTCGAAGTCATTGAAATGCTCCTCTATGAACCGATGGCAGGATGTGATGGAAATACAGCCTTCGCATTCGTTTTTGGTATAAATAAGGGTATCCGGCAACTCTCTTTGTAGTGTTTTTGCCAACGGCAGGCTGGCTTCTGATATCAGTATGATTGCTTTCATTTGTTATCTGTTTTAAATCATTTATTCCGCTCTCATTATCTCTATCGGATTAAAGGCATCCACAGCAATACGGGTACACTGTGTTACCTTCTTGTTGATTTGCGTTATACCTTTTGTGAACAGGGCCTTGCTCTCTTCCGAAACCGAATTGAATACAATGACTCCGTCAGGCAACAGCACTTCTTTGATTTTTTGTAGAATCTCTATCATTTTTCCTCCATGACCACCTATAAATACGGCATCGGGGGCGGGAAGCCCGCCGAGTTCCGTTTCCAGAAAATCACCCATGACGGTTGTAATGCCGGGCGTGCCGAATTTACGACTGTTGCGTGCCATTAACTCTTTACCTTCCGGACGCTGTTCGAATGCTGTCACTTTCAGTTCCGGAAATTGGAGCTTGGCTTCTATGGAAACAGAGCCGGTGCAGAAACCGATGTCCCAGAATGATTTCTTTTCCCTTAATGTCAGCATACTGAGAGTAAGCAAGCGGACAGGCATTTTGGTAATCATTCTGTTGCGTCCGTTCAACAGATGAAACTCACTTTCGGGAATTCCGAACGGACGGGGATGCACCTTGTTTCTTTGCAGTATCAGGCAATTGGGAAAGCGGAAAGCAGATTGGGAGGCTTCCTCTAAAGAGAATGTACGTACAGATTCTTCCTCGCCATTGCCTAATGCTTCCCCCACGGTCATGCGGTAGTTGTCATATCCATACTCCAGCATCCGGGCGGCAATGGTGGCAGGTGTCTTTTCCCGGTCGGTCAACACGCCTATCAGTTTATCTCCTCTGATTAAAGCAGAGTCGAATGCATCCCAAGGACGTCCGGTCAGCGACAAGGTCTGCATCTCCTGATAGGGGAGCAATATACGGTGTGCCAGCATTTGCAGCGAGTTGAAGGTGGGGAATAAGATAATCTTTGCCGACGGGAGTTTTCTCATGACGGTATTGGCGAAGCCGAAAAACAACGGGTCGCCCGAAGCGAAAACGATTATTTCGGAATGTTCCTCGTAACGGCAGAATACCGCATCCAGCGGGACGGTGATGTCTATCCATACGGCATCTTCCGGCAAATAAGCGTGTACCAGTTCGTGATGACGTTTTCCTCCCGAGAAGACTTTCCCTTGAGAAACCAAGTTCCGGATTTCAGGAGAAAGAAATTGATTCCGGTCATCGCTTATACCTATTATATAGAATGTTTGCATGGACTTATACATCTCTTCCCGGTTTCAGTTGTTCCGCATCATCAAAAGTAAGGATGGCATTTACCAGAGTCGCTGCCAGATTGCTTCCCCCTTTGCGTCCTTCTACTATCAGTTTGGGGATATGGCTGAAAGGTTTCACCATGTGTTTGCTTTCGCAAACGTGCACAAAGCCCACCGGAGCAGCGATGATGCCGCATGGATGCGCTTTTTCTTTCCGTATCAGGTCACACAGTTCCATCAATGCTGTAGGGGCATTACCGAATACATATAAAGCTTCCGGATGTTCCTCTGCTGCCATACGTATACCGGCCTGTGTACGGGTGATTCCTTTTTCTTTTGCCAATGCTGCCGCGCGTTCGTCACCCAGATAGCATTTCACCCCGATGCCCATCCGTTCCAAAGCACCTTTACGGATGCCCGCGGCAGCCATCGTCACATCCGTAATAATTGTACGTACTTTTCCTTCATTCAATATTTTATACAGACATTCTACGGCAAGAGGATCTATATGCAATATGTTTTCCATTTCGAAATCGGCTGTGGTATGGATGGCATGCAGTAATGCCCATTTGTGATCCGAAGGAATATTTTTATTTTTCAATTCTTTCTCAATAGTACGGAAACTGTTTATCATAATCTCCTGACCGATTCCTGTCGCATCGGTGGTCTTTTCCCGGTAATAACCACGTGGAGTGATTAATTTCCCTTCCTGATGATAAGACTGGGAGTTGCCAATCAATACCACTGTAAACATATCCACCTGTTCGGGATCGAACTCTTGCAAGGTGGTGATTGTCACGGTTTCTTCCTTACGTCCGGCCTGACGCACAAAGCCTACCGGGGTTTCGGGGTCACGCTCTTTCAGAAAAATTTCTTTTAATCTGTAGAGTTGCCAATACCGCCCTTCGCTTTTGGGATTATAGACCGCCGTTACAAAATCTGCCGTTGCGGCTGCATGGATGCGTTTTTCAATCCGGTCCCATGGTGTCATGAGGTCGGAGAGGGAAATCACGCAGAAATCGTGACCGATGGGTGCTCCCAACAGGGAAGCCGCTTTCTGAAAAGCACTGATACCCGGCAATACTTCTATTTCCACCCGGCTGCCACGCTCGCGTTTCATTTCGTAAACCAGCGGAGCCATGCCATAAATTCCGGCATCTCCCGAGCTGATAACGCATACAGTCTTTCCCTGTTCCGCCAGCTCGAAAGCCTGTTCGGCACGTGCTTTTTCACGTTTCATTCCGGTGTCTATACATTCGGTGCCCGGTTCCAGATAGGGTTCGATAAACTGGAAATAGTATTTATAGCCGATTACTACATCGCTGTTCTTGACTGCTTGTATTACAGCGGGGGTTATATCTTCGGGTGAGCCGGGACCAATGCCGGCTACGATTAATTGGGCCTTTTTCATTTTTTATTATATAATTATTCCTTTCCGGAATCTGATTTAAAAGTTTCCTTCAGTGCTTTCAGCCAATATAATCCTCTGAATGACAATGCGCTGTCCTGACAGTAGTTCCTTCATCTTGCTTTCAGGCTTTTACATCGACGGACTGAAAGTGGTGGCTGGCATGAGGAGCCAAACTTAACCGTACAAAGTTACTTATTTGAGCGGGAGAAACAAGTCTTTTCTTTCTATAAATTATGGAAATCTTTTTTTTATCAGGCTTAACAATGAATAAGGCATCATTCAGAATGTGCCGTAGTCGGGAAGTCGGCAAAGCAGAGGATATTGCCGGTGAGAATTAAAAAAGGAACTAAGAATTATAGAGATTTGCTGATAGATAAGTTTGAAGAAAAAATGTTGGCGGAATCATTGGGGGGCACTATGGGGATGGTTAAGCCTTTTTATTCCTGCACTTAACCCTTTTTAAACGGATGATTTCTATCTCCATAGCCTTTGGAGTTAACTCCCAAGCTTATGGAGATAACTCCAAAGGCTATGGATTTAACTCCGCAAGCTTGGGAGATAGAAATCATTCGTTCAAAAAGGCTTAGTCACAAGGATGTGAGAGCTTAGGAATCGGCTTGCCGGAGTTTGTTCTGTATGGAAGAAGCTGCCTCCGCTGTTTGTATCATATCGGATTCCGTTATTTTAAGGCCTTGCCATCCGAGAAAGCATTACCCACTTTTTCTCCTACTTTCAGATAATCATT
>QWCB01003782.1_pt1 | contig 11210 bp, 12 predicted proteins | sample 1972511 | NCBI WGS metagenome assembly QWCB01 (sample SAMN09866719, study PRJNA288562) | Human gut metagenome isolate term5_stool, whole genome shotgun sequencing... | isolation source: gut | host: Homo sapiens | place: USA: California
GATCGCGGCATACAAGCTACCGAGAGAACAGGTCAAAACGATCATTTTCCGCTATGTTTTTATCTACTACAACCGCGTTAGGATCTATACGCGCAACCCACTGGGACTGCCGCCTGTGAAGTACCGGGAGTGGGCGCAGGCGCAGACGGCAGCCTGATCCAATGCCGCCGCATTTTTCCTGCGTTCCGCTACGCTCCACTTCGGAAAACTGCGCTGTATTACCATGCTTTTCAGATTTTGGGTATTTCCCGACTGCACATTTCTTGACATTTCCAGTTCCGGCAACAAGGTCATATCCCAAAATATTGCCGTTTCCATACAGACGGCCCTTTTCTCGGCTCACCTGTTGTCCTGCTAAAACTCGTTCCGATATCTTGCGGCTTTCCTCCTGCGCCAATGTTGCCATGATCGTCAGCCGAAGTTCGCCGTCACCGTCTAAAGTCCAGATGTTGTCTTGGATAAAATATACTTCTACGCCCAGCCTTTTCAGTTCACGGGTAACAGTCAGAGTGTCTACTGTATTACGGGCAAAGCGGCATACCTCACGGGTAACGATAAGGTCAAAGGCCCCGCGCCGGGCAGCTTGCAGCATATTCATGAATGCTGGCCGTTTCTGTGCCGCTGTTCCCGTGATACCTTCATCGTAGTACCGATCTACGATGACCCAGTCAGAGTGCTGTTTGATGATTCCCTCATACCATGCCTGTTGATTCTCAAAGGCAGCTAGCTGCGCTTCATGCTCAGTGGACACGCGGCCATAAATGGCCACTTTACGCATTTGAGTGTTAAGCGGCCCCATGTTGCTTTGTCACTCCCTTCTTGGATACCTCATCATGCAGCACTCGCGCCCGTGTACTTTTGCAAAACCTTGTTGTATGTGGCGGTGTTCACCAATCCCTGCGCATACAGCGCAGCAATCATTTTAATAGCAAATTCGATATCAGTAACATGGATATCCATAATATATGTCCTTTCCGGTTTTCACCGTATCAGTTGTTTTGTGTGTTTATGAGCCGGTCCTTTTGGTGCTGCGTTTTCGGGTCCCGTGGTCTGCATCTGCTTAATGGCTTGCTTGTATTCTTCCATGGTCGAAAGCGGGGACGCAGATGCGCTGTTACTAACAGGCGGAGCCGTTGCTTCACGCATTTTATCGAAAAATTCTTTTATCTGAGATTTAAGATGGTCCGGCAGCGCGGCCAACGCCGCTTTGATCCGCTGTACCTCTCTCTGCCACTTTGAACACTCCGTCTGTAAAGCTCGATTCATGGCTTCCAGATGCTCTTTCTCGTAACTTGCTTTTTCTTTGATCTCCCTTTTTTCAACTTCGGCTTGTTCCCGTACAGACTTCAATTCGGCTTCTAATGCAAATCGCATTTCGGCTTCTCTTGAGAGGTCCTGCATTGCGGCGGCAGCTCGTTCCTCAGCTTCACGGGCCTGTTCTTGGATATTCGCAACAGTGATCTCAATATCGCGTCCTAATGGGTACAGTTCTTGCGTGAGCTTTCGCAGCTTTTTCTTCTGCGCCGGCACATTCAATGGGTGGGTGCTGTCTATGCTTTTTTCCAGCTCATTGACGATACCGTTCATCTTGTTGGATTTGCGCAGTTCGGACATTTCGATATGTTTATGACCGGTTTCTTCCACAGAGCGCCCCCTCGATAGTTCCGGGAATCGTGCGCTCATGCAGTCAAAGAATTCATTCTGCCATGCGACACAGCCCTTTTTTCCACCGATGATATCCTTGGCCGAAAGTCGGCCATCGGATGTGATGGGTACGAACACCATGTGCAGGTGGGGCGTTTTTTCATCCATGTGTACGACGGCAGAAATGATGTTGGAGCGGCCAACCTTCTGTGCCATGAAATCGCAACCGGCTGCAAAAAATTCTCTGATCTTTTCGGGGGGCTTCCCCTCAAAAAATTCCGGTCCACTGGTGATGATCGTATCAATGCAGACAACGCTATCTTTTCTGATCCGTGTATTCAGTTCGGAGATCCGTCCTTCTATCTCCTGACGATAGTGCGCCGTCGGCTCGATCAGATGATAATCATCCTTGATACGGTCCATGTCTATTGTCGGATTGCTGGCGTAGCTTTTTTTGAGGCGTTCATGGTGTGCTTCGATGCCATGGATGCCGCTGCCGCGCTTCATTTTTTCAAAACGAAGGATAGCATAGTTTTCTCCCATTCGTGTTCACTCTCCTTTACTGCGGAGGGGCGGACACTTTGTCCTATCTCGGCCAAGGCCGCGGGAGGCGCACTTTGCATGAAATACGAATAGGGCCATCGATCACGGACAAAGTGTAACATACTATACTTATTGCATAAGTAGTATGGCAGGGAGGTTTCCCTGCACCCTCCGGGGTTGCTGACTGCGGTCAGCTACCAACGGCACCGTCGGTTTTGCCGTTGGTCTTGATAGTTGGACACCGTCGCCACCATCGGCGGTGGCCGTCGGTACTCGCCGTCGGCGGTACGCCACTTTGTCCAACTATCCAAACCGTCGACAGTACCGTTGGTGTCGACGGTTCAAGCTGGTATCACGATATCCAGCTTGATGATCTTCTCTTTACCGCTATACCCGGAATTAAATATGATTCCGTGCTGCTGGTGAAGAGAAGGTCCTATGCTGCGCAGCTTTTTGGAAAGTGTTGCGGGGGTCATTTGAAGGTCCGGGGAAAAAACAGCAAGCTCTTCCAGTAATTTTGAAGATGTTCCCTGCCAGTGTCGGTTTTCTGCCAGCAGCGCTAAAAGCGCGGAAACTAGATGATCCTCTTGCCGCAGAGCAAGAGCCTGTCGCTCATTTTTCATCCACAGACAAGTTGTGTCATCAAATGTGAGTGAGAACTCAAAAGACGGCGTATCACGATTGGATATCGTCAAGGTGGCGTTGTTTTCGGTCCGTTTCTCTCTCAGCAACACCCACATTCCATCGGAGCCACTGGAGATTCCCGTACTGCCTGTGATCATATTGACCGGGTCAGCATCCTCCATTTTTCGGGTATGGGTCACAAGGATAACTGTGACGCGATATCGATTTGTGATCTCACGGATGCGGTTCATCGTTTCGTAATCGGCAGCGTACATATTTTTATCATTAACATGGCTGCGGATATGCTGCATCGTGTCTATTACCACAAGCTGAGTATCTGCGTGTGCGGCGAGAAATTCACATATCTGATGAATCAGCCCACCATTGATCGTCTTTGACCGTAGAACAAAATGGATATGCTCCATTCCTTCTATGGTTCCGTAATGCTCAAATCTAGATTGCAGCCGCGCATAGGTATCTTCCAGTGCCAGATAGAGTACATCGCCCTTTATCGAAGGAAATTCCCATAAGTCTGTCCCCGTAGCCACCGCGTGGGATATCTGTTGTACAAGCCATGTCTTTCCCGCCTTGGGCGGTCCGGCCAATACGAACAGGCCATGAGGTAAAATCGGCTCTACGCAGTAGCACAGCGGCGGGATCTCCATATTCATGAGTGTCTTGCCGTCCACGGAATCTAAGGGTACAGGCGCTTGGTAATTGAATTCGTACGGCAATGATGATATAGTAGAAGCTGGTCTGGTTCTGTCATGAGGGCTAGGACTAAGCGGCTGTTCCCTCGCTGCGCCAACAGCGGGATTCGGAACAGCCGTTTTTTTGTTTTGCGGGATGCCGGAGTTATCCATCATTCTCAGCACCCCCAGTCTGATAGCTGTTTAGCCATTGCAGCAGCGCGTCTTTATAGACAAATTTCCGACCCTTAACTTTGAGCGTCGGGAATCCCGGAACATTCATCAGCCCATAGATGCTGCTTTGGCTGATGTGCAAAAGCGGTACGAGCTGCGCAGCGGTCAATATGTCCGGGGCCATTTCCCACTGCTGGGTGCAAATGATGCCGGGGTCTATGATTCGATTGGTTCCCATTTTGTCACTCCTTCTCTTGAACTTTCGGAATAATTGCGTTACAATAATCGCAGAATTTCCTGCCATCGCTATACGAGCAGGAAAAATAGCTGTATCATATATCGCAATTCTTCTTATCCTTATTCTATAACAAAATGCGAAAAAGTCAAGAATTATTGCGATTTAATAATCGCGATTTTCTTTCTCCTGAAAGGAGGATATTTATGTCGATACATAATGAGATCATTGAGTATTTTGGACATTATCCCGATAACCCGTCGATGGGATTGTACGCACTAGAACATGACGAGATCTTTTTTGTAGCCGTTTTGAGCGATAAAAAAGAAAAAAAGCCCTTCGAGGTCAGGGTATCCGAACTTGGGCAAAGCATGATCGATTTTCTGTACGATCCCGCCTATGATGCGATCATAGGCGCTTTGCTGGATTCAGGAAACGATGTAAAGCAGATACTAAGTGCCCCTGATGATGTATCCCTGTGGCGGCCTTTTTATTCTCTGCTGCAATCTACTGACAGCCAGTTCTTCTACTTCTACCTTGCGCAGGAAATCGTGACTGCGTACAAGAATAAGATGCACCATACAGATGGAACGCCCTATCCCACAGACTATTTCTGTGAAATAGGGCGCTCGTACCAGCGTCTCCGTGAGCGGGTGCAGGATATAGCCGGTATATGCTTTGAGGAAACCGCTAAAAACGGGGCTACTGCCATGGAATGTTACCTTGAACATTTTGCGGCGGCACCGATCCCCTATGCAGATGTGCAAGCGGAGCCTATCCCAGCCAAAGAATATAATGCCAACGAACCAATGGTCTATAAAATGGCCGAGGTCCTTCATCCCAAAACTCCCGAGGATATCGGTAATTTCTTATTCCTTCAATATCTGAAAGAAAACATCCTTCTCAAACGCTGCGAGAATTGCCAGAAATATTTCGTTGCCACAGGTCGCAGCAATGTAAAATACTGTGATAGAGAGATAAACAATACAGGAAAGACCTGTCGGCAGATCATACCGGCCATGACCTTCCGCAAAAAGCACAAGGCTACTCCTGCCGAAAAGGTGTTCAATCGGGCCTACAAGACATTCTATTCCCGTATGTCTGCCGGGAAGTTGAGCAAAGAGTTGTTCAAAGAATGGTCCAAGGATGCCCGACAGAAGCGCGACGAATGTGTTGCCGGAAAAATCACCATTGAAGATTTTGAGCGCTGGATTGTCAATGGTGATTGATGCGACGGCGAGGGCCAAGACTTATAACCCATAATCTTTCCAGCGTTTCAACTCGATATGATAGTGTTCTCCATTCGTATCTTTACAGGTGTTGAGATAATTCGCCAGCTGCACTGTACCGCGAGAGTGCCGTTCAGCCAACAGCACCAGTTTATCGGGATGGAGGCCATCATGTATCGCGCCGGTATGATACATGATAAGCTGAAAAACATCTTTTTCTTGACTGACATGGAGCTTACACTCAAATAGTGTCAGTTGTATGCCGGTAAAGAGGTAAATATCGATTTTTGGGGGAGACTTTTCAATAAAGCTGTACACGGGCATTTGGGTGATAACGGTGGCTTGCGGCCCATACTTTTCTCTCAATTTACCGGCCAACTGTTCGCAGCGCAGGATCTCTGGTTTCGGTCCTATTGTGCCTTTGTAAATAGACGGCTTCGGGCAATGGTTATGGATCCAGTCATACAAAGCGGCCAAACGGTAATCTCCATAGAATAGTTTGTCCTTGGTAGGCACCGGTGGCGGAAGCGCATTATTTGTGCTACCGTCCGGTACATCCAACTCGATCACCGCAAGAAAGCCATTGTGTTGAGGGTGTTCCTTTCCCCAGATTGCAGAGAAAATGTGATGCTCGATCATGCGCCCATTTTCATATACCATTACTCCGGCATTGGAAAAACTCTTGCGAAAATATCGGACAGTACCGGGATGATTGTCGATCTCCCCAAAGTGATATCGGATGCGAACCGGCCCAGCTCCAAGGTCTAGGGTGCAAGTTCCCTGATCCGGTGTTTGCGTAGAGGTCCATACAGGCTCCAGCGCCCGTACCTGATGCAAGCGCCGTTTCCCTTCTGCGGTATGGATATAGATGTTGATCATATAGCCGTTCCGAAGATAGGGAGCATAGATTACAGCAAGCTCTTCTCTGATACATTGCACCAGAGTAATAAAAGAAATATCATGGCCGGGATAGCCTTTTCCCGAGGTGTTGAACAATGCTCTGCTGCAAGGAAAACTGATACAGGTCCCTGTGCCGCTGAACCGACCCGGCCAGGGATCTTCTTTTATATCGCAGATATCTGCGACCATCCCAGATGTACGATAAGGGGCGTGTACGCGCCGGTATGATCCATTGGATACTTCTTCTTGTGTGCGGGTAAAAAGTGCCCAGTGAGCGTTCTCCGGGTCGAATGTAGCCAATATCTTTTTGAGTGCCACACCATAGCGATTCAGTGGCGTTTCCGCACCGGCTGATGAGGCGTATGTCATGCAGGCGTTCAGATTTTTGATACCCGCGCCGGTATCTTCCACGCAAACAAAGATATCTCCTTGTCCGTTCTCGGCTGCGTTCTCCCTCAATGTGATGATGATCTCCCGTTGTTCAGTCTGGTTTGCAACCATGCTGCTTATGGAGTCGTCGCAGAGTTCACAGAGCATATAAGGGAATGTATCGTGACTGTCTGCTATCCCGTTCCAGAGGTTCACATCGTTGATCTCGTTGCAGATAGGGATCTGTTTCATAGACCCGCTCCTCCTTTTTTCTTTTATTGCTATTATCATACTACACTGTTTAAGTACACGCAATTGGCAAATTATACACTGTTTAAGTGTATAATTTGAATATTCTGTACACTTGTACTTGTTAAGTGTATTTTTTGTAGATATAATAGGAGCAATAAAAAAGAAATGGGGCGAAAGTATGGCCGAAAAGAAAAATAGCGAGGCGCGCATCAAAGCCAACAATCGATACAACGAAAAGGCTTATGATCGTATCAATATTGCGGTTCCAAAAGGAAAAAAGTCTATCATTGCAGAAAAGGCTGCGGCTTCCGGCGAAAGCATCAACGCTTTTGTTAATCGAGCCATTGATATGCTCCTGCAACAATAATAAAGGAAGTCCTCACAGTGGTTTTTACTCACCGTGAGGACTTCCTTGTTCTTTACAGGCAAAATCATCCGTCATAAATATTGGATTTAAAGAGCACTCTTGTTTTTGACGGCTCAAAAGAGACTTTCTATCGTTTCTTTTTCTTTTTACTCTTGGGACCAGCACCGCCGCTGCCGCTTTGTTTTTCTTCGCGCAATTTCATCATGTAGTCGAAAGCCAAATCGCGAATTTCATTACTGTCGAGAAACTCAAGCGTGGTAACTGCGGCATAGTGGTTCAGGTATTTTTTACATTCGCGGAAATACTCCGTGATACCTTCGTCATCTCCAATTTCGTATTTAAAATCTTTGATTGCCATGAGTACGCCTCTCATACGGTCAAAGTTCATACGGTTGAAGGTATCCATAACATCTGTACAGATCGTCTGATTGGTAAAAAGAATTTCCGTAAGCCAGTAATGGTTGCTGTTCTTTCGGTCATAGGTGAGGTGGCCATACCACCAGAGTCTTGAGAGTGCATTATCGTTCAGCAAGCTGCCAGGTGTGGTCACGAAGAACCTGCTCCTAATGGTGTTCTCACGCTCTTCCTGCAGCCAACGGTCCCGGATGTATTCTCTGTATTCTGGCACAGCATGGCATAGGTATGTCCAGAGATACTTGTTAGAGGCCTGAAGCGGAGTCAGACTCTTAAAAGCATCATAGATCAGTCTGGTGTTAACAAGATCTTCCTGGGATTTTTGAGCATCATCCTTCTTCCCGGGAGTATACGCTGGAACAAACACACTCACATCCACCGATGACATTTTAAAGTAGTCGTTTCCTCCGAAATATGTAGAAAGCCATTCATCTGGGGAAGAATAGCTCTCCGCGTTCTGCGGAATATCATGGATGAGCTTATCGTATGCTTCTTCTGTTAAATAGCCTAAGAGCATCAGTCAACACCTCCTAACGTCATGGACATTGGCGGCCGTCACCTTAAGCGTATGGATCAGACCGCTGTCTTTGTCCACGCCAATGTGGGCCTTATATCCAAAGTGCCATTCATTGCCCTTTTTTACTTGATGCGCATCCGGGTCCCGTTGCTTGTCCTGGTTTTTTGTAGAGGATGGAGCTGCAATGATGGTAGAGTCAACGATAGTGCCCTTTTTCAGAAGCAAGCCTTTCTCCCCCAGCAGCTTTATTACCTGTGCAAACAGCTGCTCCTGTAAACCATTGTGTACGAGGATATTTCGAAAGCGACCCAGTGTATCCCCGTCAGGCACCTGATTGCTGGACTCTACGCCGCAGAATTCTGAGAATACATCAAGGCAATATTGCTACCAGATTGAGAATTCAGTTTACATGCAGCACGGACATGGGTGAAACATCTCCACCTATACACACCCCCGCCCGGATGATAGAATGAAGCTGTATTTCAGGGCGGAGTATTTAAGGGAGGAACGACGAAAAAAGGGGGTGTAGTGCGCCCGCTGTCGGACTGCAACGGCCTGGAAAACAAAATATGGACATGAAACGACCGCAAGTACCCGAATTGGGTGGCTGCGGTCTTTTCATGTCCTAACAGGAAGGAGAAGCGAGGTGCTGACGGCTGATCCCAAGCCGTTCAGCCAGTTGATCCTGGGTATAGCCCTTCCAAAGAAGGGATTTGTGCTGGCGGAGAAATCCGGACACATCCGGTATGCCGTCAATTGAAATCCAGGCGTCGGCTGTGTCTGATTTGCGATGCAAGCAGCTGCAGCTTGGCCATGCTGTGGTCCAGAAAGATCCGATGTCCGCATTGGCTGTCATTCTGTGTGTAAAACACCGTATGACGCATCCGTGGGCAGCCACCGTTGCAAACCGTGCGGTAAGGACACTGGGGGCACAAGGTTTTCTCTTCCTCCGGCCGGGAGATGAAGTCCGACATTTTTGATGATTCATACAGGGTGCGCAGGGAGGTCTGGGTCAGATTACCCAGCCGAAACTGATCCAGGACATAAAAATCGCAGGGGTAAACGCCTCCGTCCGCCTCCACGATGATCTGTGGCTGGCAGGACCCCAACAGGCCGCAGGCGTTGCATTGGCCAAAGGCAAGCAGATGGATCAGGTCGTCAAACAGCTTTATGCTGATATAGGCTCCGCTCTGATAGGACGCAAACCACTGCTCAAACAACTGGGTGTAGAATGTTGCGTACTGGATCGGCGTCAGCGCATGGACGGCGTCGCCCCCCTCCAGGGGCGCGAGACATGGGATGAACTGTACATAGTCCATACCGTTTTTCACAATGAACCTCCAGAGCTGATTTGGATGGCGCGACATCTGCCGGTTCAGCACCATCAAAACATTGTGCGGAACCCTGGCGCGATTCAATTCCTGCCTTGCGCGCATGACGCGCTGAAAGGTCCCTTTTCCGGCTTCATCCAGACGATTTGCGTCATGGAATACAGACGGGCCGTCTATAGACAGGCCGACTAAGAAACGATTTTCCGCCAGAAAGGAGCACCATTCCCCATCGAGCAGCAGGCCGTTTGTCTGAAGGGCGTATTCCACATGGACCGCCCTGTCGCCGTAAGTGTTGACCAAACGCACCACATTGCGAAAAAAGTCGAGGCCGGCGAGGGTCGGCTCCCCCCCTTGAAAGGCCAGCGTAAGCGTATCCCCGGGGCTTAAATCGACAAAAATATTCTGAAGGACGGCCTCCAGGACGCTGGGCGTCATGACGCCGAAGGAGCTTACGCTGCGCAGGCTGCTTACATCGGCATAAAAGCAATATCTGCACCTCATATTGCACAGCGATGATGCGGGTTTGAGCATAACAGTGATTTGTTTCATCTTACACCTCAGGAGACGAAAGACAACGGTATGAAGGGGCGGCGGAGCTCATAAGAGCCGCTTGAAAAAGTTACATTCCTCGGCGTTGCACCGGGCGGCTTCCGGTAATTTGATGTTGCAATGGAATACGTGGTCCAGAGGATGAATTTGATCGCTGTAAAAGTGGAACAGAAAACAAACCTCTTGCTTCATCAACGCTTGGGCGAGAAGAAGGGCCTGCTCACGCAAAAAATCGTTGTTCGCCGTCATAATGAAAACGGGGGGAAAATTGCGGTTGACGTGGGACGGCACATCAATCTGCCTCAGCTCCTGCGCGGTTCCCTTTTGGGGGAGAAGCTCCTCCATCAAAAGGGTGGTAAGGTCTCCCGTTTGACGCTCGATGTGGTAGACGCCGCAGTTCAAAGCAATTCCCCGGGGGACAAAGCCGCGTGGAGGGGCGAAGGGATATTGCCCGGCATACTCCGGATTGGTACACATCGCGGTGTACAGGGCCAGAAGATGCCCGCCTGCGGAGTCTCCAACGGCAAAAACATGACCGCCGTCCAGCCCATATTCGTCAGCGTGCTCCAACACCCAGGAAAATGCCAAATTGCTATCCTCCAACGAGGCGGGAAATTGAAATTCCGGAGCCAGGCGGTAGGTGAAATTCACCACCGCAAACCCTTGCTGTGCAAGGCTCATGCAGTAATATTGATAGCGGGCCTTGTCCCCGTAGCCCCAGGCACCGCCGTGCACGCTGACAATCACCGGCAGTTTTTTTCCGTCCAGCGCTCGGGGGCGGTAGAGGTCTAACAGGTGCCAGTGGGGGTTGGGCCCGTATGCAAGATCGTCATACCGGCGGACATCGGAAGGGGTAACGAGGCCCTGGTCTCGCGCGGCGTCTCCTTGGGAGAACTGGGCGCGCACAAGCTCGCTGGTCTGTGACATAAAACTCTCCTCCTTACGGCTATACGTCCGTTTGCAGCGCGGCGCGAATCACATTTGCGGCACAAAATTGCAGGTCGCCCAAGGTCGGAGCGTAGCCGTCAATGGCGCGGCCGGAATGGACGGCCGCGATGAGATCGTCCACATTTTTTTGGCATCCGGGCATCTGCAGGTCATTGCCCGCCTTAACGCAGCCGGTGGAAGCGGAGATGGGGTAACGCGGCGTGGAATTGCCGGTGAGGGACGGCGCGGACTGGGAGGTGTACCAATCGGTCATAATGACGCCCTGGAACCCCCACTCATCCCGGCAGACGGACTGAAGCAGCTCAAAGCTGTTGGCGGTATGGACGCCGTTAAGCAGGTTATAGCTGGTCATGATGGACATGGGGCAGGACTCCCTGACGGCGATCTCAAAGCCTTTCAGATAGATCTCTCTCAGCGCACGCTCG
>QWCB01003783.1_pt1 | contig 11209 bp, 5 predicted proteins | sample 1972511 | NCBI WGS metagenome assembly QWCB01 (sample SAMN09866719, study PRJNA288562) | Human gut metagenome isolate term5_stool, whole genome shotgun sequencing... | isolation source: gut | host: Homo sapiens | place: USA: California
TGAGCGGGCACCCCTTGCGGGTGCCCGCTCACCGGGCGCGCCATATCGTCGGACGGGTCGGACGGCGCAGAGGACACCTGCTCTCACCGACCTCCCGCGCCCACCGATTCCGCAGGAGCGGGGACGGGTTTGCACCCCTCCGGGGTGCCCGCTCCATAGCCTCGGGTCGAGGGGCGTAGCCCCGATGACCCGTGGATCAGCCGATGCAAACGACAACGACCCCTTGTGGGTCGCAGAGGGGGGGGGGGGCGAAGAAGTGCGACACCCTGGCGGGGTCGAGGTCAAGACACTGACCTTTCCACAGGTCATCGCCGCTGTCGCGGCTCGACCTGTGGCTATGGAGCGGGGATCCCTGGCGGGATCCGGCATACCATTATGGTGTCGGCTTCCTTTTGCCCTCTCTGCTGGCAGATCAGGCGGTGCACCCGAGCTGGGGAGGGGGACTGGCTTGAGAGCAAGAGCTGGGGAGGGGGGAGCTGGAGAGAGAGCTAGTGGGAGGACCGAGGAGGGCTGGGGCTGGGCGTCCGACTTGTCCGACTTGTCCGACTTGTCCGACTCGTCCGATAGAGCCCGGCCCCATCCGATGACTCCGGGTCTCCTGCGATACGCCTTAATATATACGACCCCGACAGGGTGTCGCTCCCTCTAACGATCGCCATTACGACCGACACCCTGGCGGGGTCGAGAGGATAAAGGAGGGCTATGCTTTCCCGGGGTCGTCGGGGCTACGCCCCTCCGACCACCGGGCTACGAAAAACGCACCCCTCCGGGGTGCCTCTCACCGACCTCCCCCGCCTGCCGATCCTGCAGGGGAAGGATCCGGGTCCCACTTATCCGCCTACTCACCTGACCTTTTTGACCACCCTGCCGGACACTCAAATGTAAAACCATCGGTCGCAATTTGATATTCCACGCAATTAATATCACTTTTTGTCGTTTAATGACATAATAATGGGTACCTTTGGGCGCAGAAAGTGAACTAATTTTTACATTGCATATACACTATTTCTATCACTATATAATCGCGGAAACGAAACGTCCCAAAAAGCGGAAACGAAACGTCCATTTTTTGGAGAGGGGTGAGGAGACCAATGCGAAAACGAAACGTCCTCAGAGGTGCGTGCGCACGCATAGAGGTTATAGCAAGAGTTAGACCGCCGTCCGAGAGCTAATCGGGCGGCGGTCGAACTCTTATCGAGAGAAGAGTGGGGATCAGTAGTTGGTCACAATCCACTCCTCTTGGGAGCGGCGGCGCGCCTTGGCGGCAGAGATGGTGCGGGTGACGCGGTGGATCGTCCAGCCGTACTTTGTCGCATGGGCTTGGATCTTGTCGTAGGGGTACATTGTGAGCATCCACTTGCCCTGTAGCCGTGTCAGCAGGTCAAGGAGTGCGTCCAGCTGTACCTCGCCAAACATCCCCTCATAGTGACCGCAGTCGCTATTGAGGTACGGCGGGTCGATGAAGTGGAAGGAGTCGGGTGAGTCGTAGCAGCTGATGACCCGGAGAGCATCTCGGCTCTCAATGGTGACGTCTTGGAGTCGCTCGCAGATAGCATGGGTAAAGTTGTCCTTGGCGTTACGTACACGCATAGGCATACTACCGCGGAAGTCGTACCCAAAGGCACCGTCGAGGCGGCTGGCGAAGCTCTCCTTAGAGCGTGTCCAGACGGCCCATGCGATGTCTACCGGGGTGTAGAAGAAGGGATAGCGGAGGATGTGACCTGCCTGCGAGTGGGTGTCTCGAGAGTGAAGGGTCGCATCGATCCGCTCCTTGAGGGCGGGATAGTCGGTCTGTGCAACCCGATAGAATTGGATAAGTGTGCCGTCCAGATCATTGATGACCTCGCAGGGGGCGGGTTCTTTGGCGAAGAAGAGGGCGGCACCGCCGAGGAAAGCCTCCGTATATCGCTTGTGCGGCGGTACGAGTGGCAGGATGTACTTGAGGAGTTTCTGCTTGCCTCCATAGTATGTGATGGGGGTCTTGAGTCGAGCATGCATATGATTGGCGGATGTTGATTTTATGGTACATTTGCAACATCTCTCACAGTCGGTAATAAAGTAGGTGGATCAGCACCTCGCAAAGGCATTAGCCTCTGTCTTGGTGCTGATCCACCTTAACTATTTCCGGGAGGTGAGAGTCCCGGAGTAGAGACAGGGGCTTTTGCCTGCCCTGAAGTCTCGAGAGCGGGTGCAAAGTAAGCCAAATCCGGGCGGTCGGACAAGCGTCATATCTCGGAGAAAGTGGCTACATTTGTCAAGTAACTTAAACCCAAAACAAAAGACTTATGAAAAAGATGACAACCCTCTTGGCAGCGCTCCTGGCGGCCGTCGTCCTGACGAGCTGCGGGGGTGATAAGCCGAGTGACAAACTGCTGGACAAAGACGCTATGGTATACGTTAATGTACAAGACGGGAAGGCGACCCGTGCCGTCAATCCCGACCTGCCTGACAATCCCGCCCACCTCTCACCGAAGGAGCTGGTCGCTCAGGCAGAGACTATGATTTATGATGATCCGAAGGATATTGAGACTACAATGTGGCTCGGTGCTCTTATTAAGGAGGGCGATGAGCTTACCACGATGGGGCGCAAGGCCGGAGAGTATCAGTACAAGCTTCTTGACGAGGCGAAGTTTGTCTTCTGGGGCGACTTTGTGATCGGCACCAACTACAAAACCAACGAGCCAAAGCTTGAAGAGGAGTTCTTCAAGGCTACCAATGTCCGCTTCTATGATAAAGCGGACAACATCATCGGCTACATCCCTCAGCGGGTACTGAAGGATGCTTGGGATCGGATACAGAAGCACTTTGCGGCAAAGGAGTACGACAAGGTGTATCAGATCTTCCGAGAGACCTACCAAGCCTACCCCTGCACCACGGAGGAGTGGAATAAGCTGCAAGCAGAGGGGAGAAACTAAGATCCCCATACAAAACGCATTAAGTGTGAGGTGTCGCCTACTGGGGTGGCACCTCACACTTCTTTTTGTGTCACTGAGCGAAGATGGCAAAGTGTATCGCACCATTTCGCCAGCCTCCATTCCACTGCACTCCTATCTCCACGTCATAAGTGGTTTCTGTACCACTAATGACAAAGGCATTCCAGTCCGTGTCATTGATCGGGATCGCCTGGATGCAGTAGTTTGTATGCCCGATGTTGTGGGTAATACGATACTTCCCGGTGCTGCGCTTTGACACCTTTAGCTTTTTCCCCACCCAACGCTGCATATTCCCTGATGTTGAGATCACGCCACCGGCGAGGAAGCCCCCTCCCTCCGTCTTGAGGTCACCCTTGAGGGTGAGGTTGCCTTGGATGATCATATTGCCGACCACCTTCATCACGCAGTCCCGGAGGTAATTAAGGAGGATGTAGGAGCTCCGTCCGTAGAAGAAGGCGGCTCTGTCCTTGGTGACGGAGACCATGGGTCGGGAGGTGTCGATCGGTCGGCGGCAGAGGACCTTGGAGACGTCGCAGTAGTGGTCGTAGGCATAGCCCTCGGGGTAGTCGTCCATGCCGGCGTAGCTACCGAGCGGTCTGTGGAAGACGGTGGTGACCAGCACGAGGGAGATGCTGTCACCCCTCCGTATGGTGTCTCCCGGGAGGGAAAGGGTGACCTCCATGGTGTCCCTGTCCGCTCTCGTATCCGACCCGAAGGGCAGCAGCTGACCGCTGGGTACGGTGCCACCCTGAGCGGTGGCGGTGGCGGAGACGGAGACGGAGTCTATGGTCCTGACGATGCTCCCCCCACGGCTGATGGTAAGGCGGAGGAAGCCTCTGCTCTCGGCGGTCTGTCCGATGTAGACGTCCTGATTGGTCGTATCCTGAGTGCCGCCGTAGCGGTTGCGAGGACGCCTGACGAGTGTGGCGAAGGCTTTAGTCGAGGCGGTGAGGGTGGCGGTGTAGCGCACCTCCTGCCCGGCGAAGTCGGAGACGAAGCGGTCGACGACCATGGGGCCGCTGACCGAGGAGCTACAGCCGGAGAGGGAGAAGACGCCCGGCTTGGTGGAGGCGCTGACCATCTCGCTCTCCGACTTTGCACCCCCGCCGATCTGCATGTATCGCTTGGTAGGGTCGGAGCCGAAGGAGATCTCATCACCGCCGAAGTAGAGCTCACCGAGGTGACCGGTGCCGTCGTTGCAGAGGGCGGTCTGCTCGGTGCCGGTATCCTTGCCGTCAGCGTAGTCGATGCCGAGGCGGAGGGACTTGGCGCCCTTGGCACGCTGTCCGGAGAGGGTGGCGGAGATGATGTCGTCCTCGGCGTCGGAGAGGATGATCTGATTGGAGAGCAGGAGGCCGCCTGCCACCTGTGTCCCACGGGGCTTCTTGAGTGCGGCGAGGAGGTAGCCGATTTCAGGCATCTCATTGCGGTCGAGCTTGAGGTCCTGCGCCTGCTCGAGCGACCGGATCAGCGTATTGGCAGAGGAGAGCCCGGTGGCGACCTCCCTCACCGCCTGCTCCCGCGCCGCGCGCTCGGCATCTATCTCCGCCTGTACGTCCTCCGGGGCGGGGGTCCAGCCCAGGTCTCTGCTCCCGACCCTGAGGTAGACGTTACGGACTTCGGATGGATAAGTGCCGGTGTCGACGGTGTCGGCGAGCCATCCCATTATGCGCATGTGCTTGTCGAGCCGTGCCACCTTGCCGCTCTTCCATATGTGGTGCCAGGCTCGACCCTTAAGTCCGGTTGTAATCGAGTAGTGTATGTAGCGTCTGGAGCCTTGGCTGTAGTTGTCCTTTTCGTCCGTGTAAAAGAAGGTAGTCTTGACCTTATTGTCCGTCCTGTCGTTGTCAAAGTAGACGTCATAGCCGATATTGATAGGCACCTCCACGCCGACCGGGACTGCTCGGAAGAATCCGGCGGCGAGCCGTAGGCTAGTTAGGGATCTATTCTTGTCCGACCTGATCACGTCGGCGGGTAAGTAATTTAGGCTACCGCTGCCAACCTCCGCGACAGTGGCGTCTCGGATCGCGTCCTCGGCGGTCTTGAGGGCGCGCTGGAAGTCTCGGAGCGCACTCTTGTAGACGTTGTAGAGCCGCTCCGTCTCGGTGGCTTCCGCCTTGGTTGCTTTTCCGTCTGAGATGGCTCGCTTGATCTGACCGATGAGGTTGTCTTTTGCTCCGGCAAGGGTGATCTTAGCGTCGGCGAGGGCTGTCTTCGTGGTACCTGTGAGGAGGGCATTGCTGTACACCCGCTCGTAGGAGCCGAAGGCACTCGACCACATAGCCTCTACTTCATTGATGTAGGTCGCTATCGCCTTGCTCTCCACCTCGGTAATGATCCCATCCTTATAGGCTCCATCGACGTATTGATGAAGCACCTCGGTCTGCTGTCTTGCTGCACCCGCCTCCTGCTGTGCCATCGCCACATATTGACCGATCTGCTGCATATGGCTGTCCATACGTGCTTGGAAGTCATCGTCCAGCTCCTTAGCCTTACGGATGGCATTATCGTAGGCTGCCTGCGCTTTGTCGATGGCGAGCTGCTCCGTGGCGGTGATCTTGCCGTCGGCGTACGCCTTGGACTTGGTCTCCGCCAGCTCCGCCTTGGCTTGGGCGACCTCCTCCATTGCCACCTGCAGGTCCTCGGGAGCCGGCGTCCAGTCTGTCGCCACCGTCCCCCGCTCCAGCTTGAGATCCTTAATCCACACGGTGCCGCTTGTCGCTCCCCCGGTGTAGCCTGTAGCGTAGATTACACGGTCGAGGTCACTTGACGTGGTGACCGTCGTGGTGCAAGAGGACTTTGTCCACTCTTTAGGGATGGTAATGTTGCGTGGGGTTGTCAGGTAGTGCTGAGACTGATGACCTTTGGCAAGAGAGATGTAGAGCTTTTGTGTACCGTCTGATGACTTTGCCCGGAATGACAACGTCACCGGCTCCCCCTTCAGGTCGTTTAGATCAAACGTTGAGGAGTAGTCGAGGAAGTCATACTGCGTGCCAGCCACTCTAATCTCCATGCCAGAAGAAGTGCCAAGCAGCAGGTTGCGCCCGCCGGTGGTCTTGCCTGCGTCCCGGATCGCCTCCTCGGCGACCTTGAGGGCTTTCTGGAAGTCCTTAAGGGCGGTCTTGTAAGCGGTGTAGCGGCGGTCGGTCTTCGTCACCTCGGCGGCGGTCGCCTTGCCGTCTGAGATCGCCGTCTTGATGTAGCCGGTGAGGTCTGAGACCTTGCCCGCAAGGGTGGTCTTGCAGTCTAAGAGGGCGGTCTTCGGGCTGCCGGTGAGGAGGGCATTGGTGTACACCTTTTCGTACGCACCGAGGGCACTCTGCCACTGAGCGTCCACCTCTTGGATGTAGGTCTTAATCGCCGTCGCCTCGGCACCGTCCACGATCCCGTCCCTGAACGCCCCATCCACATACCCATGCAGCTTGTCGGTGGAGGTCTGCGCCTTGGTCGCCTGCTCCTTAGCGGCATCGATCTCAGACTGCACGTCCTCCGGGGCTGGTGTCCAGTCCGTCGCCACACTCCCCCGCTCCAGCTTGACGTGGCTGAAGATAGTCTCTCCGCAGTCGGGCGTTTTGTCGGGATTAACATAGCTGGTGTTAGGATATAAGTAGATGTCTTTTGCCTCTGACGCCCAACCCTCCTGTGTGATCCGCTTAACGTCTATCGGCACCTCGTAGTGCGTCGCTCCCGCTACATAAGTGACATAAGCAAACTTCTGCAGCGTCGTCCGATATCCAAAGATGATGCAGTACTCCCCTCCCTTCGGTGGTTTGATCACCTCCACGTCAAAGCTGAGAATGTACCTCCCAGGCTCCGTGACCGGTGTGGCGAGATTGTAGACACTGTATCCGCCTTTGCGCCGATCCACCTTGGAGGTGCCGAGGAGCAGGTTGCGCCCGCCTACCTGGATCTCGCTGTCCAGCTCCTTGGCACGCTTGACGGCGTCGTCGTAGGCTTTCTTGGCGGCATCGAGGGCGGCTTTGGCGGCCTCGATGTCCTTCTTCTCTTGAGCGGAGACCACGCCATCAAGTTCCGCCTTAGTGACGGTGTCCTTGAGCTTCTTCTCTGCATTGTCCACGGCGGTCTTAAGGTCATTGAGCACCTTGGGGTCTACGTCCTTACCGGGTGCGCCCTGCTCACCCTTGGGACCCTGAGCGGGGACGCCGGTGGAGACCCAGCGGGAGCCATCGTAGACGCTCCACTTGCCATCGACGATCTTCGGGGCGAGACCGTTTGCTCCGGTCTCTCCCCTTGCGGTGTCGCCGGTATTGACGTAGGTCTGCGCCTTGCCGTCCCAGACGTGCCACTTGCCGTCGACGATCTTGGGCGGGTGGCTCTGCAGCTCGTCCACCTCCCCGGCAAGGTCGGAGAGGCTCCCCCTCGCACCGTCCGGGCGGGAGAAGGAGACCGACGAGGCGTAGATCTCTCCTTGAGCGAGGTCGATGGTCATACGGCCGTTGGCGGAGGAGATGGTGTCGACGACCATCTGCCCGGGAGAGATCATCGAGAAGCCGTAGAGGCGGTTGTAGGCGCGGTCGCCGTTGTCGAGGGAGGAGAGGGTGCCTATGAGGAGGTGATACCATCCCTCCTCGCTCTCCATCGGGATCGGCTCCTCGCTCATCAAAAAGCTCCCCTCCGTGCCGACCCTTGCCGCCCGGGCGTAGATGTAGTAGCTCCTGTCGGGGTCGGTGAGGGGCGGCGAGACATACTCCGGCAGGCGCCAGTAGCGGTACTCCGAGGGGTCGCGCCTGTCCCTCATGGTGGTGATGCCGATGGTCTGATGGCGGAGGACGGATGCGGCGATGTGGAGCGCCTTGTCATCGGGGTCATAGTTGATGGCCGGGGTGACGCTCTCGAGGGAGCCGACCGCCCGGACGAAGTCCAGCTGTGTCGCCTGACTGCCGACGAGGATCCCCATCGTCTCAATGACGGAGGGCTTGATGCGGCGGGTAAAGCCCTCCAGCCCCTCCACCGCTCGATCGACCATCGAGAGGTGCTCGAGTGCCTGTCGGTAGCTCTGCGACTGCTGTCGCTGCACCTCCCTCACCTGCTCCCGCCTAACCACCTCGTCAGCCTCCACCCTCTCGAGACGGGAGAGGAAGGAGCCGGGGACTGGTGCGGTGGAGAGGGTAATGGAGGGGGCGTGCGGGTCATTGACCGCCTGCGTGGTGGAGACGATGCGGATGACGGAGCCGGAGGGGTGAAACTCCGGGTCGGAGAAGAGGACATGCCCCCCAGGGACCAGCTTCCCGCCCACCTCGAGCCAGTGCTTCCGCGCCCAGATGCCGTCCACCTCGCCCCGGAAGGTGTAGACCGGCTCCATATTGTCACTCAGGTACCGCTTCGCCTCGCTGAGCATCCGCTCCTCCGCCTCCTTTATATAGGAAGGGGGAAGGGCGATCCCGAAGACGGCATACTTGTCGCCCGCCTTGGGCATCCACCGGGCGGAGGGGAAGGTGAAGCCGTCCTCCTCCCGGGGGACCAGCTCGAAGCGTCGCTCCTCATGGTGGTACCCCTCGAGGGCGGCCTCCGACTGCCGGATCTCCAGCTCTCGGCCAGCGAGAGCACCGGACTGAAATCGGATCACCGCCTTCTCCCCCGGGATGCGGCAGTCGGAGTAGTTCAGCTCGGCAGGTATGGAGTCGTCCTTGATGTCGTAGAAGCACTTCTCCTCCGAGACGGTGACCACCTCCGAGACGGTGCCGACGCGGGAGGGGTAGATGTGGGAGAGGTCGAGGGCTGCCTCCCGCCCCTCGACGCCTGAGGAGAGGGAGGTGGAGCCGTCGGGGAGGTGGAGGGAGCGGGAGCCGTAGGCGGCGGGGTCGATGTTACGCGAGCCGCCGAGGACATAGAGGCGGGAGATGGGGAGCTTGTCCCCGTCGCCTGAGCGTGAGACGCCGGAGAGGAAGCCCTTCCCCCTCCCGTAGCTCATCGCCACGGGGGCATCCCGCCACAGCTCCTGCTTGCGGATGGCGATGGTCTGTCGCTCCACGACCCACTCGGAGTGGAAGTCGTCAGCGATGCGGGCGAGGGCGCCGAGGCAGGTCTCCTCCCGGAAGGCTATCATCCGGTCTCCGTCCGAGCCCATGCAGTCGCCCACCGACCAGCCCTCCCCCATCGAGCGGGCGACGAGGGTGGCGAAGTCGTGAGCAGAGCCGGTGAAGGTGAAGGCGGTCCGCCCCGGGTCGGAGGGGTCCTTCAGGAGCCGCTGCTTGAGCAGCTCGGCGGAGGAGTGCATGGTGACCGTGTAGTCGTAGTAGCCGCGCCAGAGCTTCTTGACCTCGGAGGGATAGATGAGGGTAAAGGTCTCCCCCTCGAAGTCCACCGTCGCCCCCGCATGGAGGTCGAGCACCACATCGGAGCGGAAGGAGAGGAGGAGCTCCGAGGATCGCATGATCCCCCGGGTGAGCTGCGACTTGTCGGACGGCTCCACCTCGATGATGTTGCCGTGGTCATGGATCTGTATCATATCATCTGTAGTCTGAGGGTAAAGTAAAATCGTGAGCGAGTGAGCCGGCAGTCGGTCATCTCCGAGTAGTAGCACGCTCGGCCGTTGAGCAGTTGCTCCCCCGGCTTAGTGATCAGCGCGGAGAGCATGGCGAGGGAGCCCTGCACCCTCCGCTCATCCCCACCGTGGGGGATGACACAGGCGACCTCCACCACCCCGGCACGGAGGTGCGGGCTCTTGTCGGGCCTGAGGATCCGCCCCTGTCGGTGGATCGAGTCGGCGAGGTAGCGTCCCTCCTTGGGGGACCTCGGTCTGAGGGCGCTGTCGTAGTAGGAGAGCACCCCGATGCCCATCTCCCCGAGGTCGACCCCCGAGAGCGTCACCCGCTGAGGGGCGAGAGGGGGGAGGGGGACGGCGGAGAGCGAGGGCTCCTCATACAGTGCCCACACCTCCATCGGGTCCGGCACCTCGTAGGAGCAGGTGAGCTCAGCGAGTGAGGAGCGCCGATGGAAGCGGAAGGCGGTCACCTCCCTCAGCCGGTGACGGACGGGGATCAGCTCCGTGGGAGCGTTACCAGAGAGGGCTGCCCATGCGGCGGGGTCGAGGACGCTCCCCGGGTCTCCTGCGAAGCGCCTCGAGGCATCCGCCCCCACGACGAAGGAGAGATCCATCGTGAGGCTCCCCCATACGGGGCGGGAGAGGTCCACCTCGAGACCGTCGAGGTCGCCCCAGTCATTGGTGGGCGGGGTCTTGCGGGGTGGCAGCTTATAGAGGTCGCCCTTGCCCCCTCTTGCGAAGTAAGTCTCAGACATCTCTGTACTCTGTCTCAAAGGTGAAGCGCTCAGCGAAGATCCCGTTGTGGAGGCGCACCGACTCCTCCCGCACTCTCGAGAGCGGGGCGAAGGTGCCGTCGGCATCCCAGCCCTGCAGGGCGCCGTATATCTCGTCAGCCTCATCGTAGGGGGCGAGGCCTGCCATCCGCCGCTCCTCGGGGACGTGGTCGGCGGTCTCCTGCACCCTGTCTGTGGCATAGGTGACTGTGAGGGTCGCCGTGCACTCCTGCAGTGTCGGCGTGAGGTCCTCCCGACGGCTCACGGAGAGCCGGAGGAGGACGCAGGGGTAAGCGACTGCGGGACGGCTCGACTCCGCCCAGACGGTGTCGAGCTGCGCCCTGTCGATGTCGATCGTCCGGAGGAAGGGGCAGACCTCTCGGAGACGTGCTGCTATGCTCAGGTAATGCTGCTTCATATGGGTAAAGATGATGCCGGGGTGAAGTACTACCACTTGGCGAAATAAGTATTAGTGGATGATGAATTAAGTACTAGTAGATAATTTCTCATCTACTAGTAGATGATTTGGCAAGTCCTATAGGATGATGAGACGGGGTCTATACTTGGCGAAAACGGGGTCTATACCCCATGATCACGGGGTCTATACTTGGTGAATGCGGGGTATAGACCCCGTTTCAATTAGGAATTAGGAATTAGCCGACCGGCTCGCGGGTGGCTCTCGAGTGGCTCTCGGGTGCTCATCGTCCGGCTCTCGGGTGCTCATCGTCCAAGACTCAGTCCCTAATTCCTAATTACTAATTACTAATTGCCTGAGCCTCTCCCTGACCTTATCCTGCATCCTGCGGATCATCGCCCTCGAGGGACCGAGGAAGGGTCGGGCGGGCATAGTGAAGGGCTTCTTGCCGTAGATCTTGGCGGGGAGCCCGTACTGATGGACGGCGGCATAGGGGGTGGCATTGATCACCCTGATGCCGGTGGGGGTAAGGCGCACCCGTGTCGCTCGGGAGAGCTCGCGCGTCTCGCCGTGGAGGATCTTA
>QWCB01003800.1_pt1 | contig 11184 bp, 9 predicted proteins | sample 1972511 | NCBI WGS metagenome assembly QWCB01 (sample SAMN09866719, study PRJNA288562) | Human gut metagenome isolate term5_stool, whole genome shotgun sequencing... | isolation source: gut | host: Homo sapiens | place: USA: California
GTGGCCGACTGATCATGCGGCTCGCCAGCCGGTGAGTGCGAAGGGTGCCGCGCCGATTGTCGTGGGGGGGACGACGCATGATCCTGCGACTCCGTATGTGATGGCGCAGAACTTGGCGTCTCAGTTGGAGTCCGGTGTGCTGGTCTCGGTTGAAGGCTGGTCGCACACCGCCTATTCGAAGAAGGCCAGTACGTGCGTGGTGGATGCAGTCGAAGGCTACTTGGTCGACGGGACAGTTCCGGCCAACGGTTTGAGTTGTTCGTGACCGCCTCCTGATTCACGAGGCCGATCGGCTCCGCCCCCGGGTGGGATGGTCGTCGGATTGTGGGCGGCCTCGCATGTGAGGAATATCCAAACGGTTAATCTGGGTAGTCATTTGCGGCAAACCCGTGGCGCACATTATGGTTATACCGTTGTCCGAACGCCCCTGTGGGGATTGCGGACAGGCCACCTTAGCTCAGTCGGCAGAGCGATTCACTCGTAATGAATAGGTCGAGAGTTCGATTCTCTCAGGCGGCTCCGCTCATACAGCGACTCAAGTTAACTCTCGAGTCGCTTCTTTCTGCCTGGAGCTCCGTCTAAAACAGTCCACAGGACTGTTTTTTAACGACTCCACACCCCGCGCGAGCGGCACACGCGCTTCGCGCTGCCACTCGTCTCTCAGGCGGCTCCATGCCTTTCGTTGATGTTCCAACGAAAATGTTAGGTACGATAATCAGATTTGGCCGCTCTGCTGACGTTGTGCTGATAAGAGAATTACGAGGCACGGCAATTAACGTTCAATTAACGTTTCGCTAACTGCACTGACCTTTACACACAAATGCCCACCCTAGAAGGCACCTCTTACCGTTGTAGAACCGCAACAAAAAGCTTGTAAAACCGCAACGCGAGTACTGTAAAACCGCAGTGAAGTACTTGTAGAACCGCAACGCGAGTACTGTAAAACCGCAACAAAATGCCCCCTAAACCTCGATGACGTGCTAGAATAGCTTCATGATTACTTCTGCAATTCCGCGAAATGCGAGAGTGTTGGCTGAAGAGATTTTAAGCGACACTCCGGTGCTAACGGTGTCGGGTGCGCGCCAAGTTGGCAAGAGCACATTGGTGTCTCAATTACTAGAAAATCGGAGCCATCGTTTACTCAACCTGGATAATGCCGCAACCTTACAGGCGGCCCAGGCAGATCCTGACGGTTTTGTGCGCCAGTTTCCGGAAGGGGTTGTGGCAATTGATGAAATCCAACGAGTGCCGGCATTACTTCGCGCGATTAAGGCAGCGCTCGACGAGGATAGGCGTCCCGGCAGATTCATTGTTACTGGTTCGTCTAATCTGATGAATCTGAAAGGAGCGGAAGAATCGTTAGCGGGACGTGCGGAAACTCTGCGTTTACGCGGTTTTAGCCGGGGGGAACGCAAGGGAATCACAGAAGATTTTGCGGCAAATGCCTGGAATCCCCATCCCCAACTACCAGCGTCCGAATTTGAACGCATCGACTATCTGCGCATGATTGCCGAATCTTCCTTCCCAGAAATCGCGGAAGCTACCCCGAGGCGGCGCGACCGGTGGGTGCAAGCATATGTGGAACGAGTACTAACCAAGGACGCTACCGATCTGTACGGAATCCAGTATCCCGATCGGCTGCGGGTTTTACTTGGAAAAATAGCCTCGCAAGGCGCCTCAGAATTCGTGGCGGCACACATCGGGAGGGAACTGAACATTCCAGAGCGGAGCGTTCCCGGATATCTAGACGCCCTAAAGAACGTGTTTTTAATCGATGTTTTACCAGCTTGGGGCACTAATCTAACCAGGCGAGTGATTTCGAAACCAAAAGTGTTCCTGCAAGATCCTGCTACAGCGGCCAGCCTCGTAGGTGTCGATGCCGCGTCCTTGGAAATGCAAATCTCCAGTTCCTTCACCGGTGGGCTACTTGAATCTTTCGTGGCCACCGAACTCCTGAAACAACAGGAGTGGTCAGCGATACCTTTCAAGTTGTTCCACTTCCGTGACTCCACCGGCAAAGAGGTCGATTTGGTCATGGAGTCACGCAACCGCGAGGTCGTAGGAGTGGAGGTCAAAGCCGCAGTCAGTTTGCAGGGCAAAGACTTCTATGGGTTACGCCACCTGCAAAAGTTAGCCGGCGAAAGGTTTAGATGTGGAATCTTACTCTATGCCGGAAAAGAATCCCTGCCGATGGGGCCGGGCCTGTGGGCAATGCCCATATCTGCTCTATGGAGTGTTTAACGGCCTGAGGTGTCTTATCGCTCACCTGGTGCCGGATGGATTATAGGTGTGTGAGGTAGCGAGAGCATTTTTGAGCCCTAGGGCTTTCATGATTTTTGTGATGGATACAAAGGACGGGTCTCTGCCTTTGGATAACGATTTGTAGAGAGAATCGCGGGTGAAGATGTGGAACTTGTTGATTACCTTGACTACCACTGAGGAGGATGAAAAATGAGTATGAAAAATCCGGTGTATCCCGGAGCGGTAATCCGTGAGGATTTCTTGAATGAACTTGGCATTTCAGTCAGTGACGCCAGTCGAAAGTTGGGGTTGTCTCGAGTTACGCTTTCGCGCGTCTTAAATGGGAAAGCGGCGCTAACCCCTAATCTGGCTTTACGCCTTGAGCTCGCGGGAATCGGCAATGCCCGTCTGTGGCTGGATATGCAGACCGCCTATGAACTTGCTCAGGCTCGCAGTAAAGAGACCCCAGCGTAGAGCCGCTAGTCGCGCTCTAGCCGTTATGTCGTTGTGAGGTCGATATGTTGTTTGCGTTCCGATATGCGCAAGCAATTGTTTCAAAACCGGCTGCAAACTCTGCTTTCACACTTTGCCAGGCCTGTCAATCAAGCTCGTCTGACAATTCTCTTTCGGGCTTAATAAAAGCTCATAACCGAATTGTATTTTCATAATAATGACGGCTAGTTGCCGGGAACTAAACGTTAATTTGGTCGGTAATTGCGCCACACAACCTTAATGTATGAATTCTTTCGTTCTGGTGATTCATTACCCCAGCCGGGTTGAATTATTTATTCCTCGATGTCTAATATAGAACCGTTCATCCACTCATACTTTTGGAGGGCGCCATCATGGCAAAGAAAGTAAAAACCATCCTCATTGACGATATTGACGGCTCAGACGCGGTCGAGACAATCACCTTTGGCTTAGACAACGTCAACTACGAAATTGATTTAAACGAAACCCACGCTAAGGAACTGCGCGACAGCCTGGAGCGCTGGGCCGATGCTGGACGTAAAGTTTCGGGCCGCCGCCGCCGCGGAACTGGCCCGGCGGCCAACAACGAAGTCCGCGAACTCAACCGCCGCGTGCGCGCTTGGGCTGGCGAAAAAGGAATCCCGGTCAATGACCGCGGCCGAGTTCCGCAAAAACTCATCGACCAATACCGCGCCGCCACCGGCGACAAGTAGAGGCTATTCCGCTTAAAAACTTCACAACACGTAAGGACTGACCGTCCGGCCTATTGCGGCGAAACTTTATTCACGACGCAATAAACAGATTGCCAGGGCGGCCAGTCCTTCGCAATTCCCCGTAAAACCCATGCGATCAGTCGTCGTTGCCGAAAACGACACCGGAGCCCCCAGGATATTGCCCAACGCCGCCTCGGCTTCAGCGTAACGCGGACCGAGGCGCGGCTCCTGACCGATAACGGTCACGCCGGCATTAACCACCGACCAACCGGCCTCGTGCAACAACCGCATCGCCGCGCTTAAGAACACTTCCCCGCCGGCTCCGGCAAACTCCGGACGCGACACCCCAAAGTTGGTGCCCAAGTCACCCAACCCGGCGGCCGTGAGCAGGGCGTCGGTCAAGGCATGGGCAGCCACGTCTCCGTCCGAATGTCCCTCCAGCGGCGCATGCTCAGGAAAAGACAGGGTCCCCACCTTGAGCGGGCGGCCCGCCACCGGCTCACCGGCAACAAAACGATGCGCGTCAAAACCCTGGCCAACTCGGAAATCCATGAATAAAATCCTAATTGGAATGTTGGTGGTATTTAACCCTTTTGGGTGGTGTATTCCCCTGACCAGCACTTTAGTCTGGGGAAAGTAGCGAATTTTGCTCATCCCCAAGAGGATACAAGCTAAGGAGGCCAGTCGATCGTGAGCGATGTGCAGCTAAAATGTCCGTCCTGCGGTGCTCCCATTAATTTTGATGTGCCCAGCGGCAAGATGAAGTGCAGCTTTTGCGGGGCTTCATTCACAGTCGAGGAGGTCAACCAGTTCAATGGTATCTCCCAAGCCAACGCGGAACTCGATGCCGCGCACGCGCAACAGGCGGGGACTTCTGGCGCCGCCGGTGGGGCAGGAACCGCCGCGAACCCGGAAACGCAAATCTCCACCACTCCTGCCGAGGGACAACCCGGCTGGGTCGAGCCCCCGCCCACCTATCTGGACGAAGCGACCGGACAGCAAATGGCTCAGTTCCAATGCAATTCCTGCGGTGGGGAAATCATTGGTTCGCCCGATATGGTCAGCGCCCGGTGCCCCTGGTGCAATAACAACTTCGTGGCGACCGGACAGCTGACCAGCACCCGCGTCCCCGACCGGATGATTCCTTTTGCGATGACCAAGGAACAGGCCTTGGAGGCTTTCAAAGCCAACATGAAGGGGCTGAAACTCATTCCCAGAGAGTTTAAGCAGGCCAGCGTCGACGATATCCAAGGCGTTTACGTGCCTTACTGGCTGTATGACGCAACCGTCGCGGGCGAAGGCACCTTTAGTTGCGAAAAACTCCGCACCTGGACCGATTCGGAATACGAATACACCGAACATCAGGAATATCAGGTGTATCGCAGCGCCAACGTCGCTTTCCTGGACGTGCCGGTGGCGGGCACCACGAAAGTGACCGATAAGCTCACGGAATCCATCGAACCTTTTGACTACACCAAATCGGTAGCGTTTTCCCCCGCCTACCTGACGGGCTTCATGACCAACAAATACGACGTGGAAGCGCAAGACGCCAACCCCCGTGCTTTGGAACGCATGAAAGAATCCACCGAGACGGTGCTGCGGAACTCAATCAGCGGCTATAACTCGGTGTCGACCGTCAGCACCTCCATCCAGCCGGCTTTCGGCGAACTTGAATACGTGTTCCTGCCGATGTGGCTGATGAATGTCAAATTCCAGCACAAAAACTACAACTATGCGATGAACGGGCAAACCGGCAAGTTTGTGGGTACGTTCCCGGTATCCGAGCGCAAGTATTGGACCGGCCTGATAGGGATTGCCATCCCCATCGCCATCATTTTTGGTGCCATATTTATTCCGTTCCTGATGCCGTGGCTTTTCGATTGAGGTTAGAAATCATGAATATGCGTAAGAAAATCCTGTTTTCCGCTGGCGCACTAGCGGTGGCGTTGGCTCCGGCGGTTGGTTTCGCCATGCCCGCGGCGGCGGGCGCAGAAGTCAGCCCTACCGCAGTTTCCGGGTCGGCCCCGGAACGCGTGGTGCGGGGCGAAACATCCAATACCGAGTTTATCTATGACGACGCGGATTATCTGGATGCCAATCAAGAGGCGAGGCTCACAAACATCGCGAAAGCGGTATGGCAGACTTCCGGTCACCGCATTATCTACATTTCCACCACCGATCCGGCTATGGAGGACGACTCCGAAGCCTGGCTCGACGATTACGCAAAGGCCCACAATATTTCGCTTGACTCCGTCATTTTGGTGGCCGGAGGCGTGAACTACACCACCACTGACGGGCAAACCTCTGACGCGATTTCTGACGCGGACTGGGAACAGTTGCTGAAAAAGTCTAAAACCGCAGCAGACACGCATACCAAGCGTGCCGACAGTTTCTTTATGACTTTTGCTGATTATCTGAACAAGCATCCTCTGGAAAGGGCGGGTAGCCCCGCGGCGGCGTCACAGCCGACCAACCAGACTCCGCCTCCGGAGGAGTCAGAAACCCCGGAGGCCGGTGAAGAACCGGCTGACTCCGCGGACCTGCCGCTGACCGAATTTGGCGACATCATCAAATTCCCTTATGGAGAGCAGTTTCCCTACGTGGGCGGACAGTCGGACGTAAAATCCGCGGCGCCTTTCATCCGCGACCACTCCGAGGTGTTTAGCAAGTCAAAGATTGCCGGCTGGGAAAAGCAAATGACCGCTTTGGCCGACAAGTACGGGATTGCGCCCTATATCGTGACCGTGGACGATTTCCGTTATCAAACCCCGCAAAAGTGGGGAGCGAACTACTACAACGTTAACCAGCTTGGTCTGGGGGAAAAGGACGCCAGCGGGGTGCTCATGGTCATTAACCCCAGCTCGCGTGATTTGTGGTTCCTGGGTCACGGGGCCGGTGAGCAAGCATTTACCGTCTATGGCATCGAAAAGCTCTATGACCACGTCAAACAACCCTTGGGTGATGACCACTGGGACGACGGCGTGGACGTCTACCTGACCCAGGTGGCGGATTACCTGGAACAATGGAAAGCCGGAACGCCCTACAGTGCGAGCCACCCACTGCCCCACCCCATAACCCTGGAGTCAACCACTGCCGGTGCCGCCGGGGCGGCAGCTCTTGGTGGCGGTGCCGGGACTCTGGTGATGCGCCGAATCAGGAAAAAGCACGATACTGCACATTTACAGTGGGGAGCGATTTATTACGTCGTGCCTGGTTCGGACCAGATTACCGGCTCCAATGATGTCTTTGTGAACGAATACATAACCCACGTCGCACGTCCCAAGAGTAGCGGCAGCTCCGGCCACCACGGCGGCTCGTTCAGGTCTGGGGGTACGTCGTTTAGTTCCGGGGGCGGTAAGTTCTAAGTTCACGGGCCCAAGGGCGGTAGCGTGGCGTGCTCGGCAGCGCGGTGTGTCCGCTGTCGCCGCGCTCCCGCCGGCAACCGCCACACCCGCCCGTGGACCCCGCTTGTGAACAGGCATAACACCCACCGCGCTGGCAACGCCCCTCATAACCGACCTAAGATTGACACGTGAGTGAGGTTTCGGCGCCACGGCTAACCCGCAATCAGTTTTTTCGACTGGTTGCGGCTGTGGTTTGCGCAATCCTCACCGCGATTATCGCCCAGCAGTCCCTCGTTACCGTCAAGGGACAAAACTTTGACGGCCTGACCCGGTTTGCGGTCAGCCGCGGCAAACCGTACCTGTTCGGGGCGGATACGGCCGCACTGGACACGATTTCTATGGGTGCCCTCATTGCTCTGACCGGGGTGGTTTTTTTGATAGCCGCCGCCCGGAAACGGCGCGAACTGGGAATTCGTGTGCTGATTTTGGTGGCGGGCGCGAACCTGACCACCCAGATCCTGAAGCACTGGATTATTCACCGCCCCGCGCTGGGCGTCGACTATCAAGGATTAGCGAACTCGCTACCCAGCGGACACACGACAGTAGCGATGACGGCGGCGATTGGAATCGTCATGGTCGTTGTGCCCAAGTGGCGTTCCGTAGCCGTGTTTGTCGGCTGGCTCACCACCAGTTTTGTCGGCATTGCCGTGATGCTCAACCAATGGCATCGCCTCTCCGATGTGCTCACCGCCATTCTCATTGCGGCCGCCTGGGGCTTGGTGCTGACTCCCCGGGAGGCCACCGACCGCCGTTTCGGCCACACCCACCGCGTTACCCTGTTGGTTTCCCTGGCCGCCACCCTCATCGGGGCTATCGGAATTGGTGTGATTTGGCTGCGAATGACCGACATTCCCCTGTCCGAGGCCGCTCTGCAAGCCGCCTCCAGAACCCCGCTCGGTTTGGCGACCGGGTGTGCCTCCGTGCTGACCATCATCGGCCTGGCCGGCCTGGTCCTGGCGATGGTCAACACGCAAGCCCGCCATTAAAACCGACCGGGACGGTTTCACCCTTTTGGGTGGTTACTCGCTCACGGCGCGCCGATACCCTGTGAGAGTCCGTTATATCAGGAGGTAACCATGAATATTTCTTTCCCAAGTTTCCCCTCTCGGTTCAGTCGGGCCGGAGCAGGATTCGCGGTGGCGGCATTGGCTGTCGCCGGTTTGTTGGTACCCGCGGCGCAAGGCGCCGACACCGGGGATACCTACGCCGCTAACAACTGTATCGCGTGGGATCGCCTGGGCGGGGCGAACGCAATAGAGACTTCCGACCTGGTGGCCAATCGCGCCTACCCGACGGGTTCACCCGATTTCCTGGTGGCTTCCGCACGAAACCCGGTTGACGCGCTACCCGGTGGCGCTTTGGGTGTGGGACCCATCCTCCTCACCGATGGAAAGAGCTGGAACCTCGAGACTCTGGCAAAATATCAAAATGTGACGATACTTGGCGGCTACGGGGCGGTCGAGGAGCTGGCAGAAACATTTTTTGACGAGCACGGCATCTCTAGCTCCCGGCTACAAGGCCCTGACCGCAATGCCACCGCCTCCGCTATTGCCGATCGCTGGGTAAAAGTTCACGGCCAACCGACTCATGTCTATGTCACCCGTAATACCGGGGCCGGTTCCCCGGATGCCGTGGCGGCCTCCGGGGTGCGTAACGGACCGATTTTGACTTTCACCAATCCGGCTAGCCTGCACGCCGCGGCGGCAGAAATCCAATCTCTGAAACCGCAAAGCGGGGTGGTCGTCCTGGGCGGTACCAGCGTGGTCAGCGATGCCGCAGCGCAAATCTTGGCCGGTGGTCTGCCCTGGCAACGCTTGAGTGGCCAAGACCGTTACGAAACGTCTTGGGCTATAGCCAACTGGATACTGCAATCTAAAACCCGCTCCCATATCTATCTGTCCAGCGGTCACGCTTTGAAAGATGCCATGGTGGCAGGGGCTTTCAATGACGGGGTCATCTTGTTGACACCACCAGATGGTTCCCGCATTTTCCAGTGGGCTAATGAAATCAACGCTGATGGCATCACGGTTATCGGGGGACGTGGTGTCGTTTCTGACGCAGTCGCGCATAACGCGGCTTGTGGTAAGACCCCGGGAGTGGACGAAAAAGTGGTCGCAAACCTGCTGTACCCGTCAACGGAACACGTTTGTTCCTCGGAAACTTGGGATAGTTTGAACAGCCTGGGATTGATTCCGTCCATGCCCTCTATGCCCGATGCGTGCTGGATGCCGCGCGACCGGATTAACGAGCAAGTGAAAATTGTGCGCCAATCCGATTTTGACCAAGACGGTTTCGGTGATGCCGTAGTCTACCTGTCCGGCAACGACGGAACCTCAGTCTACCTGGTTCTATACAACGCTTACGATCCAGCACATCCCTACGTGGCGTATCTGTGGGGAGGCAACGGCGACTGGGATTTCCGCATCACGGACGACCCCTTCGCCACGTTTGACCTCATTGCCAACGGTGAGCTGTTCCGCAACCTAGCTGTCATCCGTAACAACGGAGTCCCCCAAATGTTAGAGCCGGTAGGTTAGGCGGCATCGCGTTGAAGCCCACCGGGAGCAGTAGCTCGGCGAGGCGTGGGTAGTGGGGAGTCTCTGAGTCCCCGCCACTTTTCGCGGTAATTCGAGCCAAATTCTCGGTGCGCCCTGATAAACTTTGCAAACAACAGACGGCAAGACTTCGCCCCGGACACAGTCAGGAAAATTGGAAAGGGAAAGGCTATTAACCCGGATAACCATTGTGGAGGATCAGACTATCCTGTTGGATTCCCTCGCTTCCGCGATTGATGCCGAGGACGATTTTACCGTTGTCGACAAACTCAGCGATGCCGCCGCGATTCACGCTTCGGTGCGGATTCACCCCGTCGACCTGGTGTTGATGGACGTGGTGACGGAAAATTCTTCTGGCCTAAGCGAATCGGCCAAACTCAAGCAGGACCACCCCAACCTCAAGGTCGTCATCTTCACCGCCATGCCGGATGCGGCTTTCGTACAGGAAGCTCACGAGGCCGGGGTCGATTCTTTCGTGTACAAAAACATTTCCACCCCCGATTTGTTGGCAGTGCTGCGTTCGACCATGCAGGGGAACTCCAGTTTCCCCGGCACCACCGCCCTGCCCAGTTTTGGCGCCAACGAGTTGAACCAACGCGAGATGCAGGTGCTGCGCCTGGTGTGCGCCGGTTATGCGCGCAAGGAAATCGCGAAAAAGATGTATTTGAGCGAAAACACCATCAAGTCCTACATCTCCCAGCTGCTGGCGAAAAGCGGCTTTTCTTCCGTGGCACGCCTGGCATTGTGGGCGGTTTCCAGCGGCTACATCGTGGTCCAAGACAATGACGCGGACTGTGACTGAATCGGGATTTCATGTCTGCCTCGCCCTATCCGCGCAATAGGTTTCCCAGTTCGCCTTCCGTAGTTTCGGTCGGACCCACCTGGGTACACGACTGGCTGGCGCATTTGGGTGTTGCGCTCGCTTTGGGATTCATTGCGGTGGTTTTGATTTTTGCCCCACTGCGCACGATTTCCTTTCAAACCGAATACACCATGGCGGTGCCTACGAGTTTTGACCAGCGTCTGACGGACTACTATCAACGAAACGGAGTCAAGGTCGAGCCTCACAGCGAATGGTCACTGCTAAAGCTGCTGCGTTCGGGGCCTGCTTACGTGATTACCAGCGAAGTCATGGCCAATTCGGCGCAGAAATCTGAACCGGACGGACGGTTCACGAAACTTTATCCCGAATCGATTGTGCTGGCCTCGCGAGCCACAAAAGTCAAGTCCATCACCGATTTCCAGAAACTAGCCGAGGCCACGAAAACTATTTATCTCGATCAAGGCGTTTCCCGGCTGGAACTGATGAGCGCCCTGGCTTTGCGTCACGACTCTGAGGAAACGCAAGATTTTTCCGCAGCTCAAGCGAAACGACTATTGGATAGCATCAAGCGCCAGGGCCGACTGGAGACAGGAACTTCCCCGCAAGACTTGGAACGGGCGCTTCGCCGCGGCTGGTATTGCTTGACCACGGATCGGCGCGCGGCCCAATCCTCCGTGGGTCCCTCTGTCCATTACGCCCCCGCCCCCACGCTCACTGCACAAATCGGCATTTGGCAGCGCAGTCCTAACGGCATTCACGGAACCTTGCCGCTGGCAACGGTACCCGCGGGATTTTTCGGCCCCGTCGACTACCCCTCCACAGATCCGGATTTCCAGGAACAAATCCACGCAGAAACAGTAACTAACCTGGACAATTACGAGGAATTTATCTGGGACGCCAGCCTCTACAACGACACCTACGGCGGGTCTTGGGGATGGGAAAACACCAACGAGGCCTACGAACTGGGGGGATTCATC
>QWCB01004051.1_pt1 | contig 11183 bp, 10 predicted proteins | sample 1972511 | NCBI WGS metagenome assembly QWCB01 (sample SAMN09866719, study PRJNA288562) | Human gut metagenome isolate term5_stool, whole genome shotgun sequencing... | isolation source: gut | host: Homo sapiens | place: USA: California
TGCTCACCCGGCCCACGGGCGTGGATTTTCTGCTCCAGCAGGCCGAGCGCCATCGCAAAGCCGTACAGCGTGGCGGCAGGCGTTGGCGGGCAGCCAGGGATATAAACATCCACTGGAACGATTTTATCCGTACCGCCCCACACGCAGTAGAGATCGTGGAAGATCCCGCCGCTGTTACCGCAGGCACCGTAAGAGATACAGATTTTCGGGTCCGGCGCGGACTGCCACGCACGCAGCGCAGGGGATCGCATTGCACGGGTGACCGCGCCGGTAAACAGTAAAATATCCGCATGACGCGGTGACGGAACGACTTTAATGCCGAAGCGTTCTGCATCGAACAGCGGCGAAAGCGTGGCGAAAATTTCGATTTCGCAACCGTTACAGCCGCCGCAGTCCACGCGATAAACGTAGGCAGAACGTTTGATTTTTTTCAGTAACGACGCCTTCATGCTGGCGATGGATTCATCCACCGTCATCGGGACCGGAATGCCGTTGGCGTCACGGGGGCCTAATAAATTGCTCATCAGATGGCCTCTTTCATATGGCGAGTCAGTTCAATACGGTCGGACGGCACCAGGCATTTCTGGCGCTTACATTCCGGGCAAGTCTCAAAGCTTTCGCGGTGGTTTTCCGCGCGGCTGTCTCGCCGTTGTGCTTAAGCAGCGCAATGGCGTAGTCGATCTCTTTCTGGACGGCGAAAGGACGATTGCAGACGCGGCAGTTGCACAGCGCGAAGCGGGACTGTTGCAGGAAGTCTTCTTTCTTCCACACCGCCAGTTCGTATTCTTGCGACAGCTTAATCGCCGCCGTCGGGCAGACTTCTTCGCAGCGTCCACAGAAGATGCAGCGTCCAAGATTGAACTGCCACGCCAGCTCTCCTGTGGCGAGGTCAGTTTCAACCGTTAAGGCGTTTGACGGGCAGGCATTGACGCAGGCCGCACAGCCGATGCACTGCTTAGGGTTCTGCTCTGGCTTACCACGGAAGTTTTTATCAACCGCAATCGGCTCCAGCGGATAAGACGAAGTCGCCGTGCCGGTTTTGATGACTTTTTTGATAAAGGTAAACATGGCGATTCCTTATTTCAGCGGCGAGTTTTTACGCTCAATGCTGTAGCGCTCAAGTTCTTTGTACGGCACCACTTTGCTCTTCTTCTTACGTACATCGACCACGGTCATGCGGTCGGTACAGGAGTAGCAAGGGTCCAGGCTACCGATAATCAGCGGCGCATCGGAAACGGTGTTGCCGCGCAGCATATAACGCAGGGTCGGCCAGTTCGCGTAGGTCGCCGCACGGCAGCGCCAGCGGTACAGCTTCTGGTTGTCGCCGGTCATGCTCCAGTGGATATCGTCGCCGCGCGGCGCTTCGGCAAAGCCCAGCGCGAAACGGTGCGGAATGTAGGTAAAGCCTTCCACCATCAGCGGGCCGCCCGGCAGGTTATCCAGACCGTAATCGATCATATTCAGCGCGGTATAGACTTCGTTGATACGCACTTTCAGACGGGAAATAACGTCGCAGCCCTGCTCGCTGTGGACTTCCATTGGCAGCAGGCCATAACCAACAAACGGGTGATCGGCACGGGTATCACGGGCGTGACCGCTGGCACGAACCATCGGGCCAACGTTACTGAAGTCGCGAGCGATTTCCGGGTCCAGACGACCAATGCCGACGGTGCGTTGTTCCATGTTCGGTGTGCTCAGCAGCACATCCACCAGCTCCTGCACTTCACGACGCATCTGTTGTGCCAGCTGGCGGGTCTGGATCATGTCGTCTTTCAGCAGATCGCGACGAATCCCGCCGATCAGGTTCAGGCCGTAGGTTTTACGCGCACCGGTAAGGATCTCTGCCATTTTCATGGAGGTTTCACGCACGCGGAAGAACTGCATAAAGCCGGAGTCGAAGCCGGTAAAGTGACAGGCCAGGCCGAGGTTGAGCAGATGCGAGTGCAGGCGTTCTACCTCCAGCAGAATGGCGCGGATCATCTGCGCGCGTTCTGGCACCTGAATACCCATCGCGTTTTCCACCGACGTAGTATAGGCGGTGCTGTGAGCAAAGCCGCAGATCCCGCACACACGGTCAGAGAGGAAGGTCACTTCGTTGTAACCCATACGGGTTTCCGCCAGTTTTTCCATGCCGCGATGGACGTAGAACAGGCGGTAGTCGGCGTCGATAATGTTTTCACCATCGACGAACAGACGGAAGTGACCCGGTTCGTCAGAAGTGACGTGCAGTGGACCAATCGGCACGACGTTGTTTTTCTTGTCGCCCAGTTCGTTGATGAACTCGTAGGTTTCAGCATCGGTAGTCGGTGCCGGACGCTGACGATAATCCATGCTGTCTTTACGCAGCGGATAAAGTTCATCCGGCCAGTCATCCGGCAGCACCAGACGGCGTTCATCCGGCAGACCAACCGGAATCAAACCGTACATATCGCGCACTTCACGCTCGCCCCACACTGCCGCCGGAACGCGCGGCGTCACGGAAGGATACTCCGGTTTGTTGGCGTCAACTTCGACGCGAACCGTTACCCAACACTTGGTGCCCTTCTCCATCGACAGCACGTAATAAACGGCGTAATGACCATTCAGTTTGCGTTCGTCGTTACCAAACAACACCGACAGCCAGCCACCCTGCTTGTAGTAGAGAAACTCCACCACTTCCGGCAGGTAGTTCACCTTTACGGTCACGGTTAGCTGATCTTTGGTCTGCCAGGCGTGGTCCAGCACGACGCCCGGAAATGCCTCATTCAGCGCGGCGAGATAATGTTGACCTAATTTTTCTTCAGACATGCTCAAACTCTCTTTAATCACGCCGCCAGCAAGGAGACGAACGCTAAAAATGCAAAGCCAAAACCAGCCCAGGTAATGCGTGGAGTAATATCAAGACGCAAACGGGCCATGCTGTTTTCGAACAGCGCGATAACCAGTACGCCGACCACCAGTTTGACGATGGCAATCACCAGCGCCAGCAGCAGCCCACCGACGGTGAATGTTTCCATTTGTCCCCACGGAATAAACACCCCGACGAACATCTGCAACACCACCAGCTGTTTCAGGCTGATGCCCCATTTCATGACGCCAAAGCCGCTGCCGCTATACTCAGAGAGCGGACCTTCCTGCAACTCCTGCTCGGCTTCCGCCAGGTCGAACGGCAGTTTGCCCATTTCGATAAAAGTGGCGAACGCACAGGCACAAAGCGCCAGCACCAGCGGGATGCTCTGGCTCAGTGGCCAGTGATAAACGGTGTCGGTGATGTTGCTGATGTTGGTGGAACCGGCAACCTGTGCGGCGACCCACAGACCAAGCAGCAGCATCGGTTCAACCAACACGCCAAGCATCGCTTCACGGCTCGCGCCGATAGCGGTAAACGGGCTACCAGTATCCAGACCAGAAATGGCAAAGAAGAAACGCGCGATGGCGAAGAGATACAGTAAGGTGATCAAATCGCCCAGTGGCGGCAGCGGAGAGCCGACGGTCACCACCGGCAGCGCAGTGGCGATAGTCAGCATGACGCCCACCATCACATACGGCGTCAGGCGGAACACCCAGCCGGAGGCATCCGGGCCAACGCTCTGGCGGCCCAGCAGTTTGATAATGTCGCGATACTCCTGCAACACACCCGGCCCACGACGGTTATGCAGACGGGCGCGCGCTACGCGGGTAATACCGGAGAGCAGCGGCGCAACGGCAAATAGCACCAGCGCCTGAATTAACGGATATAAAACACTCATTCTCAGGCTCCTCGTGAAACAATAATCACCACCAGCACCGCCAGTTCAACCAGCGCCATCCGGCGGAACAGCAACGCACTCCCCTCGCACTGCCAGCCCGGCACCAGAGACACCGGATTCAGCCATTTGCGTAGTTTCAGCACCGGCGCAAACGCCTGTTTCACCGGCATGGCAAAACCGTGAGCGGTAATCACCATTGATTTTTCATGGTCGTAGCCGCACACCCAGGCCGCGCCGCGGGAACGCGACGGCAAACGATCGCCTTTGCAAATCGCCATAATGATGAATGGCAGCAGCGGGCAGGCAATCAGCAGCAACGTGATCATTGGTTGAGAAACGGTGGTGTTAGCAGGCTCCAGCGGCAGAGGTACAGCAGCAGAGAGCATCGGCAGTAGCCACGGCGCAGCAACACCGCCAATTACGCAGCAAATCGCCAGTGCCACTACGCTTACGCTCATCAGGAGCGGCGCACAGGTGGCGTTTTCGGCCTCTTTGGTACGCGGCGCGCCAAGGAAAGTGACGCCATAAACTTTCGCCATACACATCACCGCCAGCGCACCGGTAATTGCCAGCCCCACGGCGAGCAGCGGCCCGAGAAGACGGGCAACAAACGCGCCACTATTGCTCAGTTTGAAGAAGGATTGATAGATAACCCATTCCCCGGCAAAACCGTTCAGCGGCGGCAGCGCAGCCATTGCCATCAGCCCGACTAACATGGCGATGGAGATAACCGGCATTTTCTTGCCAATACCACCGAGTTTTTCGATATCGCGATGACCGGTACGGAACCAGACGCTCCCCGCACCAAGGAACAGTACGCTCTTGAACAGGCTATGGTTAAGCAGATGGTACAGACCACCAACCAGACCAAGGGCAATCAGCGCCGGTTGTTCGAGCGCGATACCCGTTACGCCAGCGCCCAGCCCCAGCAGGATGATGCCGATATTTTCCAGGGTGTGGTAAGCCAGCAGACGTTGGATATTATGTTCCATCAACGCATACAGACCGCCGACGAATGCGGTGATCATGCCGAGTACCAGCAGTGCGATCCCCCACCACAGCGGTGCATTACCGCCCAGTAGTGACAGAGTTAAAATGCCCAGCAGGCCAATTTTCATGACTACCGTGGAAAACAGCGCGGCAGCTGGCGCAGAAGCATTGGCATGAGCCTGCGGCACCCAGCCGTGCAACGGGATAATCCCGGCCAGCAGGCCAAAGCCAATCACGCCGATCAGCCAGATATCAGAACCAAGCGGCAGTTGCTGCACACGCATATCCAGCAGGCGCAGATCCAGCGTACCGTAACGCTGCCACAGCAGCCAGCAGGCAATCGCCAGCAGCAGAGTGCCAAGACGCCCCAGCGCAAACCACAGTTTGCCCTCTTTGCTGTTGCTGGTGAGGAACACCGCACACAGGGCCATGATTTCGGCCATTACCACGAACATGCCGAGGTTGCTGGCGATGACGGCACAGACGGCGGCAGCCATCAACATATTGATCTGCAAGCCGTTGCATTTCACCTGCGCGTGGCGATGCCAGTCAATGTTGTAGAGGCTGACAAACAGACCGCACAGACCGAGCGTAATCAGCCAAATCGCGTTAAGCGGAGAGATTTGCACATCGTAGCTTACCAGCGACAGCGCACCGCTCACGCCAACCGCGCCAGTCAGCACAGTGAAGCCCGCGGCTGCCGTATACAGGCTACCCACCGCGCCGCCAATTCCGGCTATCCAGCCACTTAGCGCTTTTTGAAAAGAAAAGAGAAATGCCAGAACAGCGACGGCGACAAACCACGCCACGCCGCTATTGATCAGGGAAATTGCGCTCATTTAGCCTCTCCACTTTGAGCCTGCTGAAACAAGGTGAGATCGCCAAAGTCCGTGTTAAAAGTCAGCTCACGCTTACGTTTGCTGACGCGGGCGATATCGGTGTTATCCACCAGATGCAGGGCTTTAGTCGGGCACATCCGCACGCAGGCCGGACCTTGTTCATCAAAGCTACAAAGGTCACATTTGACGGCGATCGCGCGAATACCTGGCACCCAGTCAAGCAATGTGCTGACACGCGCCGGAGCAGGCGGTGCCGGTGGCGCTTTCGGGGTATTGGCGTTTGCCGGAATATCCAGCGGACGGCTGCCGGAAAATTCAATTGCGCCAAACGGGCAGGCGATGCCACACAGTTTGCAGCTTACGCACAAGCTTTCATTCAGCTGCACGGCACCATCAACACGAGTGATGGCGTTAACCGGGCAGACCGTTGCGCAGGGTGCATCTTCACAGTGATGACAGAGCTGCGGCGCAGATTCTTTTTCATTTAGCATCACTCGCAGGCGCGGCATTGATTGCAGGCCGTGCTGGCGATGCGTCTCTGAACAGGCGGCCTCACAGGTGTGGCAGCCGATACAGAGCGTGGAGTCAGCAATTACAAAACGATTCACCAGGCATTCCTCAGGTGATTGTCATTTTTGACGAAAACATGCCGATGAAATGTCATTTTCGACACTCATCGACACGCCCATCCCCAAACAGGCGTAACGCCTGCAAAACGGGCAAAGCCTCAGCTCATGCTACCGGGCTTTGTCCCTTTACCAGTTGGCTTAAATTCACCGGCACATTGTTTTCAATGGCGGTATATAAGCTGTCGTAAACGCCAGCGATTTTTTCGAGATAGTGTTCCAGAACTTGTTCGCGATCGCGGATGTTGACCTTGCCATCAATCATGCCGTCAATGCTCAACTGCGCCTGCGCAATCCGCTGTTTGTCTTCGCCATCTTTTGTTTCGACGTAATACTCGATGGTGTGGCTGTTAAAGCCATCCGCCAGGGTGACGTAAATGCGAAAATGTTCAAAAAGGACGAAACAGAGTTCTTTGTCCGGCGCGCAGCTCATGGCGTGATGCAGGCGCGCTTTCGATAACGTGATCCCCTGAACCAGCGAATTGCAGTAGATGTGCCACTGGTCCTGTAGGCGACGATGCCGCTGTGCGATGTAATCGGCTTTCTCGCTTATTTCCCAAATAGTCATTGTCAGGTTACCCGTTTAACAGAGATGCCAGCTTTAAGCATTTTCTGTGCCAACTTTTAATTCATTGTTATTAAAGCGATTTCTAAGCTAAAGATGAATTTCGTCGCCGTGTCGACGTGTCATTTCGACATCATCGACATTATTCACCGCAGGGATAATCAACACTGGCACAATTATTGCTTGTAGCTGGCAATAGTTAATGGGAGGCGATATGCACGAAATAACCCTCTGCCAACGGGCACTGGAATTGATCGAACAGCAGGCCGCAAAACACGGCGCAAAACGCGTAACTGGGGTCTGGCTCAAAATTGGCGCATTTTCTTGTGTCGAAACCAGCTCTCTTGCCTTTTGTTTTGATCTGGTTTGCCGCGGCAGCGTGGCGGAAGGTTGTAAACTGCACCTCGAAGAACAAGAGGCCGAATGCTGGTGTGAAACATGCCAACAGTATGTGACGCTACTGACCCAGCGCGTCCGCCGCTGTCCACTGTGTCATGGTGACATGCTACAGATTGTGGCAGACGACGGTTTACAGATTCGGCGGATAGAAATAGACCAGGAGTGAGCGATGTGTACAACATGCGGTTGCGGTGAAGGCAACCTCTATATTGAGGGTGATGAACATAACCCTCATTCCGCGTTTCGTAGCGCGCCATTTGCCCCGGCGGCACGCCCGAAGATGAAAATCACCGGCATTAAAGCGCCTGAATTTACCCCCAGCCAGACTGAAGAAGGCGACCTGCATTACGGTCATGGCGAAGCGGGCACTCACGCGCCGGGCATGAGCCAGCGTCGGATGCTGGAAGTCGAAATTGACGTGCTGGACAAAAATAACCGTCTGGCTGAACGCAACCGCGCGCACTTTGCTGCCCGCAAGCAACTGGTGCTCAACCTGGTTTCCAGCCCTGGTTCCGGTAAAACCACCCTGCTGACGGAAACCTTAATGCGCCTGAAAGACAGCGTTCCGTGCGCAGTTATTGAAGGCGACCAGCAAACCGTGAACGATGCCGCGCGCATTCGTGCTACCGGCACGCCAGCGATTCAGGTGAACACCGGTAAAGGCTGCCATCTTGACGCACAGATGATTGCCGACGCCGCGCCGCGCCTGCCACTGGACGATAACGGTATTCTGTTTATCGAAAACGTCGGCAACCTCGTGTGCCCGGCCAGCTTCGATCTCGGTGAAAAACACAAAGTGGCGGTGCTTTCCGTTACCGAAGGTGAAGACAAACCGCTGAAATATCCGCATATGTTTGCCGCCGCCTCGCTGATGCTGCTCAACAAAGTTGACCTGCTGCCGTATCTCAACTTTGACGTTGAGAAGTGCATCGCCTGCGCCCGTGAAGTCAATCCAGAAATTGAAATCATCCTTATTTCCGCCACCAGCGGCGAAGGGATGGACCAGTGGCTGAACTGGCTGGAGACACAGCGATGTGCATAGGCGTTCCCGGCCAGATACGCACCATTGACGGCAACCAGGCGAAAGTCGACGTCTGCGGCATTCAGCGCGATGTCGATTTAACGTTAGTCGGCAGCTGCGATGAAAACGGTCAGCCACGCGTGGGCCAGTGGGTACTGGTTCACGTTGGCTTTGCCATGAGCGTAATTAATGAAGCCGAAGCACGCGACACTCTCGACGCCTTACAAAACATGTTTGACGTTGAGCCAGATGTCGGCGCGCTGTTGTATGGCGAGGAAAAATAATGCGTTTTGTTGATGAATATCGCGCGCCGGAACAGGTGATGCAGTTAATTGAGCATCTGCGCGAACGTGCTTCACATCTCTCTTACACCGCCGAACGCCCTCTGCGGATTATGGAAGTGTGTGGCGGTCATACCCACGCCATTTTTAAATTCGGCCTCGACCAGTTGCTACCGGAAAACGTTGAGTTTATCCACGGTCCGGGTTGCCCTGTGTGCGTACTGCCAATGGGTAGAATCGACACCTGCGTGGAGATTGCCAGCCATCCGGAAGTCATCTTCTGTACCTTTGGCGATGCCATGCGCGTACCAGGGAAACAGGGGTCGCTGTTGCAGGCAAAAGCACGCGGTGCCGATGTGCGCATCGTTTACTCGCCAATGGATGCGTTGAAACTGGCGCAGGAGAATCCAACCCGTAAAGTGGTATTCTTCGGCTTAGGTTTTGAAACCACCATGCCGACCACCGCCATCACTCTGCAACAGGCGAAAGCCCGCGATGTGCAGAATTTTTACTTCTTCTGCCAGCACATTACGCTTATCCCGACGCTGCGCAGTTTGCTGGAACAGCCAGATAACGGTATCGACGCGTTCCTCGCGCCGGGCCACGTCAGTATGGTTATCGGCACTGATGCCTATAATTTTATCGCCAGCGATTTTCATCGTCCGCTGGTGGTGGCTGGTTTCGAACCCCTTGATCTACTTCAAGGCGTGGTGATGCTGGTGGAGCAGAAAATAGCGGCCCACAGCAAGGTAGAGAATCAGTATCGTCGGGTGGTACCGGATGCCGGTAACCTGCTGGCGCAACAGGCAATTGCTGATGTGTTCTGTGTCAACGGCGACAGTGAATGGCGCGGCTTAGGCGTGATTGAATCTTCTGGCGTGCACCTGACGCCGGATTATCAACGATTCGATGCCGAAGCACATTTCCGCCCGGCACCGCAGCAGGTCTGCGATGACCCGCGTGCGCGTTGTGGTGAAGTATTAACGGGCAAATGTAAGCCGCATCAATGCCCGCTGTTTGGTAACACCTGTAATCCTCAAACCGCGTTTGGTGCGCTGATGGTTTCCTCCGAAGGAGCGTGCGCCGCGTGGTATCAGTATCGTCAGCAGGAGAGTGAAGCGTGAATAATATCCAACTCGCCCACGGTAGCGGCGGCCAGGCGATGCAGCAATTAATCAACAGCCTGTTTATGGAAGCCTTTGCCAACCCGTGGCTGGCAGAGCAGGAAGATCAGGCCCGTCTTGATCTGGCGCAGCTGGTAGCGGAAGGCGACCGTCTGGCGTTCTCCACCGACAGTTACGTCATTGACCCGCTGTTCTTTCCTGGCGGTAATATCGGCAAGCTGGCGATTTGCGGCACCGCGAATGACGTTGCGGTCAGTGGCGCTATTCCGCGCTATCTCTCCTGTGGCTTTATCCTCGAAGAAGGATTGCCGATGGAGACACTGAAAGCCGTAGTGACCAGCATGGCAGAAACCGCCCGCGCGGCAGGCATTGCCATCGTTACTGGCGATACCAAAGTGGTACAGCGCGGCGCGGCAGATAAACTGTTTATCAACACCGCTGGCATGGGCGCAATTCCGGCGAATATTCACTGGGGCGCACAGACGCTAACCGCAGGCGATGTATTGCTGGTTAGCGGTACACTCGGCGACCATGGGGCGACTATCCTTAACCTGCGTGAGCAACTAGGGCTGGATGGAGAACTGGTCAGCGACTGCGCGGTGCTGACGCCGCTTATTCAGACGCTGCGTGACATTCCCGGCGTGAAAGCGCTGCGTGATGCCACCCGTGGTGGTGTAAACGCGGTGGTTCATGAGTTCGCGGCAGCCTGCGGTTGTGGTATTGAACTTTCAGAAGCGGCACTGCCGGTTAAACCTGCTGTGCGCGGCGTTTGCGAACTGCTGGGACTGGACGCCCTTAACTTTGCCAACGAAGGCAAACTGGTGATCGCCGTTGAACGCAACGCAGCAGAGCAAGTGCTGGCGGCGTTACATTCCCATCCATTGGGAAAAGATGCGGCGCTGATTGGCGAAGTAGTAGAACGTAAAGGTGTTCGTCTTGCCGGTCTGTATGGCGTGAAACGAACCCTCGATCTACCGCACGCCGAACCGCTTCCGCGTATATGCTAATAAAATTCTAAATCTCCTATAGTTAGTCAATGACCTTTTGCACCGCTTTGCGGTGCTTTTCTGGAAGAACAAAATGTCATATACACCGATGAGTGATCTCGGACAGCAAGGGTTGTTCGACATCACTCGGACACTATTGCAGCAGCCCGATCTGGCCTCGCTGTGTGAGGCTCTTTCGCAACTGGTAAAGCGTTCTGCGCTCGCCGACAACGCGGCGATTGTGTTGTGGCAAGCGCAGACTCAACGTGCGTCTTATTACGCATCGCCTGAAAAAGACACCCCCATTAAATATGAAGACGAAACTGTTCTGGCACACGGTCCGGTACGCAGCATTTTGTCGCGCCCTGATACGCTGCATTGCAGTTACGAAGAATTTTGTGAAACCTGGCCGCAGCTGGCCACAGGTGGGCTATACCCCAAATTTGGTCACTATTGCCTGATGCCACTGGCGGCGGAAGGGCATATTTTTGGTGGCTGTGAATTTATTCGTTATGACGATCGCCCCTGGAGCGAAAAAGAGTTCAATCGTCTGCAAACATTTACGCAGATCGTTTCTGTCGTCACCGAACAAATCCAGAGCCGCGTCGTTAACAATGTCGACTA
>QWCB01004683.1_pt1 | contig 11160 bp, 8 predicted proteins | sample 1972511 | NCBI WGS metagenome assembly QWCB01 (sample SAMN09866719, study PRJNA288562) | Human gut metagenome isolate term5_stool, whole genome shotgun sequencing... | isolation source: gut | host: Homo sapiens | place: USA: California
TTAAAGAGGTTACAATATTGTAGCCTCTTTTTTCTTGGGAATTTTTGGGATTTTTAAGTTTATAGGACGAGTTGTAAAATAAAATTTGACAAAAATAAATTATCTTGAAAATTTTACGCAAGCAAAAAGCTTATAATTAATGCCCTTGCATCCTAAAAAACTCTTGGATTCTGCCAGGAAAAGTGATAAAATTTAGTACAATAATTTTATAATTAGAAAAAATGAATTACTGGAGGGTAGACATGGACAAATCTTATGTTTTTTACAATGGCGAAATAGTTGAAGAAGAAAAAGTGTCAGTAAGTATTAGATCGAGAGTCGTAAATTATGGCTTAGGAGTTTTTGAAGGCATTCGTGCCTATTGGAGCGAAGAAGATGAGGAACTTTATGCCTTCAAACTCATAGAACACTACAAGAGATTTTTGCAATCAGCAAAGGTAGTGAACTTAAAAATTGACTACACTGCAGAAGAGCTTGCAGACTTTACAATTGAACTTTTGAGAAAAAATGGCTACAAACAAACTACTTATATAAGGCCACTTGCCTACAAGGATACAAAAACTGTAGGTGTAAGTATTGAGGGTCATGACGATGATGTAGTGGCAATTTATTTGCAACCAATGGGCAAGTATATGAAGCAAGAAGAATTTAGGGTTAAGGTCTCATCTTGGGTTAGAATTGCAGACAATATGCTTCCACCAAGAACTAAGGCAACAGCAGGTTACCTAAACTCTGCCCTTGCATCCCTAGAAGCAAAAAGAGCAGGCTACGATGAAGCAGTCCTATTAAATAGAAATGGCTATGTATGTGAAGGCCCTGGCGAAAATATTTTTATTTACAAAAAGGGAAAATTAATCACACCGCCAGCATCTGACGATATCCTAGAAGGCATTACAAGAGATATAGTAATGCAACTTGCCAGAGAAGAACTTGGCATTGAATGTGTGGAAAAATCAATTGCAAGGACTGAACTTTATAATGCAGATGAAGTTTTCTTCTCAGGAACTGCCATGGAAGTTGCCCCAGTAGTTGAAGTTGACGACATAAAAGTTGCTGATGGAAGACCCGGCGAGCTTACAATGAAGTTAAAGGAACTTTTCTATGACTTGACTCATGGCAAAAATGAAAAGTATAAAGATTCACTTAGACCAGTTTATGGCAAATAATTTTAGTTTAATATAATTTATGAAATTTTATAGAATAAAAGAATAAAGTCGGCAGGAAAAATCCTGTCGATTTTTTGGTATCAAAAATTTTAGGGAAATATAAATTACAAAAATCTTTGAAGATAAGAAATTTTTAAAATAAAAAATTTTTCTGGCAAGACTTTGAATAAAAAAACAAAGTACCAAGCGACAATGATAAAAAATTTATTAAAATATCTTATTATTTTTTATTTGAGCTAAAAATGATAATTTATATTAAATTAATATTAAATTTTTGTAAACATGTGGAAATTTACTTGAAAAATATTACACTTTGTGATTCAATAGTAGAATTGAACGGTATACATTATCGTATATCAGGTTATTAATGACATAGTTAAATCCGAATAGTTTAAAATTAAATTGATTTCGGATTTTTTTGTTGATTTAGCCGATTTAAATACAAGACTGGCATTAAATAAAAATCTTATGCCTTAAGTGTAGAAGTTTATATTTTATTTTAAAGGAGTAGAAAAGGATGAACCCAATTAAGAATGGAAAAGAGGTTTTTGCCGTACTTTCCATGGCGACTGTTATGTCAATGTCCATGTCTGTAAAAGTAAATGCAGCATCAGAAATTGACGCGGCTGCAGAATCAGCAGCTACGGCAGTTGTCCAAAGTGAAAACAAAAACCATGCAAGTAGTTTTAAAGAAGTAGTTGCAAATGAAGTATCAGGGGATAAGAAAAGTGAAGCACTTCCTTCTCAAAATCCTAGTACAGAAAGCGAAAATGTTGAAGGAGCTAATGCTTCAGACCCTAGTGAAGCTACAGGAGAAGCTTCAGCTGTAGATGAAAAAGCGTCTACAGAAAAAATAGCTAGTGAAGCAAATGCTGAAGATGAAAAGGCAAGTGAAAATTTAGAGACATCAGAAGAAAAAGTTGAAGCACCTCTTAGAGATGGGCAAGAAGCCACTGAGCCGAACTATGCCGAAGACGAAAAGAAGATCAAAGACTATAGTGACGAAGAACGCTATCGTTCTACACAAATGGAACAAGGTGCTGGGACAACTGATACCTCTACCACACCTAGCTTAGATTCAAAGGACGGATTCAGCTATGAGACCTTAGAACCATCTGCGACAAGTGATGACAAGACCCAATGGGGTCTAGAGATGGAATTCGACAAGGAAAAGGGCCAAAGAACCTATACTGATTTTGGCTTCACCAATACCGGCAACTATGGCAGACCATCTACACTTGAACCTGGAAATATTTCTGCCAATGAGGTAGGAGATAAGCTTTCAGACAAGGGAGATTTTCAAGATCCTAACTATAAGGCTGATGCTGAAATAGTAATAGATGGCAAGGGCCAAATAAAGAATTTAAATCTTTATGCCACTGAAGAAGATTTAAAGCATATTAATAGCAAAGAAAATGACAAGACTATTATGGCTTGGGAAGGCAAGTATACAAAAGACAATCCTAATGGACATAAAGCCACTCAAGGAGATAGTGCTGCCTTTACCTTTACAGTCAACCCATGGCCCAATGAAAATGACAAGCTTGACTTAATTAAGCTTAACGGCAGTCATGACCAAAAGGAATTTGTCCAAGGTCAAACCATTACGACCAATGTAATAGTAGACAATTTAGATGACAGCGCCAGAGAAAGACTAGTCGGCCAAGTCTACCATCCTCTTACAGGAGAAGTTGTTCCGGGAGCAAAAGCTTATATCAACGACGAAGGTAAAGTTGTCGTTGAAATGCCTGAGGGAACAATCAATGCAGACGGTTCGATTAACGAAAATTCTATCTTCTACAAAGATGCCAAATATAAGGGCATCCAAAACCTGGAAGTTAAATTCTTTGCTCGTCCAAGAACCAAGGCTGAGTTTGAGAAAATTGTTACGGACATTAATGGTGGATATGGTTACTATACAGAAACAGGTGCCGGCACAAAGAAGATTAACCACGATGGTAAAGAAGTTGAAGTTGATCTCCAAGGCATCGACCGCTACGACCACTACAACCTTATCGGCGGTTTTAAACTAAACCTTGACGACACAAGATACTATGACCAAGACTTTAAAGACAAAAATCAAGACGACACATCCAAACACACCCACTCCAAGGTAAAACCGGGAGAAGAGTTTAATGTAGATCTTTATGTTCCGGAAAATAAAAAAGATGAGGATGCATTTCCAAACCAAAAGACCCCAGAGGAAATGGAAGCTGCCAAAGATGCAAACCAAGCAATCGGATCCATCGACACCAGCTTTATCGATAAAATCAATGAAGGCAAGGCGGAAGAAGATAAGTGGGTCTTGGACTATGATGAAAGCACCCTTCCCACAACTCTTAAAATAACTCCACCAAAATCAGCCAAGGCAGGAGATTTTGTGGCAGTACCGTTAACTTACACTTATACCAATGGATCTACAGATGTCCACTGGTTCCATTTTGTTGTCCAAGAATCAGACTACATTAAGCCGGAATATGACGCTCAAGTTAACTTCCCTGCCAAAGAACAAACATCATCTGCTACAGTAAAAGATGACGGTAAAAGGATAACGCCGGACCACTATACACTTCCGGATAACTTAGAAACCGATGAAGCAGGCAATAAACTTGTTACTGATGACAGCGGTAACAAATGGACTGTAACCCTTGACGGAAAAACAGGTAAAGTAAGTGCCAAACCTGTAAATCCTTTAGACTTTAACGGTGGGGAAAAGCTTACAGTACCGGTTATTTCCCACTATAAAGATGATCAAAAACCGGGCGAAGACATTACAGAAGAAACAGAGGCTTACTTTGTAATCGAAGAAAAAGCCAATATGACTGCCCGCTACAACGCACAAGCCGGCAAGGCTGGAGACGAGCTATCTTCTAATGCTATCCTAAATGAAGAAGATCACTATAACAGAAGACCGGGCAAGTACACCCTTGATTCTGATACTTTTGTTGATGACAAGGGCAATACCTGGAAAGTTACAATCGATGAAAAAACAGGTAAGGTAACGGCGACAGTTCCCGAAGGTGTTCCTAACGATAAGCTTGATGGAGCCCTTCTCAATGTATCAGTAACGACACACTATTATGAAGAAGACGGTACCCTTGAAGTTGGAACCAAAAAAACGGAAGTCCAATTTGTAGCTACGGGCACGGAATTAAACAGTCCTCAATACAATGTTTCTATTGGCGACGGAAATAGTGAAATGACAAACTCTGTCATTATCAATGCCGATGACAAAAAAGATAGTCCTTCATCTTATACAATCGATGAAACAAAAACATACACTGATGATAATGGCAATGAATGGACTGTTTCCATTGATCCGACTACCGGCGAAGTAAAGGCAAGACCGAAGGACGCAAGCAAGCTTAAAGGTGGAGAAAAACTTCAAGTTCCCGTAACCGCTCACTATGGCGACGGAGAAACAGCTCCAACTCAAAAGACGACAGCGGAATTTGTTGTAAAAGACAAAGAATATGCAAGTCCGGATTACGCTGCCAAAGTTGTAAAAGTCGGAGAAACACAAAGTGCCACTGTAGAATTAACTGATGGGGACAATTTAAAGAAGCCAACAAGCTATACTTTAGATTCCAATACTTTTGTAGATGACAAGGGCAATACTTGGACAGTTACTATTGATCAAGCAACCGGTAAAGTAACAGCCACAGCACCTACAGCAACTGAAGGAGAAGAACTGAAACTTGATGGCGCCTTATTAAATGTACCTGTAACGGCTCATTATGAAGATGCAACAGGAAATGAAGTTACAAGAAAGACTTCAGTTCAATTTATGGGTACAGGAACACAAGGTAGCTATCAATTTAAAGAAACAAAGCCTTTCAAAACAACAGTGGAATATATTGATGACCCCACTCTTGCTCCGGGTGAGTGGAGATATAAGGAAGTGGACGGAAAGAAACTAACTGGTGAAAATGGTTCTGTCACTTATAAAGTTACCATTAAAGACTCTGTGGTCCAAGAAGATGAACCTGAGATTGTTGATAAAAAAGACCCAGTTAATGCGGTTATTCAAATCAATAAGCGAGACTACACCGGAACAGTAACTCACACAGAAAAAATTGAAACACCATTTGAAGTTGAATACGAATACTCCACAGAACTTGAAGCTGGTCAATCACAAATTAAACAAAAGGGCGAAAAAGGTTCTTACGATTTAGTTTATTCACAAAAGATTAAAAACGGCCAGGCTGATGGAAAAGCTACAACTTCCAAAGAAAATGAAAAAGAAGCTAAGAAAGAAATCATCGTTATCGGCATCAAACCTGTAGAAAATGTTGTTGAAAAACCATTCGACACAGAATATATCTATGACGAAAACATGGAAGCAGGTAGGGAAGAAGAAGTCACTGCAGGTGTCAATGGTAAAACAACTACAACAACTTCTTACGATCAAAAAGAAAATAAACTTGTAAGTAAGGAAGAATCTACAGATCCGACAAATAGAGTCGTAAGAATCGGCATAAAACCTGTAGAAAAAGAAGTAGAAACTGACTACAAGACAAGAATTGAATATGATGCAAATCTTGAAGCTGGTAAGGTAGAAAAAACTGACGGCGAAAAAGGAAAGACTAAGATCACAACTACTTTCAACCAAGAAACTAATAAATTAGAAACAACGGAAAAAGTAGTAGTAAAACCACAAGACGAAGTTATCAAGATTGGTACAAAACCGGCTGAAAATACAACAGAAGTAAAAAGGGAAGTTGGCACAAAGATTGAGTACATCTATGATGATGATCTTGAACTTGGTAATGTTATTTTAGGAGACTTTACACCTGGCAAGGTTGTAACAAAGGTTGTTCAAAAATATGATCCAAAAACTGGAAAAATTACAGCAGAAGAAGAAACAACTGTAACTCCAGGAGTGCAAAAGATTGTAGTTGGAACAAAGAAAACTGATAATACTTGTCCAATGCCAGATCCAGATCCAAGCAATCCAACAGATCCAACGGATCCAACTGACCCAACAAATCCGACAGATCCAACGGATCCAACTGACCCAACTGACCCAACTGACCCAACAAATCCAACTGACCCAACAGATCCAACGGGCCCAACGGATCCAACAGATCCAGGTACACCAGGAGAAACACCTGACAATCCAAAGCCAGATAATCCAAATCCAGGAACTCCTGAAAAACCAGTTGAGCCAAATAAGCCAGGTCATCCTGAAAAACCAGTTGAGCCAAATAAGCCAGCTGAACCTGGAAAGGTAACTGAAGAAAAAATTCCTGAAGGAAAGACTCCAGAAGGAAAGACTCCTGAGGACAAAAAGTTTGAAGGGGAAAATAAAATTTCTGATTCTGAAAAATCTGAAGAAGTAAAGAAAACTGAAGATGCAGAAAAGTCTCAAGACCAAAAGAAAATCTTAAGCCAAGCAAAAGCTAAAGAAGATAAAGTAATATCAAAGGCACAAGCTAAAAATGATGACAGAGCTCCTAAGACAGCAGACGCTGGACTAGTTGCTGAGACTGCATCAGCAGGCCTTGCATCAGGTCTATTACTTCTACTTGGAAGATTCAAGAAAAAGGAAAAGGAAGAAGAAAACAAAAAAAACAAATAAGTAAAATTATTTTAATAAAAGCTGCCAAGGGGCGGCTTTTATTTTTTTAAAAATTTTGACAAGAGATAGGCTTAAACTTATTATTTATTGAAAAAGTCTAGCTTTAAATGGTATCATATAGAAGGTGATAATATGAAAAAAACTATAGTCGCTGTGACTTTGGGAAGTCTTTTGATTATTTCTTCCTGCGGCGACAAAAATGTAAATAAAAATGCAAATGTAAGTGAAAATAAAAATGCCATTGTATCAGAGCAAAAGACAGTTGCAAAAGAAATCACAAGAGATGGTGAAAAAAGCGAAATTGAATTTTACGACACCTTTGACACAGTGGTTCACATTGCAATTTATACTGATGATGAAAATTTTGCCAGTGAAAATTTGACTTATGCAAAGGGAAGGTTTGAAGAACTTCACAAACTTTTTGACAACTACAGAAACTATGATGGCTATGTAAATGTCAAGTCAATTAATGATGAGGCTGGCGTAAAGCCTGTTGTTGTGGATGATACTTTATTTAAGCTAATAAAGGATTCTGTGGACTACAATAAAAACATTTCACACAAGACAAATATTGCCCTTGGTCCTGTTACAAAGCTTTGGAATGAATATAGAGAACTTTATGAATCTGGAAAAACTAAGGAAGAAGTTATTGACCTAAAGGGTCAGGCTCTACCTAGTGATGAAGAGCTAGAAAAGCTCCGTCCTTTTACAAATATTGAAAATGTAAAATTAAATGAAGGGAAAAAATCTGTTGAAATAGATAAGGGCATGGCACTTGACTTGGGAGCAACTGCCAAGGGTTTTGCAACAGAACTTGTAGCTAGAGAGCTTGAAGAAAGAGGAGTTAAGTCCTGCGTTATCTCTGCTGGCGGAAATGTTAGAATTATTGGAAAGCCAGTAGACGGTCGTGACAATTTTAAAATTGGTATTCAAAATCCTGACCTTGAAAGCCAGGATCCAATACTTGCTGCAGTAAATGTTTCTAACACATCTATAGTTACAAGTGGCGACTACCAAAGGTACTTCGACCTTGACGGCGTGAGATACTGTCACATAATCGATCCTGACACTTTGAAGCCTGCTACAAATGTAAAGTCTGTTACAATTATTAAAGAGGATTCAGGCCTTTGTGACTTTTTATCTACTGCTGCCTTTAATTCCACTGATGATGAGATAAATGTCCTTTCAGAGAAAACTGATTCTGCCATTATTTGGGTTGACAAGGATATGAAGATAAAATTATCAGAAAAAGCCCAACAATTCTTGGATAATTAGGAGTGCAAATGAGAAATAATACTAGAGGATTAATTTTTCACATCTTAATAGTTTTTATAACCTTTGCCATTTCAGCCCTCATAAATTTAAGCAATAGCATGAGAAATTTAGTCTATGGAAATATTTTTTTCAAAATTATTTTAGTTGCAGTCATAGTAGTCCTCTACTATAACTTTGGAAAAATGCTCTCAAAGAGAAATGCAAGGAGCCTTGACTTTTTTGCAGGCAATTTAATTTTTCTAATTGGCTTAATTTTATTTGCCCTTGGATTTTTGGGTTTGGGGAAAGAATTTTTCACTGGCTCAGTTGGTGGATCCTATTGGAAGTTTCCCATGGAATTCTTTTTGATGCCAGAGGTTTATGCAATTAAGGTTCTGGGCATAAACTACAATGCCCTAAGTCTTTTTGTGGCAACTCTTCTGCCGGGAATTATTTATGGCATTAGCATAAAAATTTCTAGGGCAAAAATCATGAAGAGAAATAGAGCGAGAATTAGAAGTAGAAAAAAATAGGAGGATTTGTGAAAGATATACTTTATAAATACGACAGCCAGGAGCTTTATGACCACACTGTCAATAGGCTAAGAGACTTTGGCGTTGAGTTAATTGAAATCGCAAAGCTCGTTCAAGAGCTTCAAGGCGACTACATCAAAGATCTTGATTTAGATAGATGCCTAGAAAGTGTAGAAAGTGTAATAAAAAAGAGGGAGTCAATTCACGCCATTTTGACAGGCCTTGCCCTTGACGACTTGGCAAATGAAGGCAAGCTCCCTGAGCCAATTCAATCAATTATCCATGACGACGAAGGTCTCTATGGCATTGACGAGATTTTAACTCTCGGCATTGTAAATATGTATGGCACAATTGGTCTTACAAACTTTGGCTATCTGGACAAGAAAAAAATTGGCATAATAAAAGAACTTGATGAAAAGAAAAAAGTTGAGAGAGTAACTACTTTTGCAGATGACTTGGTGGCAGCAATTGCCGCAGCTGCATCTGCAAGAATAGCTCATCAAAATAGATAATAAAATTTCATAAAACTATAAAATTCGGAAGGTCTTATTGTGGTAATCAATGAGGCCTTCTTTTTTTAGTTTTGAAAGCTCACGAGAGAGTGAAGACCTGTTTAAATTTAAATACTGTGCTAACTCTGTAATATTAAAGTCAAGGGTAAAATATTTTGAGCCTTTTTTTCTTGCTTCATTGGACAAGTAGTACAAAATTTTTGTGCGAGCTGTGGGAAGAGTGAGCAGGTTTAATTTGTCTCGCATAAATAAATTTTTGCCAGCAAGGATTTTTATAAGATTGTCCTTAACTTTTTCCTTTGATTTTAAATTTTCGCCAAGAAAAGAATTGTAGTCGAAGAAAATTATTTCTGCCTCCCCACTTGCAACAACAGATAGGGGAATTTCCCTCACTCCACAAATTAAGACGGACTCAGCAAAAAGTGCTGGCGCAGTTAATTTTGAGAGAATAGTTTTGTTGCCAAAGTCATCGTCAACTTCAAGCTCCACTTGCCCACTTAATAAAATTCCAAAATTATTTATGTTGTCGCCAACATTAAAGATTGTGGTCTTGTTTGTATAAACTTTTATGTCAGATAAAAAGTTTTTCACTTCTTCAAGCTCTAAGTCATTTAAATTGTTAAATAATTTTAAGTTTTTTAGCATCTTTGAAAGTTCCATATAACACCTCACCTATATTTTAACATTATTAGTAATAATATTATAAAAAAACTATAATGATGATTGAAGAAGTAAATTTTAAATGTTAAACTATCAATATAGAGTGAAGAGGAGGACATATGAAAGTTACTATTTGCATGGGTGCGAGATGCACTCTTATGGGAGCTAATGCCATTTACGACGCAGTAGAGTACTTACAAGATCATTTGTGCGGACCAGAATCCGAACTTTGTTCTGCAGAAAATTTGGAAATTGAATTTGCACACTGCTTAAATTATTGCAAAATTCACAACAACGAAGCATCACCAGTTGTAATTGTAGACGACGAAATTATGCTAAAGGCTACTGCTCAAGAAGTAAGCGCAAAAATTATTGATAAATTGAGGATATAAGGGGAAAAGATGAAAGAAACTTATGGAACACTTGTCGACATAAGAAGAAAAGTTTTTGCTGAAGTTGCAAGAATTGCCTATAATGATTTAGATATTTCTGCCCTTGAGGAGTCCAGTTACAAGATTGTGCCTGGCGAAGTGGCGAGATATAGAAGTGATATCTTTAGAGAGAGGGCAGTTGTCGACGAAAGACTTAGACTAGCCATGGGGCTAGATGTTAGAGAGATTGGCGTATTTAAAAATGTAACTGACGGATTTGATAAGGTAGACATAGACACCAATGCCTATGAAAAACCACTGATAAATGTAATAAAATTTGGCTGCGAAGCTTGTCCAACTAAGGCTTATTATACAACGGACAATTGCAGAAAGTGCCTTGCCCATCCATGTATAAATGTATGCCCAGTAAATGCCATTTCCATGGGCAAAGACAGGACTATAATTGACAAAGACAAGTGCGTAAGATGTGGCAGATGTCATGATGCCTGTCCATATTCAGCAATTGTAAAATACGAAAGACCATGTGCTGCTGCTTGTGGCGTCAATGCCATTGGATCAGATGAGTATGGCAGAGCAGACATTGATCACGACAAGTGTGTTGCCTGCGGAAGATGTATTGCAGAATGCCCTTTTGGAGCAATATCAGACAAGACACAAATTTTCCAACTAATAAAGGCAATAAAGTCCGGCAAAAAAGTTTATGGAGCCATTGCACCTTCCTACATAGGACAATTTGGTGCCAACACAAGCGCAAAACAAATTATAGAAGCGATAAAACAACTTGGTTTTGAAGATGTGCTTGAAGTTGCTCTTGGAGCAGATTTAACAACTCTTCACGAAGCAAAGGAATACCTTGAGAGAGTACCAGAAGACATACCTTTCATGGGCACAAGCTGTTGTTTCTCTTGGACTCTTATGATTAGAAATGAGTTCCCAGAATTTTTTGAGCAAGTTTCTGACTCAGGCTCTCCAATGAGATACACTGCAAATCACATAAAGGAAAAGGACCCAGATGCAGTTGTAGTATTTATTGGACCTTGTACTTCTAAAAAACTAGAAGCC
>QWCB01003820.1_pt1 | contig 11128 bp, 6 predicted proteins | sample 1972511 | NCBI WGS metagenome assembly QWCB01 (sample SAMN09866719, study PRJNA288562) | Human gut metagenome isolate term5_stool, whole genome shotgun sequencing... | isolation source: gut | host: Homo sapiens | place: USA: California
AGCCGTAATCCGAAGGATATCATTCGGGAGATCGAAGGCCTGGTGGCGGACGGTGTGGTGGAGATCATGCTGCTCGGACAGAATGTGAATTCCTACGGCAAGAATCTGGAGGAACCCATTACCTTTGCGCAGCTTCTGCAGGAAGTGGAGAAGATCGAAGGCCTGGAGCGGATCCGATTCATGACTTCCCATCCCAAGGATCTGTCGGAGGAACTCATTGAGGTGATGAAGCATTCGAAAAAGATCTGCAGACATCTACATCTGCCCTTACAGTCCGGTTCCACGAAGATTTTAAAAGCCATGAACCGTCGTTATACCAAGGAACAGTATCTGGAGCTGGCGGAGAAGATCCGCAGGGAGATCCCGGATATGGCTATTACCACGGATATTATCGTAGGCTTTCCGGGAGAGACGAAAGAAGACGTGGATGAGACCATTGATGTGATCCGCCGCGTAAAATACGACAATGCCTTTACCTTTATCTATTCCAAACGAACAGGAACACCGGCGGCAGCCATGGAACAGGTGCCAGAGGAGCAGGTGAAGGAACAGTTTGACCGGGTGCTTAAGACTGTGCAGGAGACAGCCAGGGAACAGGTATCCAGGTATCAGGGACAGACCTGCGATGTGCTGGTAGAAGAGATCAATGAAAATGACAATTCTTTAGTGACCGGAAGAATGTCAAATAATACGCTGGTACATTTTCCGGGAGATGCATCGCTGGTGGGAAAGCTTGTGAATGTTTCGCTGGATGAATGCCATGGATTTTATTATATGGGACATATGGTTCAGTCATGAATATGACAGACGAATAAATTGTAAAAGGGAATCGAAATGGAAGAACAAGAGAAGAAAAAGAGAATAGAACTGGAACAGGACATGTCCTGGAAAATGTATCAGATCCTGACGATAACGGCGTGTACTGCAAATCTGATCGGAACAATCTGCAATTTCTGCATTCACGGTACGAAACTACCGACCATACTCTGCGGGATATGCCTGCTGATGATCGTGACCATCGGCATTGCCGGATGGACTACGAAAAAGGTGCAAATACCGGCGGTCTTGATCATATTAATACTTGTATGGTTTGAATTTCCTTATTTGTATTATTGCTACGGTGATGCCTCTATCGTATATCTGATCCTGGGGGTTGTTGGACTTGCGATATTTTTTCCGAGAAATGTGGTGATCGTTTCTTTTGCGGTTACACTGCTGGAATATCTGGTGATTATGATGAACAGCTTTGAACGGCCTTCCGTATGGAGAAATATGGATGCGGCAGGTAAAATAGGAACTACGCTTGGGTCCTTTGTTATTGTGGGAGTGTCTGTATTTGCCATGATATTTGAATTGCTCAGAAGTTACGAGGAACAACGAAAGCAATTGCTGAGTCTGAGTGAGGATCTGAACTTTGCAGCGAACCATGATCCTCTGACCAGACTGTATAATCGGCGCTATCTTGTAAATCAGGTGAATGAATGGATATGCAAGCCGGAGAGGAGCTTCTGGATCGTATTGATGGATGTAGATGAATTCAAGGCAGTCAATGATACCTATGGGCATGGATACGGTGATGATGTACTGCGGGAAGCCGGCAGACTGATGCTGGAAGAAATGATGGGAAAAGGAATCGCAGCCCGGTTCGGCGGCGAGGAGTTTATGCTGGTGTTTGAACAGGATGATCGGGATCAGGTGTTAAATTCATTCCGGAATATCCAGGAAGGCTTAAGGAGATATTCCCAGAATACCAGACAGACGGATATTACCATCAGCGGTGGAATGGAACGTTATGAGGCTGATAAACAGCTGGATCTATTGTTTACTTCTGTGGACCGAAAATTATATATTGCCAAAAATAACGGTAAAAACCGTATTGTGGAATAGTTTTAAAATAATAAAAAATGCTTGCAAAGCTTAAAAAATAGAGCTATGATAAGACCCGTGTGATTTTATAAAAATTTTATAATTTCACCCGGGTCTTTTTACTGAGGAGATTATATTGAGGAGAATGTTATGGAAAAATTGAAACCGAAGCTTTTCTCTGTGATGAAAAGCTACACGAAAGAACAGTTTGTAAAAGATGTGATCGCAGGTATCATCGTGGCGATCATTGCCCTGCCCTTATCCATTGCACTGGCACTGGCTTCCGGAGTAACACCGGAAAAGGGTATCTATACAGCAATCACCGCAGGCTTTGTGATCTCTTTCCTGGGTGGCAGCCGCGTACAGATCGCAGGTCCTACTGCGGCATTTGCCACTATCGTAGCCGGTATTGTGGCGAAGAACGGCATGGACGGTCTGATCATCGCGACATTGTTAGCGGGTGTGATCCTGATACTGATGGGATTATTCCGATTGGGTAATCTGATCAAGTTCATCCCTTATACCATTACCACGGGCTTTACCTCAGGTATTGCCGTGACAATTCTGATCGGACAGATCAAGGACTTCCTGGGACTGACCATTGTCAGTGAAGAGCCGCTGGTCGAGACCATGGACAAATTAAAAGCGGTATTTCAGTTTATATCCACCACCAATCTGCAGGCCCTTCTGGTGGGTGTGATCAGTCTGCTGATCCTGATCGTATGGCAGTATCTGCCGGGCTTCTGCAAGAAGATTCCCCCTTCACTGATTGCAGTACTGGTGGGAAGTGCCATGGTAGCACTGCTTAATATGAATGTAAACACCATCGGAGATCTGTATGAGATCTCCAATAAGCTCCCGACAATTTCTCTGCCGTCCTTCAGCCTGAAGACCGTACAGAATGTCCTGCCGGATGCTTTCACCATCGCTATTCTGGCGGCTATCGAGTCTCTGCTTTCCTGTGTGGTGGCAGACAGCATGGTGAATAGTAGACACCGCTCCAACATGGAATTGATCGCCCAGGGTGCCGGCAACATTACTTCCGCATTGTTCGGAGGAATTCCGGCTACCGGAGCCATTGCCAGAACCGCAGCCAACGTGAAAAACGGCGGACGTACCCCCATTGCAGGTATGGTACATTCTGTGACACTGCTGTTAATACTGGTGGTGCTGATGCCTTATGCGGCACTGATCCCCATGCCTACCATCGCAGCGATCCTGTTCATGGTGGCATACAATATGTGTGACTGGCGGAAGTTCGTAGGACTCTGCAAGACTGCACCCAAGAGCGATATCATCGTTCTGGTGACCACGTTTGTACTGACCGTTGTGTTTGATCTGGTGGTAGCCATTGAGGTAGGTATCCTGCTGGCAGCCATTCTGTTCATGAAACGTATGAGCGATGTGACGGAAGTGGAAGGCTGGAAATATGTGGACGATGAGGATGATGCGGACAGCCTGTCCTTAAGAGTCGTACCGCACAACACTATGGTTTATGAGGTCAGCGGCCCTCTGTTCTTCGGCGCAGCAGACAAGATCCTGAAGATCACACTGGATGAGAAGATGAATTGTCTGGTACTGCGTATGCGCAGCGTGAGCGCTATCGATGCCACAGCTATGCATAATCTGGAACAGCTATATACAGACTGCAAGAAGAAAAATATCCAGATCATTCTGTCCCATGTAGGGGAACAGCCCATGCACGTCATGGAGAAGAGCGGTTTTCTGGACAAGGTCGGCAGAGAGAATGTGTGTGCACATATTGATGATGCACTGGAGCGCGCCGCACGGTTGGGATAAGGGGCAAAAACTATCATTTGTGGACGGGTTCTTTAATTTACAACCTCAATATTTTGTGCTAAGATAGATGCGGATACGCAAGCTTTTGCGTGTCCGCTTTGTCGTGTATTCTTTTACAGAACAGGAGAAAATCATGGCTGAATTGACACCAATGATGCAAAAATATATGGAGACCAAGGAGCAGTATAAGGACTGCATCCTTTTTTATCGCCTGGGAGACTTTTATGAAATGTTCTTTGACGATGCTATAGTAGCATCCAAAGAGCTGGAAATTGCACTGACCGGAAAAAGCTGTGGACTGGAGGAACGTGCTCCTATGTGTGGCATTCCCTATCATGCGGTGGAGACATATCTGGCCAGACTGGTCAGCAGGGGCTATAAAGTAGCCATCTGCGAACAGGTGGAGGACCCAAAGCTGGCAAAGGGACTGGTGAAGAGAGAGGTTATCCGTGTGGTGACCCCGGGGACCAACCTGGATGTCCAGTCGTTGGAAGCCAGCAAGAACAATTACCTGATGTGCATTGCCTATACCTCGGATGGAATCGGCATTTCCGCAGCGGATGTCACTACCGGAGATTATTATGTGACAGAGGTAGAAGACCTGCGGAAACTGAAGGACGAACTGATGAAATATGAGCCCTCGGAGATCATCTGCAATGAGGCCTTTCTGGTCAGCGGATATGATGTGGAGGACTTGAAGTCCCGGTTACATATGTCGGTCAGCTCACTGGAGTCTCACATGTTCGATGATGACGGCTGCCGGCGGATCCTTATGAGACATTTTAAGGTGAATACTCTGATCGGCCTCGGTGTTGAGGAATTTCCTACAGGAATTCTGGCAGCAGGAGCATTACTGCAATATTTATATGATACCCAGAAGACGGATCTGGAACATTTTACTCATATTTCTCCCTATCTTACCAGCAAATACATGCTGTTGGACAGTTCCACCAGAAGAAATCTGGAACTGACAGAGACACTGCGGGAAAAGCAGAAGAGAGGGTCTCTGTTGTGGGTACTGGACAAGACGAAGACGGCCATGGGCGGCAGATTGCTGCGAAACTATATTGAGCAGCCTCTGATTGATAAGGAAGAAATGGAGAAACGTCTGGATGCAATCCAGGAACTGAATCAGGATTCCATCTCCCGGGACGAGATCAGAGAGTACCTGAATCCGGTTTACGATCTGGAACGACTGCTCAGCAAAGTAACTTATAAGACGGCAAACCCCAGAGATCTGATCGCTTTTCGTAACTCTCTGCAGATGCTGCCGCCTATCAAGACGGTGTTGGCGGGCTTCCAGAAAGAGGAGCTGGCAGCCATCCGGGAAGAAATCGATGGACTGGAGGACATTTATCAGCTGATTGACGAGGCGATCGTTGAGGAACCGCCCATATCTATTCGTGAAGGCGGAATGATCAAGGATCAGTTCGATGAGACTATAGATCATCTGCGTGCAGCCAAACATGACGGCAAACAATGGCTGGTCCAGCTGGAAGAAGAGGACAGAGAACGTACCGGGATCAAGAATCTCAAAATCAAAAAAAATAATGTGTTCGGCTACTTCTTTGAGGTGACCAATTCCTACAAGGATCTGGTGCCGGAGGATTATATCCGCAAGCAGACCCTTGCCAATGCGGAGCGGTATACCACACCGAGATTAAAAGAACTGGAAGATACGATCTTAAATGCGGAGGACAAGCTTCAGACACTGGAGTATGATATTTTCTGCAGAATCCGGGATACCATCGCACAGGAACTGGTACGTATCCAGAATACTGCCAAGGCGCTTGCAAAGCTGGATGTTTATGCATCCCTGTCCCTGGTGTCTGAGCGCAATCACTATGTACGCCCGAAGTTAAATGAAAAAGGTGTCATTGATATCAAGGATGGCAGACATCCTGTGGTGGAACAGATGATCACTAATGACATGTTCATTGCCAACGACACCTATCTGGATAATGGAAGTCATTGTATCAGCATCATCACCGGTCCGAATATGGCGGGAAAATCCACATATATGCGTCAGACGGCACTGATCGTGCTGATGGCACAGATCGGTTGTTTCGTGCCTGCCAGAAGTGCCAACATCGGCATTGTAGACAGAATCTTTACCCGTGTGGGTGCGTCGGATGACCTGGCCAGCGGGCAGTCCACGTTCATGGTGGAGATGAATGAGGTGGCGAATATTTTACGGAATGCCACATCCAAAAGTCTCCTGATCCTGGATGAGATCGGAAGAGGCACGTCCACCTTTGATGGCCTGAGCATTGCCTGGGCAGTGATCGAACATATCAGTAATCGAAAGCTTTTGGGAGCGAAGACACTGTTTGCCACCCATTATCATGAGCTGACCGAGCTGGAAGGCAAAATGAACAATGTCAACAACTACTGCATCGCAGTCAAGGAATGCGGAGACGATATTGTATTCCTGCGTAAGATCGTAAAGGGCGGTGCAGACAAGAGCTACGGTATCCAGGTGGCCAAACTGGCCGGTGTGCCGGATATGGTCATTGACCGTGCAAAAGAGATCGTGGAACAGCTGTCCGACAATGATATCACCGAAAAGGTGCAGAGTATCGCCATTGATAATAAGGGCGAGGGGAAAGCAAAAAAACAGCCAAAATATGATGAAGTGGATCTGGCACAGATGTCTCTGTTTGATACGGTGACGGACGAGGATGTGCTGAAGGAACTGATGGAGATCGAAGTAACGACTCTGACACCGCTGGATGCACTGAATACTTTGTACCGCCTGCAGAATAAGTTAAAGAACCGCTGGAACGGCTAGAAAGCATAAGGGAGGAGATTTATGGGAATACATGTACTGGACTCCCGGACGATCGACAGGATCGCTGCCGGTGAGGTGGTGGAGAGACCAGCCAGTGTGGTAAAGGAACTGGTGGAGAATGCCATTGATGCCGGATCTACAGCAATCACGGTGGAGGCAAAGGAAGGCGGCATTGAATTCATCCGCGTGACGGATAACGGCTGCGGTATCGAGAGAGATCAGCTTCCTACCGCGTTCCTGCGCCATGCCACCAGTAAAATAGAGGATGCGGATGATCTGAACCATATTGCGAGTCTGGGATTCCGTGGTGAGGCTTTATCCAGTATCGCGGCAGTTTCCCGGGTGGAGATCATTACCAAGCGAAAGGAAAATCTCACGGGTACCCGCATGGTACTGGAAGGGGCGCGGGAGCAATCCATTGATGAAATCGGTGCACCGGACGGCACAACGTTCCTCATGCGGAACCTGTTTTTTAATACGCCGGTACGCCGGAAGTTCTTAAAACAGCCTGCCACAGAGGGCAGTTATATCACGGATCTGATGGAACATCTGGCGTTGTCGAGACCGGATATTTCGTTTAAATTCGTACTGGGAAACCAGACCAGATTCCATACCTCCGGAAACGGTGACCTGCGGGAGGTAATTTACCGGATCTACGGCAGGGAGATCGCCGCAGAGCTGGTGCCTATCCAGATCGAAGAGAACGGCATCAAAGTCGAAGGATATCTGGGCAAACCGGTACTGGTGCGTTCCAATCGTAACTTCGAGATCTATTTTATCAACGGTCGTTTTATCCGCAGCGGTGTGATCGCCAAGGCTATCGAGGAAGGCTACAAGCAGTATCTGATGCAGCATAAGTTTCCACTGTGCGTACTGCATATCACCATGGATACGGAGACGGTGGATGTGAACGTACATCCTTCCAAAATGGATGTGCGGTTCTCTGACGGCATGGCATTTGCCAGAATGCTCAGTGAGAAGATCGCCATCACTTTGCGGAACCGGGAGATGATCCCGGATGCTTCTCTGGAGGATGAAAAGGCAATCCAGAAGAAAGAACAGGAAGAGAGAAGAGCTTCCTGGAAAGAACACACACCGGAAGTATTTGAAAAAAAGAGAGAAGAAAGCTATCGTGTCATGGAGGCAGCAAAATATGAAGCGGCTTCCAGGGACCGGAGAGAATTTATACAGAAACCTGTCTGGCAGGAAAATCATGCCGGGGTACAGACCAGTATCCGCAAGCCGGAGCTAATAGAGAACTCCACAGTGGGTGTTGCAGGAACTGTGACGGTGAAAAAAACGCAGGCCGTCCTGTACGGTAATACACCAGAAGTTTCCAAAGCAGTCAGCACCACAGCCGTACCGCAGGAAGATGATTTCTTCGTGGAGGCAGTGCCGCCGGAAGACAGGAAGAACCCGGTACAGGAACAGATGGCCACAACAACTGCTTCCGGACAGCCCACGGCATCGTCGCAGGATGCAGCTGCCGCCCCGGAACCGGAGATCAAAAATACCCAGCAGTTGAATCTGTTCGAGGAAAAACTGTTGTCCATGCAGAATCGCAGCCGTTACCGGATTATCGGTCAGGTCTTTGATACTTACTGGCTGATCCAGTTTGAAGACAAATTGTTCATCATTGACCAGCATGCGGCTCATGAAAAGGTAAAATATGAACGCCTGATGAAACAGTTTTATGAAAAGAGTGTGGTGTCCCAACGTCTGATGCCGGCGATTATTGTCAGCCTGACAGGGCAGGAGGAAAGCATTCTGCACACCTATGAGGATGCTTTTGCACAGCTGGGATTTGAGATTGATGCTTTCGGAGGCAACGAATATGCCCTCCGTAGTGTGCCAGTGGATCTCTACGGATGCAGTGAGAGGGAACTGTTCTTGGCAGTGCTGGATGAACTGTCCCAGGAGACCGGCAATCGCGGAAGTTTTCAGGTCATTGAGGAAAAGATTGCATCCATGTCCTGCAAGGCGGCGGTCAAAGGCAATAACCGTCTGAGCTTTCAGGAGGCGGAGAAATTGATCGACGAACTTCTGACCCTGGATAATCCCTACAACTGTCCCCACGGCAGACCCACTATTATTACCATGACGGAGACAGATCTGGAGAAGAAATTTAAGAGGATAGTATAATGCGTTTACTGATCAAACAGAGAGTGTTTTCCTGGACAGATTCCTATGATGTCTATGATGAAAATGAAAATCCAAAATATTTTGTAAAAGCGGAGTTTTTCTCCCTGGGACACCAGCTGCATGTATACGACAGAAATAACCATGAACTGGGAGTGATCAGACAGCGGCTGCTTACCTTTCTTCCGGCCTTTGAAATCGAGATCGGTGGCCGGGTTCGTGGTGAAATCCGCAAACAGTTTTCTTTTTTCAAGCCCAGATATGAGATCGACTATAACGGCTGGCGCGTGGAGGGAGATTTTCTGGGATGGGATTATGATGTATACAATGGATGCAGCAGTATCATCCATATCTCTAAAGAACTGTTTCACTGGGGAGATACGTATACTATTAATTTCTCCGATCCACAGGATGAACTGGAGGGTCTGATGCTGGTCATCGCCATCGATGCAGCAAACTGTACCCAGAACAACGGATAGCAGGATAAAAAGAGTAAGGAAAAAATAATGTCGGTAATACAGAATAAAAAGAAACCACTGGTGGTCCTGACCGGGCCGACAGCGGTGGGAAAGACAAAACTGTCCATCGCGCTGGCAAAAGCCATAAACGGAGAAATCCTGTCGGCAGATTCCATGCAGGTATATAAACATATGGATATCGGTTCTGCCAAGATCCGTCAGGAGGAGATGGAGGGGGTGCCCCATCATCTGATCGATATTCTGGAGCCCTGGGAAGAATTCAATGTAGTAGTGTTCCAGAAACATTGTCTGGAATGTATGGAGCAGATATATGACAGGAGCCATATCCCTATTCTGGTGGGAGGCACCGGATTTTACATTCAGGCGGTGCTTCGGGGCATTGATTTTACGGAAAACGAAGAGAACACCGAATATCGAAAAAAACTGGAACTTCTGGCAGAAGAACAGGGACCGGAGAGTCTGCATGAGATGCTGAAGAAGGTCGATCCCGTATCGGCGGAGAATATTCATGCCAATAATATCAAGAGAACCATCCGTGCTTTAGAATATTATGAACTGACAGGAGAACCGATCTCTGTACACAACGAGAGGGAAAAAGAACGGACAAGTCCCTATAATTTCAGCTATTTTGTGCTGACGGACGACCGGGAAAAGCTGTATGCACGGATCGAGGACAGAATCGATGAAATGATGTCACAGGGTCTGGTGGATGAGGTAAGACAACTGAAGGATATGGGATGCCGTAAGGGCATGACGTCCATGCAGGGACTGGGCTACAAGGAGATTCTGGAATATCTGGATGGAGAATGCAGCCTGGAAGATGCGGTCTATACCTTGAAACGGGATACCAGGCATTTTGCCAAGAGACAGCTGACATGGTTTCGCAGAGAGAGTGAAGTCACCTGGATCGACAAGGGCCGGTTTGATTATAACGAAGAGAAAATATTGGAATACATGATCAGAGAATTAGGAGAAAAAGAGATTTATGAGAAGCAGTAATGAAGAGATCTACCTGTCTATGGGAATCAGCAAGACCGTATATGATTACGGCTGCACCATTGAGAAAAGTTTAAGAGACCGCTTTGATGAAGTGGATAGTAACGCGGAATACAATCAGTTAAAGGTGGTAAATGCCATGCAGCAGCATCAGGTCAGTGAGGCCTGCCTGTTGGGCACTACCGGTTACGGCTACAACGATCTTGGAAGAGATACCCTGGAGGCTGTCTATGCAGCGACTTTCCATACGGAGGATGCACTGGTGCGCCCTCAGATCACCTGCGGCACGCATGCACTGGCATTGGCTCTGATGAGCAATTTAAGACCTGGAGACGAACTGTTGTCCCCGGTAGGCAAACCCTATGATACGCTGGAAGAAGTCATCGGTATCCGCCCGTCGAAGGGATCGCTGGCAGAATACGGTGTGACTTATCGCCAGGTGGATCTGCTGCCGGACGGAAGCTTTGATTACGATAAAATCCGTGAGAATATCAATGAGAAAACTCATCTGGTAACGATCCAACGATCCAAGGGCTACCAGACCAGACCCACCCTGTCCGTACAGCGGATCGGCGAACTGATCGCCTTCATTAAAGGTATTAAGCCGGACGTGATCTGCATGGTGGATAATTGCTACGGAGAATTCGTGGAGACCATAGAACCTTCCGACGTGGGTGCGGATATGATCGTAGGATCTCTCATCAAGAACCCCGGAGGCGGACTGGCTCCTATCGGCGGATATATTGCTGGAAAGAAAGAATGTGTGGAAAATGCGGCATACCGTCTGACCTCTCCGGGACTGGGCAAGGAAGTCGGCGCTTCCCTTGGCATTTTGAAAGATTTTTATCAGGGATTTTTCCTGGCTCCCACGGTGACGGCGGGAGCACTGAAGGGTGCGATCTTTGCAGCCAATGTCTATGAAAAATTAGGTTTTGCGGTAGTACCGAACGGCAGTGAGAGCCGACACGATATCATTCAGGCAGTGACCTTCGGTCAGCCTGAAGGGGTTATCGGCTTCTGCCAGGGAATTCAGGCGGCGGCACCGGTAGACAGTCAT
>QWCB01004528.1_pt1 | contig 11117 bp, 11 predicted proteins | sample 1972511 | NCBI WGS metagenome assembly QWCB01 (sample SAMN09866719, study PRJNA288562) | Human gut metagenome isolate term5_stool, whole genome shotgun sequencing... | isolation source: gut | host: Homo sapiens | place: USA: California
GGATTAAAATAAAGTAAGAAGGAGGCAGGGCATGGGACATATTATTGAGTTTCCAGATGACAAGAGGTCAAGGGAGAGAATCCAAGAGCTTAAAAAAACTTTGGAGGACCTTGTGTTTGAAAGGGACAATCTCAAGTTTGTTGTTTGTGAAAATATTAAAACTGCATATATGCTAAGCTTTGGCAGTCTGGAGTACAGACTTTACAAGGCTTATTGCAAGTATCTTCGTCTGAAGAGAAAAAGAGACATGATTCAGGCGAAAAAGAACCGTCAAGAAAAAATCAAGATGGAAGTTATTGACAAGAAGCTTGACGAAGAATTTGCTGACTACAAAAAGAAGCTAGAGGAAAAAGTTGAAGAGATAAATCATGCCCTTGAGCGTTCAAAAGCTGAACTCCTATCTGAGGAAGATGCTAAGCTCCTTAAAAAACTCTACAAAAATATTGTCAAGAGGCTACATCCAGACATCAATCCTTTGATTACAGATGGAGAAAAGGAATTATTTTTCACTGCCACTGAAGCCTACAAGGATGGCGACCTAGCAAGTCTTCAAATTATTTACGACATAGTTTGCAGTGGTCATGATAAAGATGGAGGAGACCTTACTGGCAAGTCCTTAGAAGATGAGGTAAAAAGGCTAGAGGACTTGGTGGATCAAGTTCAAAGGGAAATTGACTTAATAAGGTCCACGCCGCCCTATACTTGGAGCATTTATGTAGAGGACGAGAAGAAGAAGGCAGAGAAGTTAAGGGACTTAGAGGCAGATTTAAAGAGCTTTGAAGATGCAATAGACACGCAAGAAGAGTACATTAAAGAACTGATGAGGGATGAATCATGAGCGACTTAGTAAAAATAGATAATGGCGATTTAATTGAATATCTCATGAAGACTGGGAGTGGCCTTGATTTGCCCAAACCCTTTGAGAGGGATATTTATCTTTTTGACACCTATGTTGCTGGCACCACACATATTGAAGGTATTGAAAAAATTGGTGAAAGCCTAAAAGATGGCGATCGCTTAGTTTTTTATCGCGAGCCAGAAAATGAACATGACCCCCAAGCCATTCGCATAGAAACTTTAGAAAAAGAAAAAATCGGCTATGTCCCTCGCCAAGACAATGTCATATTTTCACGACTAATGGATGCTGGCAAGGTCCTCTTTGCTAAAGTTGTAGAAAAGGAAATGCGAGGCAAGTGGCTAAAGATAAAAATTAAAATCTACCTTCACGAAAGCTAAAAAGGAGTAAAAAATGAAAGAAAGGCTAATAAAATTTTACGACAAAAGGGACAAAGACAAGGCTATTATTTTATTTTTGATTTATTTTTTTAGCGGCATTTTATTTTTAAGTATTGGCGAAATGCCAAAAGTTTATATGGCTGTGGCAGTTATAAACATAAGACTTGTCATGCCCTTTTTGTTGGGACTCTTGGTTTTTTTGCCAAGCTTATTTAAAAGGCGAGGATATTTTTCTTACCTTCTAATTTTCTTATTCATTCCACACTTGTTTTGGATATATTTTTTAAGTAGCAAATATTTTTTTTACCTACCTCTTTCTTTGGGACTAATTTTTGGTTTTTACATAAAAAAGGTTGTGAAGGCCCAATGATTTTGCGAGGGCAAAAAAGAACCCTTTGTTGGAATTTTCTGACAAAGGGTTTTCTTATATAAATTTAATCGTCTTCTATGACAAAGCCTGTTATGCGAGCTTGTATGGCAAGCTGGGTCCTAGTGTTAAAGCCAGTTTTATCTAAGAGGTGTTTGATGTGAGTCTTCACTGTGTTTTGTGATATGTTAAGTCTTTCCGCTATCTCGTCATTTCCCACACCTGTAGTCAAGAGGCGAAGGACTTGAATTTCTCTGGGCGTAAGCTCTGTTGATTTTGTCAAACCAAGCTTTACCTCTGGAGTTTCTTCGGGATAAATTGATTCGCCTGCCAAGGTCCTCTCAATAATTTCCAAAATCGTCTTCTCGGAAACTTCCTTGTACCAAAAACTATCTATGCCAATTTTTTTCGCCCTGTCCATCCAAGAAATTTCGGGCATACTTGTCACGGCGATTATTTTTATGTTTGGCTTTAATTTTTTTATCTTCTCTGCAGCATCAAGCCCGTTAGACCCATCTTCCATGAGTATGTCCATAATGATGAGGTCCAAGTCATCCTTTAGGACATAGGTGTCGGCAAACATGGCTGTGTCAATGCAGTAGACAACTTCGTAATTGGGGCATTGGTCTATATAAAGTTTAAACATCTCGCGGGAAACAAACTGGTCGTCTACAATCATTATTTTATAAGTCATAATTTTCTCCTTTAGGCCAAGACAAGTTTAGCTGAAATTTTGGGCTTGCCTTTATCTCCATTCTACCATCATAATTTTCTATGTGCTGGCGAATATTTTTTAGGCCGCCCTTTTCCCTTATGGGTTCATGAGCAGGCAGTCCATCATTTTCTATCTTTAAGAACTTGTTAAGATCGTCTTCACTTAGGTAGATCCAAATATTTTTTGCCTCGCCATGTCTTAGGGCATTATTTAGGGCTTCGTGGACTATGTCAACTAAAAGGATCCAGTCCCTTTCCTGGCTTGGAGTTTTTCCATGAAGATGAACTTTTACGCCAATGTCCTTTGCTGCTGAAATTAGTTTTTCAAAGAGCAACTTATTTTTTGAAGTGTCAGGCTTTTCTTCTGTGAAGTCATTTTTTTCATCTATTTTTTCATCTAAGATCAAGAGACTTTCCATCCAAAGTTTTATGAGCATGTGACGGTCTTCCTTGGTCTTTTTATTTTTTTTCAAGTAGCGCCTAAAATATATGAGGGACTGACCGATTTTGTCGTGAATTTTTATCTTAGCCTGCAAAATTTCCTTTTGCCTAGTGTATTCCACCACATTTTTTTGGTAGTCCTTTAGGCTTTCATTTATTCTTTGAATTTGCGAAGTCTTGCTCTCGATTTCCTTATACATTGCCCATTCAAGAGTGATGTTATAAGCCAAGGTCTCTCTAAAATTTTCGTGGAGAATAATTTTTATAAGCCAAATTTTTCCCTTGGACTCAATGACAAGGGGGTCCCTTTGCAAAACTTTTGTGGGAGCCTTGACTTTGTTATTTCTCACTTCTTCAGCGCAAACTACATCATTTACTAGCATCCTGCCAAAGACTTGGTAGGAAATTTCTTGCATCTGCCTATTTACCAGTAGGGGTGTCCCATCTGCCTTTGAAAAGCAAATGCCATCGGGAAGGTTGTCCATACTTTCCTTAATGGAGTTCTTGCCAATACTTGTGTTTTGCGTCTTAAAAAATTTGCTGAAAAATAAATATTCCAAGGAGCAAAGAAAGAGGTCGTAGTAAATAAAAATATATACTGGCAAGGATAAAAATAATTTGCTCATATTAATTTTTCCGCTGCCAATTTCTGCCAAAACTTGTAGGGGCAAAAAGCTCAAGAGGAAAATCACCAGGCTAAAGGCAAAAATTGGGGACTCTCTTTTACTGTTTGATGCCGCAACGACAAATTTTAGGCTTACAACTAAAATCACTAGGTTTACCACAAAGAGGTAGGTCAACCTAAAGGTGTTTAAGTCCATTAGTTTCATAGGGCACCCCTTTCAATAGAAATAGTCCAATTTATTTGATCTCCACTAAAGTTTTCGTGGATTAAGATGCCCTCTTTCCTATAATTTTTTTCTAGCTCCTTAAAGATAGAAAAAGTTTTTGAAGAGATGATTTTTATTTTTAATTCAGGACGCCTTCTCTTGTCGGCAAAGATAAGGCTAATGGAAGACATGTGAGGCTGGTAGGTCTCCAAAATATTTTGGAAAATTTCATATAATTTTAGGCAAATTTTTGCATCAAAGCTCCTATTTATTCTCCAATCTAAATCAGTTCTCACCTGGCTCAATTCTAAATAATCTAGGGACTCAGAGAAGGCGAGCCTTAACTCAGAAAGGTCCAAATTTTTTTTGTTTTTTGTGAGCAAGAATAAGTTGGCATATCTTTTTATGTAGACATCTAAGATGCAGGCATACTTTAAAGTCTTTTCAAATTCCACTTCATCTGCCGGCAGGTTTTTCATAATGTATTTTAATTTTTCAAATTGAGGCTCCAATTTTAATTGGATGTACTCTCTTATTTCCTTTTGCTCCTGGACCTTTACCATATTTTTCTTTAGCTTGTTGTTTGCCTTTAAAAGTTCATTTTCGCTAAGCATTTCTTCGTTAAGCTGCATCAATTTTTTCTTGAGCTTGTTAAAATCAGTTAGGTCAACGAACCAAAAAGATTTGCCGCCCTTGATGCTGGCACTTTCAAGAAGGGTGTTCTCATTTAAGAGGACAGGCTTCTTGTAAGCCTTGTTAATGAGCTTAGGCTCGATGTTGGGATAATTTTTGGGCGTGAAAATAATATTTTCAGCTAAGTCCATTATGCCAATGTTAAGTGAAGACATCTTTAAAAAAGATTCGTAGCCCCTGTTGGAAGGTATGAGCCTTTTAAAAACTAGGGACTCAATAAATAAAATCACCATTAAAATATTGAACTCGGCACTTTTAAAGACCATTTTAAAATATTCAAAGGGCTGCCAGCCAAGCATATATAAAAAAGTGTAAAGCGCCCAAATTAATAAAATTGAAATGGAAGGGACTATGGTGGAGATGGGACCTCTTGTTATGTAGGGAATCATTGTAAAAAAGAGGGTCAAAAGAGACAGGATGCCTATATAAATAATTCCAAAATAAAAGACAGGTCCATATTGGTTTAAGCCCCTTGAGCTTGCGTCTAAGGAAAAGACAAGTCCGTGGATGTCGTTAGTCAAGATGAGGATAACTAAAACTCCCGTTGGGACCCAAAGGAGTTTCCAAAAGTCGCTAATATTTTCCCTTTCAGACTTTCCAACAAAGAGGGATGTCAAAAAGACAAGCTGGATGAGGACTATGGGGAAGACATAATAAAAATATCTGATATATCTAACAGCCAAGGGACTTTCTAATAATATTTCGTACTTAAGAGTTCTAAATGCCAAATAAAAAATTAAGAGGATGCCAATAGTTTTAAATCTTCTGACAACTGATGCCCTTAAAACTCTGTTATTCATATTTCTGAGCCACAAGAAAATTATTGTGGTGTAGAGGCAAAAAATTATTATATGCACAGGAAAATTTACTAGAGAAAAATAATCCAATGTGTGAAGAATGCCTGCCACAAAAACCAAAAAAATTGAAAGCAAATAGCTGATTATTTCTTTGCGATACACTAGTCTCCCTCCCTTCTTCAAAGATTTTATTTTGATAGAAATTTATTAGAATAAAGTTTTTTTAATTATATCAGAAAAAAAGTCTTTAAGCTATTTGATTTGAGCTCTTGGATAAAGGGTGGAAATTATTTTAGCTAAAAATAAAAACTTTTCAAAAATTTATAAAAAATCACCCTTTTGGGTGATGTGAAAATTTTAAATTTTAGTAGAATGAAATTATAAAGATAAAAAGTTGGAAAAAATTAGAATTAGGAAGAAATATTTTTAGAAAGAGAGGAGATGTCTATGAAAAGTTTTAGAAAGGAACAAGAGAATTTAAGGATAGAACTTACAAAAGGATAGGAAGGTGACGACATGAAAAAAATGAAAAAGAAAAATGTGATTTCAAAAATTTTGTTACTGCTTTTAATTTTATCATCCTTTATTTTTAGTGGATATAAGATTCAAAAGCCAATAAAAATTTATATTAATGGGCAAGTCGTAGAGTCAGATCAACCGCCACTTCTTATAGATAACAGGACTTTCGTTCCCATTAGGGTAATTGCAGAAGATCTTGGTGCAACAGTTAACTACGACAATAAAGACAGAATTGTGACAATAAGAAGGGACAAGACAAATATTTTACTGACAATTGGCGATGATATTGCTAGGATTTCAAGTGATGTGGAGACAAGACCTGCTATCTTAGATGCGCCAGCCTTTTTGAGAAATGATAGGACCTACTTGCCACTGAGGTCTATTTCAGAATTATTTGGCATGCAGGTTGATTGGGATGGAGCCAAGAGAGCTGTCTACATAAAGGAAAAGTCTTATTTGCCTGACTATATTAATGCAGATAATGCATTAGAAGAAGTCCTTGAAAGATTGAAGGAACTTGGAATATTTAAAAATGAAAAAGTTTATTTTGAGGTAGATGACTATGAAATGAAACTAGATGGCGGAAGTTATGAGGGCTATTTAGTTACAATTAGGAAGGACAACCCTATTGATGAGAATTTGACGGAAATGATGGGACAATACTTCATCAACAAGAAGGGGACCCTTCTCATGGAATATGACGTTGTAAATGATAATTTTAAGCTCTTAATTGGAGTTAATTAAAAGGTAAAGATATAAGGAGGAAATAATGGGATTTATACAAGCTTTTATGGGTTCTTTAGGTGGAACACTAGCAGATCAATGGAAGGATTTTTATGGACCAATGCCAGGAGTGCCTGCAACAGCAGCAGTCTTTCCTGGAATTCCTATGGGAGTAAATAACAAGAGGGGAGCAAACTACAAGGGCAACGAAAATGTAATTACAAATGGGACAAAGGTAATCGTGCCTGAAGGCACAGCCCTTATAACTATTCAAGATGGTGCTATCACAAATATCATCACTGAAGTTGGCGGTTACGAATATAACACAGAGGACCCCAACTCTAAGTCAATCTTTGCAGGCGACGGCTTTGTGGACTCAATAGTTAAGTCCTCTTGGGAAAAGTTTAAGTTTGGGGGCATACCTGCCACTAGTCAACTACTTTTCTATGTGAACTTAAAGGAAATTCCAAACAACAGGTTTGGCACACAGTCAGAAATTTATTGGGACGATGCTTTTTTTGGCACACAAGTTGGCGCCATAACTCGTGGCACTTACACCCTTAACATAATCGACCCAATTTTATTTATAAAAAATTTCGTGCCAGTAAAATATTTAATAGCTGATGCAGAAATTTTTGACTTATCCGACATGGACAACGACGCAGCAGAGCAACTATTTAACGAAGTTGTAGGTAGTCTTTCAGCTGCCTTTTCAAATTATACCAATGACCCAAGCAGGGGCAACCGCATGAGCAGGATCCAAGGCGATCAAATTGGCTTTGCCCAAGCTCTTGCCCAAGCAGTGGAAGATGGCTATCAATGGAAGACTTCAAGAGGACTTCAAATTGCAAAGACTGCCATACTTGCCATTGAATATGACGAAGATACTAAGGCACTTATGTCCGATGTCAAAAAGGCAGATGCCCTTGCTGGCAGCCGTGGCAATTCCTTCTTCCAACAAGCAGCAGCAAGAGGTATGCAGTCTGCTGGTGAAAATGGCGGCGGAGCAAACATGGCTTTTATGGGCATGGGCATGAATGCAGCTGGAAATATGATGGGTGGAGTAAAACAGCCAGATACTGGAAATTCTTACCAACCAAATTTTGGGGCTGGACAAGTTAATCAAAACCAAGCCTACAACCAAGGACAGAACCAAGGATATGGTCAAGGTGGACAACAAAATCCAAACCCAAATCCTAATCAAAATATAAACCAAAATCCTAGTCCAAGCCAAGACCAAGAAGACCCAACAGAAAAATTAATCAAGATGAAAAAACTTTTGGACGCAGGAGTTATCACTGAAGAAGAATTTGCCAAGATGAAGTCTGATTTGCTAGGCTTATAAGAGGTGATCTTATGACAGATGACAAGTCAAGAGAAGATGTAAAGATAATAGAAGGCGAAGAAAGAGAAAAAGATGGTCAGGTGAAATGTCCAAAATGTGGCTCTACTGACATTGCCACAAACACCAAAACGGGGAAACTAAGATGTAACTTTTGCAGGCACGAATTTGAACTGGACCTTGCAGAAGAAGATGAAGACATAAGCACTTTGGAAGGAAGAAAAATTAGAGCTGGTGCCAAGGACATAGAAGAAGACAGCAAGGATATAATCACCCTAAAATGTGAATCCTGTGGCGCAGAAGTTGTCATAGATACGAGAACTTCAACTCAGGCTAGATGCCACTGGTGCCGCAACACCTTGTCTATTAACAACCAAATACCAAATGGGGCAGTGCCCGATGTAATACTTCCTTTCAAGGTTTCTAAGGAAGATGCGAAAAAAGAAATTGCAGACTTTGTAAAGGCGAGAAAGTTTTTTGCTCACCCAAGCTTCACCAGAGAATTTTCTACAGAAAATATTTGTGGAGTCTACATCCCTTACATGTTAATAGATGTCAACGCCCACATGAGGCTTGAGGGCGAAGGAGAAATCGAAACGGCTTGTCGCAAGGTTGGAGAAGAGGGCAAGGAGCATTACGAATACGACGCAGATGTCTATAACGTAATAAGAGATTTTGACATATTTATAGACGACCTCTCCATTGAATCATCAAGCGACAAACTAGATTACTCATCAAAAAGTAAAACCAACAACATAATAAATTCCATTATGCCCTTTGACACAGAAAATTGCGTAAACTTTAACTCAAATTATTTGACAGGCTACACATCAGAAAAGAGGGACACAAACATAGACCTTCTCCAAGAAGTAGTTCATGCACAAAGTTCAGATGTGGCAAGGCTTGAAGCCAAGAATACCATTTCAGATTACGACAGGGGAGTAAGGTGGGAGGAAGAAGATTTTGAAGTAAAGGGCGACTCATGGAAGTCAGCCTACTTGCCAGTGTGGCTCTACAGCTACATGCAAACCAAGGGCAAGAAGAACCTCCTTCACTATGTAGCAGTAAATGCCAGGACCTTGGAGACTATGGGCAGCGTCCCAATTAATTTCACCAAGCTTTATTCCGTTTCAATTTTAATAGAAATTTTTGGAGGAATACTGGCATTTATCATCACAACTTTTGCAGCCATGGAAAAATTTAATGGCACAGATTTTCAAGACTACAGAAATTACGCTTGGCTCCTCTTGCTTTCAGGCTTTGTATTTTTTGTAACCATGTACTTGCGCTACAGAAATGCCAATGCAAGACACCACTATGAGCTTGAAACTAAGCATGCCATTTCAAACCTAGTCTGTGAAGATAACTTTGTGACAGGTATTTACTCAGTGAGAAACAGCCAAATCTGGGGAGACAACACAGATGAACTTAAGGGAAATAAGCTGGATCTAAGTAAGGACAAGGTGCTAAAAAAAGCAATGGATAAGGGCGTCCTAGATGAAGCCCTTGAAAATCAAAAAAAATTAGAAGAAAAAGACCAGTAAAAATTTGGAGGTGGAATATGAAAAAATCAAAAATTAAAATTCTGTCCTTACTTTTGGCATTAATTTTAATGACCATGACTTTAGGAGCTTGTGGCAATGAAACTGGTGGTGAAACTGGAGGGCCAGATGATGTTGCTGAAAAAGAATATATGAAAAAAGAAAAAATTGAAAGGGAAAAAGAAAATAGGGAAGAAAAAATTTCAGACCAAAGGATTTTTGAAGTTGCAGGCAATAAATTTGAGCTCCTAGAAAGTAACCTAATAGAAGATTCCGATGGCGACACAGACCTTGTAAACACTTGGAAATTTACAAACAACACTAAGGAAGCAACATCAGCTGCCCTAAATGTCTATATAACTTTTATGCAAAAGGACCAAGACATGGATACACCGGGCTCAATTTTCATTAAAGAAGGTTCTACAGACCAGTTGGCAGACTACTCCTTTGAAAATGTAGAGCCGGGACAAAGCAAAGTATTTTTCACTTCCTATAAGCTAAAGGACAAAGAAAGCCCAGTGACCATAAAAATCTATTGGCTCAAAAAACTTATGCTTAGAAAAAAATTAAGCCTAAGAGTAGAAAATAAGGAATAAAAATATAAACTAGAGTACAAATTTTTATTTCTTCCTAACCCCTTTATTGGAAAATTCCCAGTAGAGGGGTTTTTATTGTTGGCATGGTGAAATATTTCAAATAGAAAGTTTTACTTTTTAATTTTTATAGTCTTTAAAAAATTAAATTCAAAAAAATGTAAAGAGAAATTTACAGAATAGAGGGGAAATTCAATTATTCAAATATTTTTTCGCAAGGACATTTATGATAAAATATTAGACAAGGATACTTTATCTTAATAAAGAGAAAGCAATGGAGGAAATTATGATTGAAAAAATTATTGACGACAATGAAAATATATTGTGGCGAGGAAAGCCCAATGCCTTTCTTTATATTCTAGGCAAGCCAAGCATTTATTTGATTGCATTAATTTGGGGGATCTTTGACTTCTTTTTTATTTCTAGTTTTTTTAGAGAATTTAGCTTTATGAATGGATTTTTTATAATTTTCTTTATGTTTCATCTTTTCCCTGTCTGGTTTGCAATTTTAATGCCCATTTATAGGATTTTTAATTACGGAACTATGGAGTATGCAATTACAGACAAGAGAGTTTACATCAGCCAGGGCGTTTTTGGAAGAGATGTAAATAATTATGAGCACAGAGAGCTTACAAACTTGAAAGTAAATGTAAATTTTATGGAAAACATCAAGGGACTTGGCACAATTATCCTAGCTTATAATGGCGAAGAGGGAAATTCATCTTACAGCTTTAAGGCTGATAACAATAAATTTATTTCCATTGAAGATCCCTACGATGTTTACAAGCTGCTTAAAAAAGTATCTCTTGATGTTGCAACAGACCAAGCCTATCCCAACGCCTATAGACCTGAAGAAAACACTGGCTATAATACAAAATATAAAAGATAAGTTAAAAGGCATTAAAAGGTCACTGAGAAAATTTTCATGTCAGAATTTTTATCGGTGACTTTTTATTATTGTAGGAAAACCTGACCAATGTTCTATTTTAATAAAGCGTTTTTTGTGTTATCATTAATAAATAAGGCTAACTAATAAGTTTTAAGGAAGAGTTGACAAGCTATGAGAAATTTTAATACAATTTTCAGACTTACAGACAGAATAATTCTGTCTTTTTTAATAAGTTTTATGGTGGCAAAAGTATCATCTTTTTGACAGGTGTATATTTTTGCCCTTTTTTATGGATAAAATGAGGTGATTTTAAGGGAAGATTAAGTTTTAGAAAGATGTGAGATGAAGATTTAAAATTTTATGGAGGTGCATAATGCGCAAGAAAAATATTATAGGATTTTTATTGGCATTTGTAATGCTATTATCAATCTG
>QWCB01004687.1_pt1 | contig 11088 bp, 11 predicted proteins | sample 1972511 | NCBI WGS metagenome assembly QWCB01 (sample SAMN09866719, study PRJNA288562) | Human gut metagenome isolate term5_stool, whole genome shotgun sequencing... | isolation source: gut | host: Homo sapiens | place: USA: California
TTGATGTTGAAGGAGAACACTTCAATACCGCGCTTTTTGCGCCAGACATTGGACAGCTGCTCGTTGAGGGCGTCCGAGATCTCCAGCGTGTGGGCGGGGATCTCGTAATACTGCACCTTGTTGGCAGAAAGAGTAGCCAGCGCAGGCTGCAAAGCGTTCAGCAACTCGCTCTTCAGCCGGGGTGCGATCTCGGATGCGTCATACTGGGTGGAGACGTTGCTGCACACGTTGGTGTAGAACAGCAGCGGGTCGCAGATGCGGTAGGTAAAGCTGCCGTTGCACCGCAGGTTCACAGAGAGCTTGTAGCCCCGCTCCTCGCTGACTACCACACGGAACGGAATGGGGGTGGCGGTGCCGTACAGGATCTCGCCCAGCTCCTTGGTGTTGATGTAGTACACGCGCTGATCCTTGCCGGTGTCGCCGCCGTAGGTAAAGCGCTTGGCCACGGTCTGGAAGGTTGCTGCCAGACTATCGCCGAAGTTGCCGGTGAACACGCTGGGCTCGGTGGATGCGTCAAAGGTGAATTCGCCCGGTTCGGCGCACACCTCCACCACGCGGCCCTGCTCCACGATCAGCATACACTGTCCGTCTGCCACGGCGATGCCGCTGCCGTTGGTGATGATGTTGTCCTCGCCGTTGTTGGAGCTGCGGCGGGAGGTGCGCTTCTGGCCCTTGACCATCAGCACATCTTTGTCCAGAGAATCGCAGTAGAAAAATTCCTTCCACTGGTCTGCAAGAGTTCCGCCCAGTGCGCCCATACCTGCTTTGATAAGACCCATAGTAATTTCCTCCTGTTATTTGTTTGTTATAAGCGACAACGCTTTGTCATCGCATTGCGTTCGGTTTCGGTCACGGTACAAGGGTTAGATCCGGGGAGTCGTTTTTCCAGTAAATGGGACGCGTGTCCCGGTCAAACAGCACTTCTCCGGCGCGGTATTTCAGGCTGCAGCCGCTGGGGCTGCCGTCATCGTTCAGCAGAATGGCCCAGAACTCGCAGGGTCTGCCGTTCTGGTCGGTCAGCGTGAAGTGCAGCTCGGTGCCATCCTCGGTGCGGCCCTGTGTTCCCTCTGCGGTGCCGGTCAGGGTGCCGTTCCACCCGTCCCATTCCACGCTCATGCAGCAGCTGCCGTCCGGCAGGAAGGTCATCCAGCGGATGCCCTTTGCGGACTCGTCTCCGGCGCAGTATGTTCCCCACAGCCTGCGGGGAATGGCGGTGAAACCGATGTCATCCCACGCCGTGGTGCGCCGGAACACATACCACACGGTGCCGTCCTTTTTCGAGCCGGTGGAACGCATCAGCAGCGAGCCGTCCTCCATCATGGAGATGGTCCAGCGGCTTCTGCCGTCCTCGCTGAGGCAAGTCAGGTTCCAGCCCTGACTCTTTTCCCCGTCCCAGCCGGTCACAGCACCGGCATTCAGCTCTCCGGTGCGGGTCTCGGCAGCGGACTGGATCTGCGGGCTGACGTATGTTTCCCGGATGAAGGAGACGGTCACCGTGCCGGTGATCTCGGCCTTTTCCAGCCGCAGGGTAAAGCTTTCGTTGCGGTCGGCGGGGGCATAATTTTCACCCTGCGTCACCGCCGTGACTGCCATCCACTCGGTTAGCACCTGCTGCTCCCAGTTTTCCGGCAGAGCCGGAGGTTCTGCCGCAGGCTGTTCGGTGCGCTGCCCGTCTGCCCCGGGCTTTTTTTGCGCCGGGCGGTCTTCCGGGGCGGAAGCAGCGGCGGAGACAGAGGCCGGGGCGGCGGTGCTTGCCGGGGTGGCAGTCTCTGCTCCGCAGCCCGCCAGCAGCGCTGCGGCCAGCAAAGCGGCCGATATACACCGCAAGGGGATGTGTTTCATCTTGCACCTCCTGCTCGTTTATCAGCCGTAGCTGTGGGTCAGCACCAGCGGGACCGTTTCGTTCGTCAAGGGGTTCTGCCCGCTCAGGGGGGTAAGGATCAGGCAATCAATGCTATAATCAAGCTTCAATGCAGCGCTGAACGCAACCCATTCCGGGCCGTTTTCGGTGTCGCGGATAAGAGAGAAGCCCAGCGCGGTGCCGTCCGGGATAGCGCCCAGATAGGTGACAGCGCCCTGATAGAAATAGCGGTTGTTGTGGGTAGCCAACTGGCAGCCGCCGCCTGAATCCAGGTCCAGCCAGCACAAGTTTTCCCCTTCCCCAAGGGTGAAGCTGCCGGTGGAATCTACCTGCTGCGGGCTGTTCCACTCAGCGGTCAGGGGGGCAAGCTCTGTTTCCGTACCGTCTGCACACAGCAGGCTGACCTCGGCGTCCCGCAGCGCCAGCGCAGTGCCGTTGTTGGCAATATAGATGGGGTCGGCACAGAGCAGGCTCTGCCCATACAGCAGGCAGCGCAGCACATCCACGTACTCCACAAAACCGTCCTCGGTAAGCAGGTAGACTACGGGATGGAAGGACGCGCCCAGCTCACCGATGCACACATCTACATAATTATTATAGGCGTTGCGGATGGGCAGGGTGACATCGCCGTCCAGACGGATATCATAATCCTCTGCCCATGCGATGGTCTCAGGGGTGCGTTTGATGGTAACGGTGCGGGTGTCGCCATCCAGCAGCACCGAAACGCTGCCGTAGGTATCGGTAAGCACCGGCGTTTTGGCAGGGGCGGCGGGGGTCAGCGGAAACTCCACCTCCAGCGGCCGCCAGCCGCTGCCGGCGGTGGTGTGGTATCCGGCAACAAGGGTGACGGTATTTTCGTTTTCAGCAGAACGGTCAGGTCTTCCAGCCCGTTGTCCCGCAGGGTGTCGGCACGCATCCCGGAGAGCATGCCGCTTTCCCGCAGGGAGTCGTAATATTCCTGCTGCACCATGTTGCGGTCAAAAGTCTGTATGGCAGCACGGTACACCGCAAGCTGCGTCTCGTCCGGGTCCAGCCCCATACACATGAGCAGCTCGGTGACCGAAAGCTTGTGCCCAGCGGCAAAATCGAAACACCAGCCCTGAGAATAGATGGGGTCGGTACCGCCGTAGTAGCTGCGCACCACAAGGCTTACGCAGTCGCCGTACCAGTAGGCGTCCCAGTCGATGTAGATCTGCGGGCACCATTCGTCCTGCGACACCTCAGCCTGCGGGTAGCTTTCATAATCCCGATATTCCGCCGCATACATGGCGGCAAGCTCATTATTGATATATTCAGCATCCGGGCTGTCGCACACAAGCTGTGGCACATGGATGGTCAGCTTCTGTGCGCTGCCCCACTCGTTCCGGACGGTTTTTTCCAGCGTGAACTGCTCGGTGATGCGGTCTTTTTGTGCTGTCTGCACCGCCGTGTCTGCGGTGCTTTGGGAAGCTGCGCCGGAGCCTGCGGGGGCAGCGGGAGCAGCCGCGCCGCCGCAGCCGGTCAGCCAGAGAGCCGCCGCCAGCACAGCAGCGGCAAGGCGTTTGTGTTTCATGGTCGTACTCCTGTATTCTCAGCCGTAGCTGCGGGTCATCTGCAGCTGGGTCTCGCCCTCGGCAAAGGGGTTCTGCCCGGCGATCATGGTCAGGGTCAGGTTCTCGTTGTACAGGTCGTTCTTGAACGCCGCCACAAATCCGAGCTCCTTATCGGCAGCGATGCCCAGTACCACGCCCTCGGGCACCACGCCCAGATACGCGGCATCGCCCCGATAGATGCGGCTGTTGTCCTGCACGCCCAGCTGAACGCTGCCGTCGCTGCCCAGATCCATCCAGTTCCAGCCGGTTTCAGAGGTGTAGTTGTAGGAGCCGATGACGCTATAGGGGATCTCCTGCGCGCTCCACTCTGCCGACAGGGGAGCCAGCTCCAGCACAGAGCCATCCGCCCGGCGCAGGTTCACCTCGCTGCCGCTGCGTTCCAGCGCAGTGCCGTTGTTGGCAAAGTAGATGGGGTCCTGGCAGACCATGGCATCCCCGTACAGCAGGCAGCGCAGCACGTCCACATACTCCACCACGCCGTCTTTGGTCAGCAGATAGACCACCGGGCGGAAGAATCCGTCCTCCTGCTCCCCGATGCACACGTCCACATACTCGTTATAAGCGCCAAGGATGGGGTAGCTGTGCTCCTGTTCCACCCGGATGCCAATGTCTCCCCATTGGTCGGTCTTTGGCGTGGGGCTCAGGGTGATGGTGGCCTGCGTTCCCTTCAGCTGCACCTGCACACCATCGTAGGTGTCGGTCAGTACCGGGGTGTCGGCGGGGGACAGCGAGAGCTCCATATCCAGCTGCTGCCAGCCTTCTTCGCAGCTGTACTTACCCCGGAGCACCAGTTGATCCTGCTGTGGCAAAAGCAGGCACAGGTTTTCCAGCTCATTGTATTCCAGCGTATCCATCCGCATTTGCGAAAGCTCTCCGCCGAGACGCAGGCCCTCGTAATACGCGCCCTGCGCCATCTCCCGGTCAAAGGCCTGCATGGCCTGCCGCTGCACCTGCGCCTGCACTTCGTCCGGGTCCAGACCCATCCGCTGCAGCATCTCGGCCACGGTGAGCTGCCTGCCGGTGGCAAAATCGAAGCACCAGCCGCTGTAACGCCACGGGGCGGTGCAGCCGTAGCGGCTGCGTACCACCAGACTGACGCAGTCGCCGTACCACCAGTCATCCCAGCCCACACCGATCTGCGGGTACTCGCCGCCCGGCTGCCCGGTCTCCTCGCTGTTCTCGAACTCCCGGAAATCCGCCCCATAGATGGCATTCAGCTCATCGTTGATGGAGGCGGCATCCGGGCTGTCGCATACCAGCTTGGGCACATGGACGGAAATGCACTGCACCGCTTCCTCCCCCCACACGCCCGAAACGTTCTTTTCCAGCGTGTACTGGTCGGTGATGCGGTCTGTCTGGGCGGCCTGCGCCACCGCGCCGGGGGTGCTTCGGCTGCTGTCGGAGCTTTGGTCGGCAGCGGCGCTGGGGCTGCTCTGGGTGCCGCCGCAGCCGGTCAGCAGCAGCGCCGCAGCCAGAGCAAGGCTTACAAGGTGTTGGTATTTCATGACGGGCTCCTTTTCTATGGTATGGTTCAGCCGTCTCCTATGCCTTGCCACTTGTCGATGATGTAGGCGGCCCAATAGGTCTTGTCGTTGATATCCACCACAGTGATGCCTACCTTATTCACCACCGGGTCGTCCTCATGAAGCCCCGGCACACCGCCGTAGTCCTTGATCAGTTCATCCACCAATTGCTGGAACTGGGCCTCTGTGGCGGGGTAAAGGCGATCCATGCTGTAAAGGTGCTTTCCTTCGTGGTCGAAATCCACGCCTACCCGGTACTGATTGAGCATACGGAAGATGGCTGTGGAGCCGGAGCTGTAACCCGCCTCGTGCAGACCATCCCACATCTTTGCGGCATAGTCGCCCTCCATCCGCAGCCTGAGCCCTTCGTCCGACGGGAACTCCGGGCTGCCGTTATCCACAAACATCTGCACATCTGCCTGAATGGCGTGTTCCAGACCCTTACTGTACTCGAACTTGATGTTCTCCACCTTTCGCCGGGCCAGCTCTGCGTTGAAAATGGTCAGGATCTTCTGCCCGTCCCGGATCACAGGGATCGGCGGCGAAGGAGGCGTTTCTGTGGCAGAACCGGAGCTTGTGGAGCCGGAGGAGCAGCTATCGTCACAGGCTGCCAGCGCCAGCATCACCGCCGATGCGCCGGAGAGCTTCAGGAAAGTCCGTCGGTCATATCGTTTCATGGGGGTGCTCCTTTCTATAAAGCCCCGGACACAGGGGGAGTGTGCCCGGGGCAAACAGGGGGTTAAATGGGAATTGTTGTGGTTAAGGGGTTACTTTTTGCTTTCGGCAATCAGTGCGACCCAGTAGGTCACGCCGCTGAGCTCGAACGTCTTAATGTTCACCAGCGTGATCGCAGGCGAGCTCAGACTTGCCTTAGCGCCCTCGTCCAACTGAAGCGGAAGATTTTGTGCCATCTTCTCTGCGTCCTCCGAGTATACACATACCGGCATCATATTGCCTGTATCCTTATCAAAAGCTATGCCGATCGGGGCGCAAACTCCATCATAGCCGACTTCTGCCTTAGCAAGCGCTTTCATGGCTTCCTCGTCAAATTTCATTTCGCCCTTTGCAATCTTCACCACAAGTTCAGCTGCGGGCTTCAGACCGTTATCCAGTGCGAGTGGTTCCTTCACCCCGGCTGCTGCGCGGTATTTTTTGATGGCTTCCAGCACCTTGGCTTCCTTGCTGCCAGCGGGCACTACGGGCGTGGAGGGTGCGCCGCAGGCAGCCAGCGAGAGCGCCACAACGGCTGCGCCGGTAAGGGTGAGGAATTCGCGTCGGTTCATCTTTTTCATGGGGGTGCTCCTTTCAATACAATATATGATAGATTACGGTTCGGGACTTGCGGGAAGTCCGTGCATCTCTGCCCCGCTTCAGATCGGTGCAAAGTCTACCATTACCGCCACCGTATAGGTCTTGCCCTTAATGGTGGGGCAGTAGAGCCCGATCATCCACTGCTCGGGATGCGGACTCGCCAGTCCATGCCCGACCAGATCCCGCACAAACGCCTTGACCTCGCTCGGATTACGAGGATACAGTTGCTCTAATTGCAGACCGTCATGGGTGTAGTTAGAAACTCCCGCAGTTCCCCGATAGCTTCCGTTTCCATATTTGTTCCTGATTTCCTCTATCATTTCACCCTCACGGAGTTTGTAGTCGTAGAATACATCATCAGGCAAGTTCCATTTGCGGAAATCCTCCTTGTCTACTTCAGGTTCATTGGTTTCAAAGGGGCTGGCTGTAAACTTTGCGAGGTCGGCAGCCTCCTGACAGTAGACCAAAGACTTGCAGATCTTAAGGTCGGGATGGGTGATTACTTCTCTGTTGACTTCATACCAGACCTCGTTGATGGCTTTGAACAGGGCCATCTCTTTGCTCTCAGAGGCCGGAGGTGCGGGAGGTGCGGGAGGTGCGGAGGGCCCACCGCAGCCTGCCAGCGAGAGCGCCACAACGGCTGCGCCGGTAAGGGTGAGGAATTCGCGTCTGTTCATCTCTTTCATGGGGGTGCTCCTTTCTGTTTGTCCCCCTGCTTTTTAGGGGGTTCTGGTTTTGGTGTTCTCTGCACTTGCAGTCCGCTCCATCTTATGCTATTCTTATGAATAGAATCCGCAGATGCCTGTTGACGCGTTTTGTGCACAGCGACAGGCTTTCTGCACCGGCGCGGAACCTCTTCTGTTTGTACTGTATCATACCCGGGAAAAAATTGCCCCCTCAAAAAAGCCGTTTTTGGGGGGCAATTCCAAAAAAATTTTTGGGGTTTGGGGCTTTCCCCTCAAAAAATCCCCCCAAAAAGCCCAAAATTGGGGGGATTTGGGGGTGGTTTCCCACCAAAACAGGCGGCTGCAGCCCTGCCTGTGCCGGTTTTCCCCCTCTGGCTGCAATGTGCGGAAAGGAGTCATGAAAAATGGAACGAAGGACATTTTTAAAGCTTGCGGCGCTTGTCCCCGGTCTGGCTCTTGCGGGCTGCGGCGGCAGCAAGACCCTGCTTTCTCCCAAGGACCCCACCATGCTCAGCATCTGGCATGTATATGGCGAACAGGCAGACTCGCCCATGAACCGCCTGCTGACCGAGTTCAACGACACGGTGGGCAGAGAGAAGGGCATCCTGCTCAACGTGACCAACATGACCAACAGTGCCGCCATTGGCGGCCAGCTGCAGGACGCCAAGGCTGGCAAGCCCGGCGCGCTGGACCTGCCGGACCTGTTCTCGGCTCATTCCGCGGACGCCAGCGCTCTGGGCATTGAGAACCTTGTGGACTGGAACGACTGGTTCACCGCCGAGGACATGGCGGCCTATGTGCCCGGCTTTGTGCAGGACGGCATCATTGACGGGAAGCAGGTGGTGTTCCCGGTGTCCAAATCCACCCAGCTCATCTTTTTGAACGGCTCCCAGTACGCCCGGTTTGCGGCGGACACCGGGGCGCAGCTTTCCACCCTTGCCACATGGGACGGCTTCTTTGAAATGGCGGGCGCCTACCGGCAGTGGTCGCAGGGCAAGCCCTTCTGCGCGCTGGATTACCCCCTGCGTCTGGTGGAGCTGAACGCGCTGGAACAGGGCAGCGGCGAGCTGTACAAGGGCAGCTGGTACGATCTGACCAACGAGACCTTCCGCGCTTCGTGGATGGAGTTTGCCCGGGCGCTGGTGCAGGGCGATATTCTGGTGTCGGACCTGTACTCCAACACGCAGGTGATGACCGGCGAGACGCTGGCGGGCCTTAGCAGCTCTGCGGCCATCCTTTATTACAATGATTTCGTCACCTACCCGGACAACACCACCGAACCCACCGACCTGCTGCTGGCTCCCCTGCCCCACGCCGCAGGCACCGCCACGCCCCTGATGCCGCAGGCCGGTGTGGGTCTGTGCGCCTTTAAGACCACCGACCAGAAAGCCGAAGCCGCTGCCGTGTTCCTGCGCTGGCTCACCGAACAGCAGCGCAATCTGGAATTTGCCGCCGATACCGGCTACATGCCGGTGTCCAGCGCCGCCTTTGACGCCATTGCGGACTATCCCTTTGAGCAGCAGAGCTATCAGCGGCTGTACGACGTCTACAACGAAATGCGCATCCAGAACACCCCCCTGTCCGAGCCGGGCATCGTGGGGTACCACGCCAAGGCCAAAACCTTGTACGACAGCCTGCGCCAGCGCCAGAAGAACTACCCCCAGCGCCTTGCGGACGGCGAAACGCTGGAAGCCCTTGCCGAGGAAACATGGCAGCTGCTGTGTGACAATGCCTGAGCCTGCCGCTCAGCCGGAAAGGAGGGACTTTGATGCACTTTGTTGACCGGCACCGTGAAAAGATCCGCCAAAGCCCCATGAGCAGCCGGCTGCTGTGGGCCTGCCTGCTGCTGGTAGTGCTGCTGGTGTTGACCTTTGGTTCGGCGCTGTTCCTGTTTGCCAGCCTGCACAACACCAAAAAGGACGTCAGCCGCAGTCTGCAGATCCAGTTTTCGGTGTTCCAGAACGATATGGAGCGCTATTTTGACCAGCTGGCGGTCATGGGCGTGAACCTGTCCGAGGACATGAGCGCAGAGGTGGACAAGGAGCTTGCTCTGCGGCAGATGTCCTTTGCCCAGCTGAACGACTCCCCCGAGGTGCTGAACGCGCTGGAGGAGGAAATGATCGAGCCGCTGTGCCGCCGTCTGCGCCAGACCGGCTGTTCCGGCGCTTTTGTGCTGCTGGATGCCACCGTCAACACCCGCATGGAGGGAGCAGAGCATTCCCGCGCCGGGCTGTATGTGCAGAAAAGCGGTGCCGACACCCCCACCGTGCCCCTGCTGCTGTACCGGGGCAGTGCGGAGGTGGGCAAGGCCCATAGCGTGATGCCCCACCGCAAGTGGCGCATGGAGTTTCAGACCGACCAGTTCCCGGACTACGACCGCTGGATGACCCCCGGCAGCGTCCCGCTGTACCAGTCTTACACGCTGACCGAGCGGTTCGAGCTGCCCGGCACCTCAGAGGAGGTGCAGTTGTTTTTGCTGCCCCTGCGGGGGCGGGACGGCACGATGTACGGGAGCTGGCAAACTCCACCGGCTTTGACCGGCTGAGCTGCCTGCTGGCCCCGGCGGGGGACGGCCTTGCCGCCGATGCCGCCCTCAGCAGCGGCACCACCGGCGGCTACTACCATGCCCCCCGGAACACGCTGGTGCTGCGCAGCATGGGCGGCGGGCTGACCCAGTTGACCGGCCCCGACAGCGCCTATGCGGGCATTTCCCAGCTGTGCCTCCTGAGCGAGAGCCAGTCCTACCGACTGGCAGTGTGCATCCCCATGGCAGACTACCGGAGACTGGTCTTTTCCGGCAATCTGCAGATGCTGCTCATCGGCCTGTTCATCGCCTTTTTCGTGGTGTTCTGCTGCATGAACTTCCACCGGCGCATCCTCTCGCCGGCGTTCCGGCAGTTCGAGGAGGACCGGCGGGAGTCCCGGCGGCGGATGGACGAGCTGCAGCTGGAACGCCAGCAGATGCAGACTGAACTATCCCGGCTGGCGGACGTGTGCCGCAACGAGTCGGTGCCCGATGCCTTCCAGACCTTTGTGGCGGGCATTCCCACCCTGACCAAGACCGAACGCCGCATCTTTGACGGCTACGCCGCCGGGCTGCGCACCCGGGAGATCGCGCAGCAGCTGGACATCAAGGACAGCACCCTGCGCTTCCACAACAAGAACATCTACGAAAAACTGGGTGTAAGCTCCCTCAAGCAGCTGCAGCAGTTCGTGGCGATCCTGAACTCCGGCAGCGGCAGCGCCCCGGACTCCGCCCCGGACGAAAAGTGACCCAGCAAGCAATGTTTTCGTCTATACAAAAACACTTTTTGCGTTGCAAAATGCTTGTTGGGGAGTGCCCCAAACCCCTTTGATCTGCATTTTCAATGCAGGCTGCGCCTCCCTGCGGGATGCTTTTGAGGATGTCAATCGTCACATCCTACGAAAAAGCCTGTACCTTTTTGGCGCAAGGGTCAATAGAAGAATTTGATGGTTCATGGTACAATAGCAGACGTTGCGTGTTGTGCGGTTTGCACACGAACATAGTGAAAAGGAGCTGCTGAACGTGGATACGATCTATCTGCTGCCCGGTGAGGAACGCTGCGTTGATTTTCGAGATGCCAATGGAGTCCCGAGAGTACACTACACTTACTGCTCTATCCGTGGCAAACTTTTCAACTGCACCTGCTGCACAAAGGATGAAGCCCAGCGGCTGTGTGAAGATTGGCTTATAAAACAGGACCGCTGCTATATAAACTAAAGAACGCCGAGGGTTCCTCCCATATGGGAAGGGATTCCTCGGCGTTCTTCATTTCATGCTTTTTGATTGCCCGGTCAACAGTATCACGCGCCTTACGGCAATGCACAGATCACAGCCACTGTTTCAGCACATCGTTCAGCTTATTCAAATCAAGCGGTTTTGCGATATGCTCGTTCATGCCGGTGTTCTTTGCCAGTTGCACGTCCTCGGCAAAGGCACTTGATCAAAAGATCCATCGATGCGTTATCTGAGGCCATCTGCATCCGCCGTGCCGTCTCTGCTTTGGACTCTGTGATGTCCCGCAGAAAAATCATCGCATATTCGGAATCTTCGATCTCACCGCGCATGACCACGTTGCTGACCCATCGTTCCT
>QWCB01003836.1_pt1 | contig 11085 bp, 8 predicted proteins | sample 1972511 | NCBI WGS metagenome assembly QWCB01 (sample SAMN09866719, study PRJNA288562) | Human gut metagenome isolate term5_stool, whole genome shotgun sequencing... | isolation source: gut | host: Homo sapiens | place: USA: California
ATCAGCCAGCTGTTCCTGATTGATTTAATGTATACAGAATACTATCGTCGATATTTTGAAAAATGCAGCAAAAATAACGAAAAGACTTCTTCTTCGGTCATTGAAAAACTCTACTAACTAAAGATTATTCCTAAAAAAAATAAACATTTATTATTTGCTTTAGCCGCCAGTCCTAGATTTAGAGATATAAAAATAAACTATCATGTTTCAAAAAGTGATAACAATGAAGAAAAGCAATTTTCTGCCACAACTTTTATTTTAAATAATGAGTATGCTTATCTTGGTTTTAGAGGAACTGATACTACAGTAATTGGTTGGAAGGAAGATTTTCATATGACTTACATGAAGGAAATCCCTGCCCAAAAACATGCTCTTGAATACTTGGAAGATTTCTTTATCCAACATCCAAAACAGAAAGTGATTGTAGCTGGACATTCTAAAGGTGGGAATCTGGCTGTCTATGCTGCCAGTCAAATTCGACCTGAATTGCAAGACAAGATATCTGCGGTTTATACCTATGATGCCCCTGGTTTGCAGGCTCATCTGACTGAGACCACTGGTTATCAAGATGTTATTCCAAAAATTCACCGTTTCGTCCCACAAGGTTCTGTCATCGGCATGATGCTAGAAGTTCCTGATACACCTATCGTCGTCAAATCTACGGCTCTCGGAGGAATCGCCCAACACAGCACCTTTAGTTGGCAAACTGAAGGACACCACTTTGTCCAACTTGAGGCAATTAGTAGCGAGAGTCTCCAAATTAAAGACACTCTCAAAGAATGGGTGGATAGTGTTCCCGATGAGGAATTGGAGCTCTACTTCGATCTCTTCTTTGGTACCATTCTAGAATCTGGAATTAGCTCCATTAATGAACTGTCTTCTAAAAATGCTATTGACCATGTTCGACAACTTGTTTCTCAAGCCCAGACACTGGAGCCCGAGCAAGTTGAAATCTTAAAAAATCTGACACAACTCCTACTGGATGCTCGTTTCCAAGCCTGGAAGAATCATTTTTAGTTCATTTTCAAAAGCTCGTTACTAATCAAAATCGAGGTCGGGATTTTTTATCCCGGCTTCTATTTTTATACTCTTCAATCTCTTTCTTGACGAGTTTCTCTTTTTTTGATAAAATGTAACATATTTTGTTACAACATTTCAAAATATATCTCTTTGAAAGGAATTTTTATATGAAATCAATAAAAGGCATTTTATTTATTGTGGCTAGCATGCTGGTGACTATCCTAGGCTGGCTGAGTTCTGGGAGTCCACAGTTCCTGATTCCTGGCTTAGCTTTAACCACACTTTCACTGACCTTTATCCTTGCCACACGTTTACCCTTGTTAGAAGAGTGGTTTAATGGACTTGAAAATATGTATTCTGCTCATAAGTTTACAGCATTCTTATCCATCCTACTCCTTTTATTTCATAACTTCAGTATGGGAGGATTATGGGGTTCTCGGTTCGCAGCTCAATTAGGAAATATTGGTATCTATATATTTATCAGTATTGTTTTAGTTGCCTACCTTGGTCAATATCTCCAATACGAAGCTTGGAGATGGATTCATCGTGTCGTGTATTTAGCTTATATCTTTGGACTTCTTCACGTATACATGATGATGAGTCAACGACTCTTCAGTCTTAGTCTCCTCAGTTTTCTGGTTGGAATCTATGCAATCCTTGGTTTAATCGCTGGATTTTACATCATTTTCCTTTATCAACAAATTAGTTTTACTCATCTAGGTAAAATTATTGGTATCAAGCACCTCAACCATGATACAACCGAGCTTGAAATTAAACTTAGCAAACCTTTCCAGTATAAGTACGGACAATTTGCCTTTCTTAAGATTTTTCAAGAAGGTTTTGAACAAGCTCCCCATCCCTTCTCTATTTCTGGTGGAAGTGGAAAGACACTTTATTTTACAATTAAAAACTCAGGTGACCATACCAAAAATATCTATGAAAATCTAAAAGTTGGTAGCAAAGTGACAGTTGACAGAGCTTATGGACATATGTTATTAGAACAAGGACAAGATCAGCAAATTTGGATCGCTGGAGGTATTGGAATTACTCCCTTTATCTCATATATCCGAGAAAATCCTTTTCTGACTAAGAGTGTTCGATTCTACTATAGTTATCGTGGTAAGGAAAATGCAGTCTATCTCAATCTACTTCATGCCTATGCTGAGAAAAATCCCAACTTTGACCTTCGCTTGATAGACAGCACCCAAGATGGCTACTTAAACTTTGAAGATGAGGATATTCCAGATCAAACAAGCATTTATATGTGTGGACCTTTAGTCATGATGGAAGCCATCTCTAAAAGCATTAAAGAAAAACATCCAAAAGCAGAACTCATCTATGAAGGTTTTAAGTTTAAATAAATATCGGTCTCTTCTTTGAAGGGACTTTTTTCTTGATTTCTTATTGTGTGATTTAAAGTTAAAGTAGGTGATGTTACAAGAACCTATAATTTCCTATACTGAACACTATGGCTACACACCACTTAATCATTTCTTTCTATACAAAATAAACATCCTACTCTGTTTAATATTCTTAAAAGTTATTGTAATAACTCTTCTCCTGTTAAATTCACTTATTCTTACAATTTATCAATAAAATAAAAACGATATTCGAAAAAAATAGAAAAAAACGGTTCAGAATTGGTTGATAATTCTGAATCTTTATCATATAATATATTATAAAATTAAATTTTTATTTAGGGCGATAGAAGGAGAGAACAAATCGGAAACCATATTGTAACCCAATCATGATTTAATTTCATCAACTCTATTAAGTCTACAAAGAACAATTAGTAGACATATACTGGTATCTTAACTGGATTTTGTAATAAAGAATCCTTCAGTTCCTTTCTTTTATCATTGATCAGGAGAACATCTATGAAAAAAATTGGTATCTCTATTCTTGCTCTCCTAGTGTTAGGAGTTACTTGCTTGATTCTATTCGGTCAGCAAAGTTATCAAAAAACTGTCGTTCAATACTATGGTAAAGACCAAGCCCTGCCCAACAAGATAAACTATAGCGAATACAGCGATAAGCGCGAAGCCAACTACGGTGGTACTCTTTATATTACTTCTATTAAACATGCTAATGACGGAGTTTATGCAACTTATGAAGGTCAATTAATACCTCTCCAATATTGAAAAATTGATAACCAGCCTGCCTTTAACTAGTCATGCTGGTTTTTAATATTTATAAATCAATACGTATTCTCCCTAACTGTGTTATACTAGTAGGAGTAAATGCTTTGAAAGACGAAATCCTATGAAAATCCATAAAACTGTGAACCCTGTTGCCTATGAAAATACTTATTATCTTGAAGGATACCAACACCTGATTGTTGTTGATCCGGGTAGCAACTGGGAGGCTATTCGCAAGACTATCGAGACCATTAACAAACCAGTCTGTGCAATTCTCCTAACCCATACCCACTATGACCATATCTTGAGTCTGGACTTGGTCAGAGATACTTTTGGAAATCCTCCCGTTTATGTGGCAGAAAGTGAAGCATCTTGGCTCTATACTCCTGTTGATAATCTTTCTGGTCTTCCTCGACACGACGATATGGCAGATGTCGTATGTAGACCAGCTGAACACACCTTTGTCTTTCATGAAGAATACCAGATTGAGGAGTTCCGCTTCACTGTATTACCAACTCCAGGCCACTCTATCGGAGGAGTTTCATTTGTTTTTCCAGATGGGCACTTGGTCTTAACGGGTGATGCACTCTTCCGAGAAACTATTGGACGAACAGATCTACCTACAGGTAGCATGGAACAACTCCTTCATAGTATCCAAACCCAGCTCTTCACTCTCCCAAACTACGATGTCTATCCAGGACATGGTCCAGCTACGACTATCGCTCACGAAAAAACTTTTAATCCGTTTTTCTAGCAAGAGCAAAGAGGCTGGGCAAGAAGTCTTTAAAATCAGAAAAACGCATATTATCAGGTGTTGAGAAACCCTGATAATATGCGTTTTAACATGAAAAGATTTTCTAAATTTTTCCTCAAATAATTGATGGATAAATTATAGGTTGTGATTATTTTTCTTTCTTGCGATAGCTAAACAATCCAGCATTTAGAGTCAATACTCCAAATAGTGTAGTGAGAATTGAGCTATTTTCACCAGTATTGGGTAAAGTTTTAGTTGTTTTCTCTCCACCTTCTCCCTTAGTTTTCAATGGTTTGGATTGTGTTTGTGTCCCATCTGCACCATTGCTGTTTTGCGTAGGGGTTGTTGGGTTTTCACTACCTGCAACTGGCGTTTGGATACTACCGCCATTGTGATTTACTGACATATTTTTAAAAGTCATAGCATAGATACTAAAGTGATTGGTTTCGAAAGTTACCTTATCCGCATCTTGCTTGAAGTCTAATGCTTGCAAAGCGCCATCTGGAGAAACATAGTAGACATTTTCAACTGGCTTTTCTGCAGAAAGGCTCACTAGAACCATGCCATTTGGCTGGACAGCCTTACCATTTGCGTCGTATAGACGAATATCGTAGGCCTTGTAGTTTTTCGCCGCAAGTGAATTTGACTTAGTTTCTTCTACCTTGATGTAGCTGACGTTTTTGAGTGTTTCCTCTGAAGCACGTACTTGAACACTTCCAATTTCATTCGCAAGGATTCGGCTAGTGCTTGGAGTTACTGGTTTCTCTGGCTTAGCAGGTTGTGGTCGATCTGGAACAGCTGGTGTAACTGGTTTCGGAGTCTCTGAAGGCTTAGGTGCCGGTTTTACTTCTGGTTTTGGTGTTTCTGAAGGTTTAGGTGCCGGTTTTACTTCTGGTTTCGAAGTCTCTGAAGGCTTAGGTGCCGGTTTTACTTCTGGTTTTGGTGTCTCTGAAGGCTTAGTTTCCGGCTTAACTTCTGGTTTCTGAGCCTCAGAAGGTTTAGTTTCTGGCTTAACTTCTGGTTTCGGTGTTTCTGAAGGTTTAGTTTCCGGTTTTACTTCTGGTTTTGGTGTCTCTGATGGTTTAGTTTCTGGTTTTACTTCTGGTTTCGGAGTCTCTGAAGGTTTGGCATCCGCATTTACCTTCTTATAACGTAGAAACATGTAGCGTTCATTCGGATAACCAAAATATCTACTCATTATCCTGTAGTCCACTTTATAACCTGGTATCCAGCTATAATACGAAACCACCTCATAGCCATCAATATTTTTATGGATATTAATAGTTTCTCCAGGGTTTAAAACTCCATATTCTCGAGATATCTCCTCTCCCGTATCTGCATCTAAATAATCGATACGGTATTTGAGCGGCTCCTGCTTTTCTTCATCTTTTGGCGCCGGTTTTGGTGTTTCTGAAGGCTTGGCATCCGCCTTTACCTTCTTATAATCTAGAAACATGTAACGTTCATACGTTTGATCACCAAAATATCTACTCATTATCCTGTAGTCCACATTATATCCAGGCATCCAGCTATCATTCGAAACTACCTCATAGCCATCGATATTTTTATGGATATTAACAGTTTCACCAGGATTTAATACTCCATATTCTCGAGATATCTCCTCTCCCGTTTCTGCATCGAAATATTCGATAAGATAGTTGATGGGCTCTTGTTTTTCGTCAGCTTTTGGCGCTGGTTCTGGTTTAACTTCTGGTTTTGGTGTCTCAGAAGGCTTCGTTTCCGGTTTTACTTCTGGTTTCGGAGTATCTGAAGGCTTAGCATCCGCATTTACCTTCTTATATTCTAGAATAATGTATCGATATCCAGAAAAAGACCCAAAATATCTATCCATTAACCTGTAGTCCACATTATAACCAGACATCCAACGACGATTCGTAACTACCTCATAGCCATCAATATTTTTATGGATATTGATAGTTTCACCAGGGTTTAAAACTCCGATTTCTCGAGATAGCCTCTCTCCCGTATCTGCATCGAAATAATCGATACGATATTTGATGGGCTCTTGATTTTCGTCAGCTTTTGGTGCTGGTTTATCCGTAGGTTGAGATGGTTTTTCATATCCAATATAGCCCGCTGGTCGATAATAAAAATAATTAACTGAAATATAATCACTTTCTACACCGTCAACAACAGCAGGATAAAAGTTGAATTTCTCGTAAGGTACAGTTTCTCCGGGTTTATAATGATTACCAGTAGTTGCTCCAAATCTTCCCTCTTCGTGTCTAGAATCCGTTATATCTTCCAAAATATAGCCATCTATCTCACCCTTAGGTAAAGTAAAACTCTCACCTGGCTTAATAGTGACTGTTATGCCTCGTTTTCCATCATCAATGGAATGAGCCTTGCGATGAAGTGGGAGTGTACCATCGGGCCAAAGTTTAGGAGTTCCAGTATAGCTAAAACCAATATGAAGAGTCCGTTCGCTCCTATTAGGCTTCTCTAGCGGAAGTGTCTCATATTCAAGCCGATAATGTGCCACGATTGTATCGCCCTCTTTGGTGAGAGTAAACGACGTATATTTCAATGGAGAATGTACGGGACTAGATTCAGATCCAGCTTTTTCCCCATAATAATTTAGTATATCATAACTAATATTCAGAATTTTGGAGTAACCTCTTTCAAGCCTATAGCCTTCAAATGTTGGAGCATCAATTGTTAAATCTTCACCAAAGTTAACAGTTCCTGTCAACGTTTTAGTAGGTTCTACTTTCTCCCCAGTCCTTATATCATGAAAATCTAGTTCGATTACATATCGGATAGGAAGATGTTTTTCTTCTTTTAAGGTTGCATCTTCCCTTGGGGCATCAGATGGCTGAGTCTCGGCTGCGTTTGCTGTTGACTTAGCTTCAGGTTTCACTTCTTCAGTCGGTTTAACCTCTGGTTTTTCTGAATCACTTGGATTGCCATTTTCTACTGGTTTTGAAGCTGTATTTGGCTGTTCTGCCACATGTGTATCTGCCTGAGCTGTATTTGGCTGTTCTGCCACATTTGTGTCTGCCTGAACTGTAAAAGCTGGCACTACACCCAACACCGCGACCGCAAAGGTTGCGATACCGAGTTTAACAAGTTTATTTGTTTTCATAATTTCCTCCTTAGGAATGTATATTACTTTTGAAGGTGTGTAAATACTACAAAAATCCTAATTTTTTTGATATTAGTGCTTCGAACAATTCACCTCAACCACTTGAACGACAAGGGTTTTGGTGTATCACATAACGACCGTTAAACGATACACTTAAAAAACAAAAAAATACCAATCCAACACAGGCTCAAAACCTTGTTAAATTCGTATTTTCTGAAATATTCACATTGTTATTTTGAATGTTTCGCAAAACGGTCGTTAATCGAAACATATTTACGCCTTCATTGTAGCATTTTATCTTGTTTTTAGCAAGAATTTTGCGAAACATTTTTACGATTGATGGCCACCTTGTTTCGTTCCAACACTTTATAGATGGTTGAGGTCGAAATTCGTTCTGTTTTTGCTATTGTTCTGATGCTTGATTCCCCTGCCAAATACTGCTCAATAATTCTCTCCTCCTTCTCTTTCGACATTCGCTTAGCACCAAGTTTGACGCCCTTTTCCTTAGCTTTACGAAGTCCTTCACGGGTACGAAATCGTAAATTTTCCAGTTCACTTTCTGCCACAAATCCTAAAATAACGCAAAGTAACCTACCAATGAGCGAGTCGGTTTCCAGTTTTTCATGCAAACTGACTAGCTGAATATCAGAAGCATTGAATTGTTCAATCAGTTCTAACAATTTGAACATAGAGCGAGTCAGACGATCTAACTTATAGATAGTGAAAATGACCTGCTTACCATCCTGCGAAAGGTCCGAAGCCAATTTTAAGGCTTTTTCGAGTTCTGGGCGTACATTATTTGAACCAGATTCACGTTCGATAAAGAGCTGGTCGCAGTGCTTGAGAGCCTCCATTTGCACCTCCAAGCCCAGGTCTTGCTTGTGGGTAGAAACGCGAGCGTAGCCTAATATTGATGGTGGTCTGAAACATAAAAATCCTCCTGTTTTTGATACAGAAGGATATTTTACTATGGATTTCAGAATGAGAAAAGACCTCAATTTCATAATCTCTATGAACTACACACTACAAGATATGCTCCCCTTATAGTGGACAGCGAAAAAATAAAATTCACTAGAAACTGTAGGGGAGCAGTTCATCATCCTTGTTTTTTTTAGTTTCTATTTCTAGAGCAATCTTTTCTCAGTAGGATCAAAGTTGAACTAAAAAAATAGTTCAAAACTAATTGGCTGGATTCAATTCTTTCCAGTCAATGTTAGACAAATCAAGCTGTTCAGAAGAAATATCTAAAACTTGCTCTGCTTTTTCATTACCACCGATTTGAATTGTTGCTTCTTTAATCTTCTGCACTCCATTTTTATCAAACGAATATAGAGCCAGGTTCATTTCTGGACGAGTTGACTGCCCGTCTGCATAAGATACTTGACCATTTTCATAAATGACAAACCCTGAGCGAAAACCTCCCGCAGAAGCTACATAAGCTGTGTGAAGTAAGTTAGGCTTTTGATTTTCCAAATAATAAATGGCTGACACAAATTTTTCATCTCCAATAAGCAACTCGTCTTGACCATCCTTATTCAGATCAACAATGGCATATTTCCAATCTGGTGCATTTTGATAATCCATTCGAGAGAAAATAAGGCTATATTCTTCTGAAGTAATCTTGTGTTGTTTATATTCCTCTTGCAAATCTTCTCTATTACCTTGCTTTAAAAGGTCTGTAAAGTGATTATAACGTTCAATCACTTCTTTATATACATCTTGTCCAGTTTCCTTCTTATTTTCAGCAGTCGATTGTGACGCCTTGGTCGAAGAGTCACTTGTATTTTCAGTCTTTGCTTCTGTTGACGCACTAGTCTTATCGTCTTTGGAAACAGATGATAGTGCAGATGAAGGTTCTGTATTGCTCCTATTTTTATTGAGACCACAAGATGCCAAAACTGAAATTGAAATAATAGCTGAAAGCATCATTAAATATTTCTTCATATTAACCTCTATAGCATTGCATTTTCAGATGGATAAACTTCAAAAATGAATCATTAACTCCAAGTTATACTTAGTTAGGAAATCATTTTACCAAATAATCACACGATCTTCTGGTGAGCGCCACATACCATCGCCCTCTTTGACATCATAGGTTGTAAAGAAATCATCAAAGTTTGGCACTTGGACATTGACACGGAGTTTAGCTGGCGCGTGCACATCGACACTGGCCATGAGTTTCATCAACTCTGGGCGGCCTTTCATACGCCAGATACGCGCAAAGTTATGGAAGAATTCTTCAGCTGAAAAGTCTGGTTCTCTTTTAGCAGCTTCAAGAGCAGCAGCAATTCCTCCTAGATCCGCAACGTTTTCTGATACGGTCAATTTACCGTTAATAGTTGCGCCGTAAGATTCTTGACCATCAAACTGATCGATAACCTTCTGCGTTTTCTCTTTAAAGGCTGCATAGTCGCTCTCGGTCCACCAGTCCTTGAGACTTCCATTTTCATCAAAGGAAGCTCCATTAGTATCAAAGGCGTGAGAAATTTCATGGGCAATAACCGCACCAATACCACCATAGTTGGCAGAAGATGACTGATGCAAGTCATAGAATGGTGCCTGTAAGATAGCAGCAGGGAAGACAATCAAGTTCTTTTGTGGATTGTAGTAGGCATTCACCATATGGGCAGGCATTCCCCACTCCTTGTAGTCAACCGGCTGATTCCACTTGCTCCAACTGTGCTTGATTTCAACACGCGCAAAGGCAAAAGCATTCTCAAAGAGGCTAGCAGATTCATCCACTACTTTGTCCTTATAGCGAGCTGGCAGTTCTTCTGGATAACCGATATAAGGCTTGATGACATTGAGTTTGACGATAGCTTTTTCTCGAGTTTCAGGAGTGAGCCAGTCGTTCTTAGCCAAACGTTCCTTATAAACATCAATCATGGTCGCTACTTTTTTCTCCACGTCTGCCTTGGCTTCTGGAGAGAATTTTTCATGGGCATACCAAAGTCCGAGAGCTTGTTTGAATGGTCCTTGCGCTAAGTGGTAAGCCGCCTTGCGTTTATCTTGGGCTTCTGGAACACCTGAAAGAGCACGGCCATAAGCACCTGACAAGATACGAATCTCATCTGTCAAATAGCTCGTTGAAAGGTTGACCACACTCAAGATCAAGCTTGCCTTGAGCAAAGGCCAAGCTTCTTCACTATAGAATTGCTCTGCCGCTTGCCAGAAACGTTCCTCATCTACGATAACCTTATCAGGTACTTGCCCAATCACAGCTTGGAAGAAGTCGTCGAGAGGTAAAGCTGGTGCAAACTTTTTGAAATCTTCATAAGCGTATGGATGGTAGAGTTTGGCGTATTCTGAACTCTCTTCGTTTGAAAGTACGACCGCTGCGATACGACGGTCTAATTCCAATCGTTTCTCTAGCAAATCTGCGATTTCTTCATCTGAGAAGTTATAGGCTTTGAGTAGATTAGCAGTACTTTCTTTCCAAAGGTTCAATAATTCCTCACGCTGTGGATGGTCTTCCGCATAGTAGGTCGTATCAGGCAAGATTGTTCCTGGAGCACTAGCCCAGAGAACATTGGTTCTAGCATCCATAAAGTCAGGTGATACTCCAAATGGAAGGAAGTTTGGTTTACCAGCTAATTCAAATTCAGCTAATTTGCTTGCGAAATCCGCAAAACTTTCCAAATCTTGGTATTCCTTAAGCATAGGAAGAACTGGTTTGATCCCATCTGCTTCTCGTTTGTCAAAATCTCTGACCATACGATGGTACTTGACAAAGTTTGCCAAGATAGCATCTTCTGGCACATCTTCACCTGCCAACCATTTGTCGGTTGTTGTTAGCATCAACTCTTCGATTTCTTCGTCAAGGTCGATAAAACCACCAGTTCGTGATTTGTCAGCTGGAATGACTGCAGTCTTTTCCCACTCACCATTTATAGCATCATAAAAATCATCTTGATAACGTGTCATTTTATTCTCTCTTTCCTATTTTCACTTATTCCTAGCTTAGCAAAATTCCCTAGGGATTGCAATTAAAAATGCCGAGTTGCCCTCTTATTTTAATCATTAATATTTTAAACTTTTACAAAAATTAACTTGACTTAAAAATAAAA
>QWCB01003840.1_pt1 | contig 11077 bp, 6 predicted proteins | sample 1972511 | NCBI WGS metagenome assembly QWCB01 (sample SAMN09866719, study PRJNA288562) | Human gut metagenome isolate term5_stool, whole genome shotgun sequencing... | isolation source: gut | host: Homo sapiens | place: USA: California
CAACGCGTCATACGCAACGATCGCCTGTTCCTGGAGCGAGGCAGCCTGCTCATCAGTCAGCCGCGCGGGAGCCTCGGTGCGGGCGTTATCGTCCGCCAAGTACTTCGACTCGTAGTCGTACAGATCAGCCGCGGCCGCATCGACCACAACCTCACCACCAACCGAAGCACGCGTCGGCATTCCACGGCGTCCTTCAAGCGCTGCGCATTCGATCTCACGGCCCGAAATACCCTGCTCTACCAAAACCTTCGGGTCATGCATCCGCGCCTCCTCAATCGCAAGGCTCAAGTCCTCACGATCATCAACGCGAACAACGCCCTGCGAAGAACCCGCGCGAGCAGGCTTCACAAACAAGGGAAGCTCAAGGCCCTCACAGCGGTCTAGGCACCCCTGAGGATCAGCGTCCCACGCGCGGTCAGTGACCACCTGATACGGCCCCACACGCAAACCGGCAGCGCTGAAAGTGTAATCCGCGAAGTTCCCGGTGCCGCCCGACAGATAGGACTTTACGTTCTGCGGTCCGTAGCTCAATCCTTTCGTACCATCGGGCAGGTCCGCGCTGATTACGCCAGGTTTAGGGTCGGTGTCCGCCACGATTTTTGGCAGCAAGGTCATCTTTAGCCAGCCCTCCGACCCGGTCAAGGTGGTCAGGGCTTTGACTTGGGGCAGGGTGTATTTGGATCCGTCCAGGGTGCGGCCATTTTTGTCGGTGTATTTCACCTGCAGGTAATAGGTCGTAGCCTTGGACACGTTCGGGGTGCCGGAACAGAGAATAAATTTCCCACCGCCAGAATTACTCTGGCTCTCACATTTCACCCCGCCAATGTTGTTTGCATTGACTGAATTATCGGGATTGTCGCCGTCATAAACCCCCAGAATTTCGGCATTATCGTAAGTGTTCCGGGACAAATTTGTACCGTTGACAGATAGCTGGCTAGCCTTGGGTTCCCCACCGGAAACCCAAATCACAATGGGAGTTCCGTTCGTGTTCTGGTACACACTGCCACCAGAGCCGGTGGGCAGCTGGGCGCGCTGCAAAATCAAGGGCGAGCCGGGGTGAATTTCATACTTCACGGCGGGGGTGACCCCACCGTCCTCGTCGGTGGCTTTCACCCAGAAAACGGCAGATTTGTGCTCTTGGGTGGTGCCGGTGACTTGGCCGGTCGCTGGGTTAAACTTCAAGCCGCTCTCAGCGTTGCCGTTACGCAGGCTCACCATCCCGTCTGTACCGGGTTCTCGCGCGGCACTGTTGGCATCCGGTTCAGTGTCGAACACCTGATAGGTGAAGTGCCGGCCTTGCCAATCCGGGAAGGGCGAAACCAAACCGGAGTAGGGCACCCCGACGGCGGGGAACTTTTCCAGCGGGGAGTACTTGCTCACCTCAGAATCCGGGGTCCCCGGTTCTATCTGCGGTTTTAGACGAGGCTCGACTGTCCAAGGCAGATACTGCACTGACGTGTGCGATTTGCTCTCTTTGTCGGTGAAGGTGAATTTGACCCACAGCGAGTGAACCCCAGATTTTTCCGGCGTACCGCTAAGTGTGCAGCCGTTACCCGTGCTTTCCCGCTTCAAGTCGTAAGGTAGGGCATCTGTGGCGGCCGCGGTGTCAGTATTTGAAACCGCCTGGCAACCGGTGAGCTTAACCAAGTTATCAGCCGGTGCCTTCTTGGTGATTGTGAAGGTTCCCGGTGTGTTCGCCGCTCCCTTGTTGATTTCAAGTTGAATCGGCTTGTACAGGAAACTTTGCGAGGCCAACACCTGCCATTCGGGATGTTCAGTGACGGTTTCGGGTACGACATCGACCCAGTATTCCTGAAAAGTGTCGCCAGTCAGTTCCGTGTCAAAGGTCACCGACCCGCTGCCTTGACCACCTTGTGCTGTAAATGATTTGGACTCGATGGGGGTTCCCGAACCGTTATCGTTCAACGTTCCGGTGTACAGATGCGCCACCAGCGGGGTGTTTAGCGGCAACCGACTGTAATCCACTTGGACTTTATCCCCATAGAAGGATTGGGTGCCAGCACTCGACCCCAAACTTTCCCCGTGGGGCAGCAGCTGCATTTGCAGCGGCCGCAACAGTACCCGAACGTTATCCTCCCAGTGGGTGCCGGTCCAGCCCTGGTTGGCACTGCCGAGGATACCGTTAAGCGTGGTTCCCCAGCCATCAACCGCAGTGGGGAACGGACTCCAGTAGGCCATCCGCTTGGGCAACGGCTGCAGGCTTACGTTGTTTGACTCACAGGAGCCTTTGAACACCTGGAACTTCATGTTTTGTTTAACATCAACATCGTTGTTAAAGTAAATCGTCCAGTTAGGGGTTTTACCGTTATCTTCCGATGGGTCCAAGTTTGAAGTAGTGGTGCAGCGAGCCTCGACCCTGTTGTTTTTATCTTTCACTGCCGCGACCACTACGTAACCCCCTGCGGGGGTATTCGCCGGATAATCTGCGATGTTCGCTCGCCCCACGTAAGGGTTGCCGCCGCCCCTGTTAAGGGTTTGGTTTTCCCAACGCACATAGCCCTGCAGAGTCTTTCTCTTCTTGGCTGCCGGAGTGGCTCCAGGTGGTGAGGGAAGGGAAGGCTCGATAGCTACCCCGTTTCCAAGCAGTTCCTCTTGCGACTCCGCGACTTTAATGAGCCCGATATTCACCTGGGATACCTGGGTAGAGTTCCTGCCTACAGAAAGGAAACCCCACTGCATCATCTGGCTGGCAGTCCAGTTGAAATCTTTCCTGGTGGAGTAACCCTGGATGACCCCGCCGGTTCGCTCCGAGAAAGTCAGACGGTATCCAGGAACCTGTTCGGGGTTAATCCACACCTGGAGACGCTGGGCGTGGCCTTCGCCGGGGCGGAATTGTCCCAGTTCCCCGTTGTAATCAACAAAGTCGCGCATTTTGATGGCATAGTTCGAGAGCCGGTCAGTTTTTGATTTTGTTTCGTTAGAGGTGGTGGTGGTTTTGAAAATCGGTGACCACGCCCCATTATTGGCCTGGTAGCGGGCAAATACATGGATACCAGCAACGACTTTCTCGCCCTGATCATCAGTCGCGCCAGCGCGTTCCCCCGAGAGATAGGTAACGACTTTCCCGGTCACCACCCAGTTATCCTGCGGGGAAGCATCGGATTCAATCGGTTCGCGTCCCTTCATGATCCAAGTCGGCAGGTCAATCGCACCGGGGAACGCGGCACGTTCCTGCGCCACCGCCATAGTTGGAAAAACCAGCCCCAACAGGGTCAAAGCCAACGCGGTGCCCGCGACAGTCAAACGACGCAAGATGCTCATCGTTCCCGCCCCCTTTTTCTTTAAAACTTAACTACTTCTCACACTACAGGTTTTATATCGGCACTGCGGGGAGAAATCTTAGGAAAAAGTGGAGTCGTTTTGGGACTGACCAGGATTTATTCAAAATCCACGACCACCGGAGCGTGGTCGGAGGGCTGTTCCCCATCACGTTCCGCAGTATCAATAAACGCGCCGGTCACACGGGAAACCAGGCGCGGAGTAGCCAAGGCGAAGTCGATTTTCATGCCTTGGTTACGCCGCCAGCGGGCCCGCTGGGAATCCCAGTAAGTCCAGCCGGGAGCGAATTGCCGGGTAATTTCGGTCAGATTTCCGGGCAAACCCGCAATGAGGTCATCGTGGAGGGTGACCGCGTCACCGACCGTGTCGGGGTCCAGGAGCTTGGCAAACACTTGCCGCTCCGGTTCGGAAACATGGGTCGCCCCGGCAAAGTCCGCCATGTCCCACACGTCCTCGTCACGGGGAGCCACGTTGAAGTCCCCCAGGTAAAGCCCCAAACTCTCCGGATCCGTGTCCAGAGTGCGAATCACGTGGGAACGCAGGGAATCGAGCCATTTTAACTTGTACTGGTAGTGAGGGTGGCCGACTTCGCGCCCATTGGGAACATAGAGCGACCAGCACTCCACCCCGGCCACGCGCACCCCCAACACTCGTGGTTCCAGCTGAGGCGGTTTGGGCGGGACAGAAAAGTACGGTTGGGCGATGGCACCGTAAAACTCGGTACCCAGCAGGTGAGCGCTAATCCCCTGGCGCACCGCCACCGCGACCCCGTTCCACTGATTCAAACCGTTAACAAACACCTGGTAGCCGGCGGTTTCAAAAGCGGCGGTAGGGAACTGATCGTTGCGGCACTTGATTTCTTGCATCGCCAAAACGTCGATGTGTTCGCGTTCCAGGAACGCCGTCACTCGATTCAAGCGAGTGCGAATCGAGTTCACGTTCCAAGTCGCTATACGCACCGTTACCTCCCTAAGAACCAGCGTTTCCAGTCTACCGAATTCCCATTTTCCCTGGGCAAGGATGACTACAATTGCTTTATGGAGAGCAAATTTGAAAAGGTCTGTGACCTGGCACGTGAACTCGCATTTCCCCCAGACTTTGCCTTCGGCACTTCCACGGCTTCGTATCAAATTGAAGGAGCCGTCAACGCCGACGGACGCCAAGAGAGCATCTGGGATGCTTTTGTCCACACCCCCGGCAAAGTCATTGATAACACCACCGGCGACACCGCTTGTGACCACTACCACCTGTTCAACCGCGATGTGGAACTGATGCGACAAGCTGGCCTGAAACACTATCGCCTCTCCTTGGCTTGGCCGCGTATCCTGACCGCGGCAGGGACACCGAACCAGGCCGGAATCGATTTCTATAACCGCGTCCTAGATGCCCTAGCTGAGGCAGACATCGAAGTCATGGCGACGCTGTATCACTGGGATTTGCCCCAAGCCATGCAGGAAAAGGGCGGCTGGCTCAATCCCGAGACCACCGCCATGTTCCTGCGCTACGCCCGGATTGCCTACGAAGCATTCCATGACCGGGTGAAACACTGGATTCCCATTAACGAGCCGAATGTCCACACCCTGCTCGGCCACGCTATCGGCATCCACGCTCCCGGTCTGACGCTTGGCTACCAGGCGCTTGGCGTGGGACACGCCTTGAACTTGGCTCACGGTGAGACAGTGCGGCTACTGCACGGTTTGGGTGCTCAGTCGGTGGGTTGCGCCCCCAACCATACCCCGGTCTATCCGGCCGACACAGAAAACCCGATGGACGTACAGATGGCCGGTCTCTATGACGCGATTTACAACGACTTCTTCGCTTCGGCCATGTTGAAAGGGACTTACCCGCAGGCGGTTCTGGACCTCATAGCCCAGGAGGGCAACCCCGAGACTGCTGCAACCATGAGCGAGCAGGTCAGAAACGCATGCGAGCCCCTGGAGTTTTATGGAATCAACTACTATGAACCGGCCGTAGTGGTCTCACGACTGCCCGGCGACGACACGCCTCCAACAGCCGCACCCGCGGCCGCACCCCCCTTGCACGCAGACAACGCCAATCTGTACGCGATGCCGGACGGTATCCCCTTCACGATTGAATCCCTAAAGATGGAGGACCGCACCAGCTTCGACTGGGCGATTTATCCTGCGGGACTGACCGAAATCCTGGTACAGCTCCGGGAACGCTACGGGTCGGCCTTGCCCCCAATCATTGTGACCGAGGGCGGTGCGGCGTTTACGGAAACCGTCACCACCAACGACTCCGGTCAAGCGCGGGTTCATGACCCGCGGCGTATCGACTACCTGGCCCGACACTTCCAGGCTGTCGCGGCGGCTCGCCAAGCCGGGGTAAACGTGGCCGGATACTATGTTTGGTCTCTGCTGGACAACTTTGAATGGGCCGACGGCGAAACCCAGCGGTTCGGGCTGATCTACACGGACTTCGACACCGCCGATAAGACCCGGATTCCCAAAGATTCTTATTACTGGTATCGAGACTTGATTGCGCAGGTACGCCAGCAATGAGCGCCGACCCCGCCAGCTCCGCACGCTCGGGACGCTTTCACGCCCAAGTTCCCGCCGACGCACCTCTGGAAAAACCCCGGCTAAGGTGGCGCGTCAGCGTTTCCGCAGCGAACCTCGCCGTCTATACGGCCTGGTTCGGACCTATCCAGGTACTGCTGGGGTTGCAAGCGGCCGCTGTCGCCCCGGACTATAAGGAATACGTGCTCTCGCTGGTCACCGGTGTCGGAGCTTTCGTCTCTGCCCTGGGTAACCCAATCTTTGGGGCGCTCTCTGACCGCACGACTTCCCGCTTCGGACGCCGTTTGCCCTGGGTATTTTGGGGAACAATTCTGGGGGCGCTGGCCTTGGCTTGGTTGGCATTTTCTCATTCGGTGTGGGCCATGGTGGTCGCTTGGGCGCTGGTACAAGCCTGCCTAAACGCTATGTACGCAGCCATCACCGCCACCGTCAATGACCAGGTGAAAGTGGAATACCGCGGTCAAATGGGCGGCTGGTTGGGAATGGGACAAACCCTCGGGGTCGTCGCGGGAACGGGGATGGCCTCCGCTTTCGGCAACCTGACCTGGGGATACCTGGCCTGCATCGCCCTCCTCATCGCTCTGGTGATTCCCTACCTGTTCACCGCCCACGACCGTTACCTCGTCGAGAAACCCGCGCCCTTCAATCTTTGGGCCTTCCTGAAACGATTTTGGGTATCCCCCCGGCGTTACCCCGACTTTGCCTGGACCTGGGCCAGTCGTTTCCTCATCAACCTAGCTAACTCCCTCTGCACGCTTTACCTGCTGTTTTACCTCATGGATGCGGTGGGCTACGCACATCCCGACTTCGGAGTATTTGTGCTCTCCGGCCTATACGCGCTGATGACCGTGGCGACGACCCTCGCCGGTGGAACTATCTCTGACCGGATGGGGAAACGCAAGCCCTTGGTGGCGCTCTCTGGCCTGACCATGGCACTATCGGGTCTCAGCCTGGCGTTCATCCAGACTTGGGAAGGCGCGCTCCTGGGGGCGTTTCTACTCGGGATAGGCTACGGTATCTATGTTTCCGTAGACTTTGCGCTGGTCACGCAGGTGCTACCGCCAACCAATGACGCGGCGCGCGACCTCGGAGTTATCAACATCGCGGCCGCTTTGCCTCAGGCGCTGGCTCCCCTGCTGGCCGCGCCGCTGGTAAAAGCGTTTCCGGATTACACCAGCGGTTATATGGCGCTATACATCTTCGCGGCCCTCATTGTGCTGGTCGGGGCCGCGCTGGTGTATAAGGTAAAGAGTGTGCGCTAAACAGTTCATACCCTGGCGATAATGTCGGCAATCGAGTCCACGACTTCGTTAGGCCGATAAGAGAAATTAGTGATTTCTTCGCGATCCGTGGAACCGGTCAACACCAGGAACGTATGCAGACCGGACTCTACCCCCGCCAACATATCCGTATCCATCCGGTCGCCAATCATGGCGGTTTCCTCGGAGTGGGCGCCAATCTTGTTCAATCCCGTGCGGAACATGACCGGGTTGGGTTTGCCGATAAAGTACGGATTCTTGCCGGTGGCGGCCGTAATCATGGCGGCGATTGCGCCGGTGGCAGGAATGGGGCCGTCCTTGGTGGGGCCGGTCATGTCAGGATTCGTGGCGATAAACTTGGCGCCCTTGTTGATGAGCTGCACCGCCGTGGCAATCTGGTCGAAAGAATACGAGCGCGTCTCGCCCAACACCACGTATTCCGGATCTGTGGAAGTCATGACGTAGCCCGCCTGGTACAGGGCGGTGGTCAAACCGGCTTCGCCCACCACATAAGCGCTGGATTTCGGGGACTGGGTTTTCAGGAAAGACGCGGTGGCCAGCGCGGAAGTCCAGATGCGTTCCTCGGGGACCTCCAGGCCGGAAGCCGCCAGACGTGCGGAGAGATCGCGAGGCGTAAAGATGGAGTTGTTGGTCAAAACCAGGTATTCCCGGCCCTTGTCCCGCAGGGCTTGCAGGAACTCAGCCGCACCTGGAATCGCCTTGGTTTCATGCACCAGGACGCCGTCCATGTCGGTCAGCCAGTACTTGACGGGTTTCATGACCGGGGTGATTTCCTTTTCCCGGTCCTCTTTCGTGCCGAAAGTCGCGTCCATCATCGCTTCAAGTTTGTCAGCTGTTTGGCTTTTCAATGTGTTCCCCTCAATTTACTTCGGTCCCCAGATTCTGGGGAGGCGACAGAACCCCCAACGCCGGAACACCGGCAAAGACTACCGGACGCGCCGGCTTTGGCAACTCAAACGTTCACTTATAAGGTTATGCAATAGAAGAATTTATTGCAATGATTGGGTGATTTTTGTGGCGAAATGGGCGCTGATTACGGGGGCTTCCAGCGGTTTAGGTGAGGAGTTTGCCTGGCAATTGGCTGCCGAGCCGCTCAACGTCGTACTGGTCGCCAGGCGTCAAGACCGTTTGGAGGCTTTGGCGCAGCGGATTCACACCACTCTGGGCGTCGAAACGGAAGTTTTGGTCGAAGATTTGTCCACCAAGGCCGGTCAGTATGCGGTCATTCGCCGCCTGCGCGACGACTCCCGCCCGGTCGCGGTGCTGGTCAACAACGCGGGTTTTGGTTTGGGGCAAACTTTTGTGGGCGGAAAGTGGGACCGCGAGGACGAAGCCCTAGAGGTGATGGTGCGGGCCTTGTGCCGGCTGACGTTTGAGGGCGCACAAGCGATGGGGTCACGTACCCATCGCCGCACACCCGGCAAAGTGGAACGGTTGTTACAAAAATTGACCGGTCAGCCCGCGCTGGGGAAAGCTTCGGGCGGCGGGGTCATCATCAATGTTTCCTCCGCTACCGCCTACACCGCTATGGGCACCTACGCGGCGATGAAGACGTGGGTGCGGTTCTTTAGCGAGGCTGTTTCTACCGAGCTGCGCGGCACCGGCGTATCCATCACCGCCGTGGCACCGGGACTAATGAAAACCGAGTTCCACCAATCAGCCCAGATGAACGCCTCAGTCTGGCCCGAATACGGCTTTGTCGACCCCGAAACAGTCGTCAGAGCCGCCATCGAAGCAGCTCGCCACCGCCGCGTCCTGGTCACCCCGACCGTTCGGTACAAAATCGCGATGGCGGGCGCGCGCCTGGCTCCCCGCTGGCTGATGCGCGCCCTGTTCAACTCCCGCCTATTCTCCCGGGCGCTGTGAGGTCGAGCCTCTCTTTGGGTGCAGTTTCTGGGGCTTTTAGTCTTTAGACCAAGCCAGTTTGCGTAACCGTTGGACGCTGAAGTTAGCGACATCTTCGGGTTCGCAAATATTGCGCCCCTGCGCAAAGACGCATACCCGGTCAGAGACTTCGAGGATTTCTTCTTCCTCAGAGGAAACTACCACTACCGCTACATTCTCTTGATGCGCCATGTCCTTGAATATGCGGTGAATCTCACCCTTAGCGCCGATATCCACGCCTTTGGTGGGTTCATCAAGCATCAGTAACTGAGGATTCAGCGCAATAGCCCGTCCCAGCAGAACTTTCTGTTGGTTTCCACCCGAAAGGCTGACCACAGGACCTTGAAGGTTACCCCGAATTTGGAGCCGAGCGAGGATACTCTGCATCGCAGAATCCATTTTTTTCAAACTCAGCCAAGTAAACTTACTAAATTGTTTCATTACAGGCAATGACGTATTTACGATTGGTGAAAGTTGCGGAACTATACCGTCCATTTTTCTTTCTTCAGTAACATAAACCAAACCTGCTTTTAATGAATCAATAGGTTTATGTCCTTGGAATGGTTGACCGTGAACAGAAATACTTCCACTCTCTATTGGATGCAATGTGCCCAGCGCGCGGAGGAATTCGGTTCTCCCCGAACCAATCAGGCCATAAATTCCAAGCACTTCTCCAGGATAAATATCGAGGTTAACACCTTTTAATACTGCGGAGCGAAGCTCCCTGACCTGTACTAACGGTTCGCTGCTGCCCCGCACTTCTGATAGTTCTGAAGCTGGCTCAGGTATGGTATCCCTCTTTGGCTCCGAATCAATAAGGCTCGATGCATCCTCCCCGGCAATAGCCACCACCACGTCTTCGTGGGAAACTTCATTTACATTACCGTCAATACGTACTTTTCCGTCAACCAAAGCAACAATTCTGTCACAAATACGATATAACTCATCGAGCTTATGGTTGACGATTAGCACTCCGATATTGGATTGGTCTGCCAATTTTTTAATATATTTCAAAAGAGAATCGACCTGCTCACCTTCCAGAGAGGTCGTTGGCTCGTCCAATAGCAAGTACTTGATATTTTTAGACGTGGCGACAGCAATCTCCAAAAGTTGGCGCGTCGCCACAGCATAGTGGCCCAGGGGCGTATCCACGTTTACGTCGATACCGAAACGCTGTACCAGCTCTTTTGCCTGGCTGCGCATTTCTTCCTTTTTAAGCCCTTTCCAATCAGACTTTTCCCTTCCCAAAAAGACATTTTGCGCTACTGTCAGATTCGGCAACAACGACAGCTCTTGATAGACGGTCCCCACGCCCTTTGCCAGGGCATCTGCTGGCGAGGTAAAGCTAACTTCTGTCCCATCGATCAGCACTTGTCCGCTATCTGCACCATGAGCCCCCGAAAGGACCTTCAACAGGGTAGATTTGCCAGCGCCATTGTGACCCACCAAGCCAACAATCTCACCGGGATGAATTTTGATAGAGACGCCTGCGAGAGCAGGCACCGAAGAATAATATTTCGCAATATTTCGCGCTTCGAATACTTCCATCATCGCAGGCGTCTCCTTCCTTCTCGATGAAGGTTTACTGATTGGTTATTATTAGCCGACTTCACCGGGAGCGGGTGTTTGGCCCTTAGTGAACAACTTCAGGGGCCGAAGAATGTTTTCTTCCACCTCGCTTCCACCTATATAAGTCTTAATCTGCTGTACGGTACGACGACCGTAGTCTTCTGGTTCCTGAGCCACACAGGCAGGATAGGCATCGTCTGTCTGCATTTCAGACGCGCAGAATCCGTACACCTTAACATCCTTACCAGAGGCTTTGACCGCTTCCACAGCACCTTGTGCAGCAGGACCAGTGGACGCAAAGATTACGCTGATTCCGGGGTTGCCCTGCAGCATCTCAGAGGTCACATTTAGAGAGTCTGTGAGCTTCACGTTGCCATCGACTTCTGCTACCACCTTGGCGTTGGGATTTTTGGCGATAGCTTTCTTAAAGCCTTCGTCGCGTTCTACCACTACGACCTCATCAGGTTCGGTGACAAAGCCGATTTCCATTGCGGTGTCGGCACC
>QWCB01003842.1_pt1 | contig 11063 bp, 11 predicted proteins | sample 1972511 | NCBI WGS metagenome assembly QWCB01 (sample SAMN09866719, study PRJNA288562) | Human gut metagenome isolate term5_stool, whole genome shotgun sequencing... | isolation source: gut | host: Homo sapiens | place: USA: California
TTACCACTAGGAACCATCAGTTTGATGTTCCGTGAAATTGCTGGACACCGTCCTGGTGTTATAACTAAAATTGGTTTGAAAACATTTATTGACCCACGTCTAGAAGGTGCGAAAATGAATGAACGCACTAAAGAAGACTTAGTTGAATTAATCAATATGGATGGAGAAGAATGGTTACGTTATAAATCATTCCCATTGGATATTGCTTTAATTCGTGGTACATATGCCGATGAAGATGGAAACTGCTCAATGTGTAAAGAAGCAGCTACTCTAGATTCAATCAGTATTGCCCAAGCTGTTAAAAACAGTGGTGGTAAAGTTATTCTACAGGTAGAAAAAGTTGTAGAACGCGGTTCATTAAAACCAATGGATGTTAAGATTCCAGGTATTTATGTGGATGCAATCGTAGTTGCAGATCCAGAAAATCACTGGCAAACTTACTCAGATCCATACAATCCATCATTCTGTGGTGAAATTCGTGTACCAGTTGATTCAATTGAACCAATGCCATTAAATGCACGTAAAGTTGTTTGTCGTCGTGCTGCTATGGAATTGGATCCATCAGCTGTTATCAACTTGGGAATTGGTATGCCAGAAGGTATCGCAAATGTTGCCAATGAAGAAGGTTTACCAGGACTTAAGATGACTGTAGAAGCTGGAGGAATCGGTGGTGTTCCAATGAATGGAACTGCCTTTGGTGCATGTACAAACCCAGACGCAATCATTGACCAAACATATCAGTTTGACTTTTATGATGGTGGTGGATTAGACCAAGCCTTCTTAGGACTTGCTGAATGTGATTCAAAAGGTGATATCAACGTTTCTCGTTTTGGACCAAAAATTGCAGGATGTGGTGGATTTATTAATATTACCCAAACATCACCAGTTGTCGTTTATTGTGGAACATTCACAGCTAAAGGTTTAAAAGAAACAATTGGTAATGGTAAATTGACAATTGATCAAGAAGGACATATTAAAAAATTCAAAAACCATATTGAACAGGTTACTTTCTCAGCCGATTATGCGAATGAAACAGGTCAAAAAGTCTTATATATCACTGAGCGTGCCGTATTTAAGTTAATTGATGGTAAATTAACATTGATCGAAATCGCTCCAGGTGTAGATTTACAAAAAGATGTATTAGATCAAATGGAATTTAAGCCATACATCGCTGAAGATTTGAAGTTGATGGATGCACGTCTATTTACGGATGAAATCATGGGTTTAAAAGAAGAATAAATTGAATAAACAGGTCAAATGACCTGTTTTTTGTGTTACAATGGTTTTGGGAGTTGATAAAAATGTTATTTTTTAGAAATGATTATGGCCAAGGATGTATTCCAGAAATCATGGAATATATGAATACTACCAATGGTCATTCTTTTACTGGATATGGTATGGATGCGATTTGTCAAAATGCCAAAGAAACCATTAAAAAACATATTCCAGACTACGATGTAGATATCCACTTTTTAGTTGGAGGAACGATTACTAACCAAACCATCATCAAAGCTTGCTTAAAACCATTTGAAGCCGTGATTGCCTGTGATACAGGACATATCGCCACCCATGAAACGGGTGCGATTGAAGCTGTAGGACATAAAGTAATTCCGGTAAATAATTATGCTGGAAAGATCAATCCTAGCGATATTCGTAAAGTATTTGATACACATATGCTTTCATATGAACACATGGTTTATCCAAAAATGGTTTATATTTCCAATGCCACAGAATATGGAACGGTGTATACATTAGACGAATTAAAAAACATTCGTACGGTTTGCGATGAATTAGGTCTATATTTAATGATGGATGGTGCAAGACTAGGCGTTGCCTTATCCACTGTAGATTATACTTTAAATGACCTTGCCAATATTTGTGATGTATTCTATATTGGCGGTACAAAAAATGGAGCTTTAATGGGAGAAGCTGTTGTCATCTCCAATCCTGAATTAAAGCCATATTTCCGTTTTGTGATGAAACAAAATGGGGCAATGCTTGCCAAAGGATGGCTTTTAGGCATTCAATTCTTAGGCTTATTTGAGCACGATGCTTTCTTTGGATATGCCAAACAATCGGTTGTTTTAGCACAGAAAATTCAATCTAAACTACAAGAACTTGGCTATGCCTTATTCATGAAGAGTGATACAAACCAGATTTTTGTGAATGTATCAAAGGAACAATACCAATTCTTAAGTGAAAACATTGATTTTGAAATCTGGGAAAAATGCGATGATCACTATGTCATTCGATTTGTGACAAGTTGGCATACAAGTGAAGATGAAGTCAATGCATTGATCACATATTTAGAACAAGCAATCGAAAAAAAAGAATAGTATCATTCTAGGTTCGAACGATAGGTCCAGCCTAGTATACCATTCTTTTTGATTTGAACTTTATCTTGATAGGCGAATACCTCTTTGACGGTATCGCCTTTTTTTAATGGAATCTCATAATTTGTATAATCATACGCCTTCATGTCTTTTGTCACAAATTCGTTTTCAACCCAGAATGTACGATTGTTGTAGGGACAATATACTTTTGATTGTATCGAATGTTGTTCAAGAATTTGAATATTACCATGATTAAAAGTAATAAAGAAGGGAATTTGTGTATGATATTTGACATCATGAATGACTTTTCTTTCTTGAAGAAAATCACATCGATCCATTTTTACGGTATTGTCTTCAAATATAAGGGCATTTAATTGACCGCCATATTTCACCATATTACCACCATCAATACTATAAATATTATGTTTTGCATCATAAATAGGATCAAAAGAGGGAATATGCGTACAATATTCGGTTACAGGCATATGGCCTACTACGACATTCTTTTTGAAAACTTCGTTTGTTTCTAAAAAGAAGGCATGGGTCATAACTTGTTTAAAATCGGTTCCATAATTTTCATTTGATTTAATACCCGCATGCACATAAATATGGTCTTCATCTTCTAAAACATGAGGTAAATCATTTAAGAAACATAATTCTTTTAAATAGTGCTTTCTTAGAATCTGACAAACATTTGCCATATTACTATTATGTGTAATCTCAAAATTTAGATTTCTTGCCATTTCATGAATCAAACTTTCTTTACGAAAACCAAGCACATGTTTTAAAAAATCTAAGCGATACGAATAAAGAACGTTCTTCGCAATAAAATCACAATTTCCCATGATACAATGTACATCTTCATTTTGTACTTGGTGCATAATATAATGCAGGGTATCTAGATTTCTTTTTCCTTTTTCAATTAAATCTCCTAAAAGAATCAAACAATCTTCATTGGGCTTATAAGAAATTTGATCTAATAATTTTAAATATAAATCTAAATTTCCATGGATATCACTGATGACAATCTTACGTTTAGCTTTTGTTTCAAGCTTTTGAATCACTACACTTCGATTCATTGTACCAAGAAAGGAAGGAATGTATCACATTCTTTTTCCCAGTCTTCCTCACAATGTCTTCCTTCAGGAATTACATTGTACAAGACGTTGACTCCTTTTTTAGATAGGGCATTGCCAATTTCTGTACAAGCCTTTGTTTGCCAAACAAATTCATGCATCAAGCTTGTTTCATTTGAACCCCAAGATAGATAGATAGAAGTGTTCTTTTGAATATGACTTTGATGGATATCTTTCAGAATCGCATCCATACTTTCTAATACATATGGAGAAATCACAATGGCCTTTGAATATACATTGGAATAGGCATAGGCTGCATATAAAGCCATTAAACCACCACAGCTGCTTCCACCAATAAATGTATTCTTTCTTGTTTTTTTGGTTCTATAGTGATCATCTATATAAGGTTTTAATTCATGTACGAAAAAATCCATCGTTTCTTCTCCTTGACCTTCAAAAGAGCCATATTCCGGATCATAGAAAGAGTAGGGAGCGTATTCCTTTAAGCGATTATTTCCAACATGGCTACATTCTTGTCCAACAACAATCATATCGATACCTAGCTTTTCTATATGTTGTTGAATATGAATAGCCTTGCCATAAGTGGCATATGCATCTAAAAAGATATTGTGTCCATCAAAGGCATATAAAACAGGATATTGTTTATTACTTGTATCATAGTCATCGGGTAAATAAATAAAGATTTTTCTTGTTTCATTAAGCTTTGTCATGAAAAGTTCTTTTTCAACGATCATAATCGATCCTTCCTTCTTAATGCACTCTTAAAGAATTCATCTCGCCTTGCAGGACTTGTAAATTTGGCAACAATTGCGACATCGCCCATCGCAGCCGCAAAAGCTTCAGGAAGATATAAGACTTCAATCACATCTTCTTTAAACATCTCTACCACTTCTTTTACTGTAAAACGATATTTGATTGAGTTTCTTCTTCCTACAAAACCAGCCGAATATCTTCTAAGCTTTGAATAAGAAGCACTTTGTTTCAAGATGACTTCGGCCCATAAACGATACACATCCAATTCTCCGGCATAATTCATTAAATCCGGACAGAATCCTCCTGGTGGTCTGAAATTCACTTCTAAGCCAAAGACGCGTCCCTTTTCGCCTAAACCTTGCACATCATGATTCAATCGAAAGAATTCGCAATGGAAGAAGCGATTCTTGATTTTAAACGCATGGATCGTTCTTTGTACAATGTCACGACATTCATCACTGATCTCAAAAGTTGTATAACAACCAATACTTTGTTGGTAAAGCACAGAATCCATACAATTACCGACATATTCTAAGCTATTCAAATAGCGAATGTCCCCGTTTTCATCACAAATACCATCTAAGGTAAAGATATCTCCATCGATATATTGTTCTAGAATCATCACATGATCCTTTGTCTGCATATATACCGATTCTAATTGTTCAGCATTCATAATCTTGTAAGTCATGCTTGCACCTACACCATGATCGGGTTTCATGACTAATGGATAGCCTACTTGTTTGGCAAAATCTAAGCCATCTTTAAGTGTATGTAGTACTCTATAATCTGCCACAGGAACGTTAGCTTCTTTATAATATTTTTTCATTTGTGACTTGGATTGAAGTTCTTCAATTCTTTCTAGAGAAAAACCTGTTTTCACATTGAAATCATCACGAAGACGTGCATCTAAATCCAACCAAGCCTCATTATTGGATTCGATCCAGTCAATCTTTCCATACTTAAATGTAAAATAACCACAAGCTTTGACCATTTCATCATAATCATGGAAACTTTTTACGACATAGATCTCGTCACAATATTCTTTTAATTCTTGTTTCAATTGATTGTAGGGTGTATCGACAATGGCTAAAACTTTAGCTCCATTTTCTTTTAAACCCCTACAAAACATCCAGTAGCTTTCTGGATAGTTTGGTGAAATCACCACAAAATTCATAATCTTAATTCCTTTCTGCCATCATTTGACTGATCGCAATCACAGTCTTACCATCATCAATCTTTCCGTTTCTTGTATACTCAAAGGCAGTTTCTAAATCCAGCCACAAAGTATCAATTTCTTCATCTTCATCTAAGCTAAGTTTTATATCCGCTTTTCTTGGGTTGATCGCTTTATAAATCCAGATTCTTTCATCGCAAAAGCCTGGGGTGGATACAAAACTTAATAAAAGTTCTAGCTTATCACAAGCCATACCCGTTTCTTCATTTAATTCACGAAGACCACATTCCATTGGATTTTCACCATATTCGAGTTTACCTGCCGGAATTTCTAATGTTTCTTTACCAATAGCCGGACGCTCTTGCCTTACAAGCAAAATTTTACCATCAACGATACAAATCACACCTACACCACCTGGATGGCGGATGATGTCTCTTTTATAGGTTTTATTCTTGATTTCAACATCTTTTTGGACTAAATCAAAAATAATTCCTTTATATATTAATTTTTCTTCCATAAATTACCTCTTTTTTCTTTTAATTATAGCACAAAAAAACACTCCGAAGAGTGTTAGTTAATTTGATCTAAAAAGCTTTCTGTGATCGCATTCGCAATCTTTTGTTGGAAAGTTTCATCCGTTAATTTTGTGTAGTCTTCACTATTGCTTAAATATCCAAGTTCTAATAGAATCGAAGGAATTTGACTATCATATAAGATAGGGAAGTTTTCATAATGATCCGAATCAATACCTTCAAATTGCGATAGGTTGATGGAATTCATAGTTTGGGCAAGTTTTTTGGCAAGCTGAATCATATTATCGTTAGGCTGCGTAAAAATGGAGTAACCTTTGGATAGAGAATCCGAACTTGAATTCATTTGAATAGAAATTAAATACTTTGCCTTTTGCGAGTTGATTGAAGTAATACGATCTTCTGTTGAAAGAGAAGAGTCATCACTTCTTGTATACACGACGTTATATCCTACCGAAGCTAGACTGTCTCCAATCTTCTTGGCAATAATCAAGTTTAGATCTTTTTCACTCGTATGTCCATCACTTGTATATCCTGCATCACTACCTCCATGACTTGCATCAATACAGATGACAGCTTTCGATTTACAGCGCGAATTGTCAACTGTATCATTGGTAATAATTGTCGAATTGGTTTGTTCAGGAACATCGATTTTTGATTTTTCTTTAATTTGTTTATTTAAATTTGGCTGAATGACCATCGCTAAAAACAACGCAAAAACTAAAAAGAGAATGGCTCTACGCATGACATACCTCCTGTCTAATTATTCTAACATTACTCGTTAGAGATGAAAAGCTTTTTAAAATTTGTTATAATGGCTAATATGGGTGATAGTATGGATTTTTTAATAACGTTAGATCAGTTCGAAGGTCCTTTGGATCTGATGCTGCATTTGATCAAAGAAAATAAATTGGATCTGTTTGACTTAGATATGAATGTTTTGGCAACACAATATATTGATTATATTCATGCCATGCAAAACATGCATCTAGAAGTAGCTAGCGAATATTTGTCAGAGTTGGCAAGTCTTATCGCATATAAGTCAAAGAAACTTCTGCCAAGAGAAACTGTTGAGGTAGAAGAAGAATATGAAGAAGATCAGCGTGATCAACTGGTCGCAAGATTATTAGAGTATCAAAGATATAAAGAAGTAAGTCTAGCCTTAAAGGAAGATTACGAACAAAGACAACTGCATTTTTCGCGTCCCGTTTCTAGTTTAGTGGAAGAATGGAAAGTACCTGTTGAAAGTGATACTTTAGAAGCACAATCACCTTATGATTTAATGAAGGCAATGCGCCATTGTATTGTGCGTATGGAGCTTTTACAACCGTATGAAACAAAGATCACACTCAAAGAATTATCAATCGAAGAAAGAGCAGTACAAATCAAAGAGAGAATGAAACATCTTGAGGGGTCTATTTCATTTCAAAATCTATGTGCAGATTGTACAAGCTTACATATGGTGATTGTGACTTTTTTATCGATATTAGATTTAATACATGAAAAATGGATGACGTATTCCATTGATGAGACGCAAATGATTTGGGTCGCAAGAGAGGATTTGTAGAATGGATAATGCGAAAGCGATATTAGAAGGCCTTTTATTCTTAAGTGGAGAAGAAGGCTTGACTATGGACCAGATGATGCATGGTCTACAAAATTTAGAAATGGATGATATACGTGTCTTATTGGATGCGTTAAAAAAAGAATATTCGAGTTCTTCAAAAGGAATTGAACTTGTAGAATATGCGAATCGTTTTAAGTTTGTCACAAAAGAATTTGTATATCCTTATGGCAAACAATTATTTGAAGAATATAAACAACCCACCCTTTCACAGGCTGCCATGGAAACTTTAGCTATTATTGCTTATAAACAACCGATTACGCGTGTTGAAATTGAAGAGATTCGTGGTGTAAATTGTGAAATGATGTTAAAGAAATTAGTGGCTCGTGGCTTAATTGAAGCAAAAGATCGTTTAGATGCGATTGGAAAGCCCTTATTATATCGTGTAACCGATGAATTCTTGGATGCTTTTCAATTGGAAGATCTAAAAGAATTGCCGGAACTACCTCAAACTAGAAACAATAGTGAAGAATTATTTGAAGGAGAATAGACAATGGAAAGACTACAAAAAGTAATTGCCCAAGCAGGTATTTGTTCAAGAAGAAAAGCCGAAGAATTGATTTTAGATGGTAAAGTAAAAGTCAATGGAAAAGTATGTGACGTTTTAGGTACAAAAGTATCGAACCAGGATAGTATAGAAGTCAATGGAAATATGATTTCAAAAGAAGAGAAAGTATACTACATCATGAATAAACCAAAAGGTTGTCTATGCACAAGCAGTGATGACAAGGGCAGAAAAACCGTATTGGATTACATGCCACAAAACCAAAGAATTTTCTCTGTAGGACGTTTGGATTATGATACGAGTGGTGTTTTACTACTTACAAATGATGGCCAATTCTGTAATCATATGATTCATCCTCGTTATCACTTAGAAAAGACATATGTTGTCAATCTTCAAGGTATCTTAAGTGATGATGACATCAAACAATTACGAAGAGGATTAAAAACTAAGACAGAAAAGTATCAACCGGCAAAAGTATTTGTGCTTCAAAAAGATTTAACGCGTAATCGTACCCAATTCGAATTAACGATTTCAGAAGGAAAAAATCATCAGGTTAAAAATATGATGTTGGCATTAGGCCATGAAGTGCGTCGTTTGCACAGAGTGAAGTTTGCGTTCTTAGACGTAAAGGATTTAAGAGCCGGAGAATATCGTCGTTTAAAACCATATGAAATCAAACAATTGAATCGCTTAAGTATGGAAGGCGAACAAAAATAATGAAACAAGTTTATTTAGATCAAAATGTTTCGGTACAGGATGTAATTTGTTTAGATGTTAAACAAGCGCACCACATCTTTGATGTACTTCGTACGACACCAAAAGAAAAGATTCGTATCGTTACTAAAAATTCAGGGGTATTCTTTGGGCATGTTGAAAATAAGCCTAATTTAGTGATTGATTCCATGGTGGATGTCTTTGAAGAAAATCAATCGATCACCTTATGTTGTGCTTTGATCAAACAAGATAAGTTCGAATGGATGCTTCAAAAAGCTTGTGAACTTGGAGTTCATAAAATCGTTCCTTTTGTATCGAAGAATACAGTGGTAAAACTGGATGAAAAAAAAGCTGAAAAGAAACTCATTCGTTGGAATGAAATCTTACTTGCGGCTACCAAACAATGCAATCGCAATACGTTAGTGGAATTAGAGCCTGTGATTGCGTTAAAGGATCTATCAAATTATAAGAGTGAATGTAATTTAGTGGCCTATGAAAAGGAAAATGATCCTTCAAAACATATGGCCCATTATTTAAAAGACAATCCACAATCCATTACTGTATGTATTGGGCCTGAGGGTGGATTTGAAGAGCGTGAGGTTGAGCTTCTTGCAGAAAATGGTGCGTTAGTCGCAACTCTTGGAAAAAGGATTCTTCGTGCAGAAACTGCACCAATAGCGGCTCTTGCGGCTATAATGTTTGAAACAGGCAATCTTGAATGACAAATATTGACAAAAGTCTAAATCATATTAAGCTTTTGAAGCTATTGCTTCAAGAGCTTTTTTGTTATTTATGGTGATTTTTCCGTAGCCTGTTGAAAGCAGGCCCTGCCTTGAAAATTCGTTTATGATTCGGCTTGCTGTTACTCTTGATACTGCAACAGCAGTCCCGATTTCTTCTTGCGTGGCAAAGACATAGCGGTTATCACCACGCTCCTCGGCAGATTCAAGCAAGAAATTTGCTATACGGCTTTCGGCGTCACGAAAGGTGATGCTATCTACTTGTAAGGATAACATTCTTATAGTCATTGCTTGAAGCTTTAAAAGCTCTAAGGCGATTTCTGGGTGTGTGCGGAAAGCGTTTTCGAGTATCTGTCTTGTTATTACAACAATTTCTGCTTTTTGCATAGCACTTGCACTCGATACCCTTGGCATACCGTCAAAGAATGCCGCCTCGCCTAAGATTGCTCCACGAGATATTATTGAGAGTGTTTTTTCCATACCGTTTTCGGAGGTCATATAAACTCTTACTTTACCACGCTTCAGATAAAAAAATGATTCTGCCTTTTCACCTTGAGAATATATTTCTTCTCCCTTTTCAAGCTTTTTGACAAAGTTTATGCTTTCAAAAAGCTCTGTAAGGCTTTTTGGAAGTCCGTATGAATAGGTTTCTATATAATGATTCATTTTTTCCATTTGAAAAATCAAACCTTTCCTTTTTTTATAATTCGGTGGTGGATTATGTTTTCTACTTAATTTAGATTAGGAGAAAATTGTGTGCTTGAATTGTAACATACTTTACATTCTTTTTCAAATTTATATGCGATAATTATACTATCTAATATAACTAAGGAGGTCATAAAAATGGGAATGACAATGTCACAAAAAGTCCTTGCCGCTCACGCAGGACTTAAAGAAGTTAAGGCGGGACAGCTTATCGAGGCAAAGCTCGACCTCGTTCTTGGAAACGATATAACTTCTCCTGTTGCAATCAATGTATTTGAGGGCTGTCAGGCTAATAGTGTTTTTGATAACACAAAGGTAGCTTTGGTAATGGACCATTTCACACCAAATAAGGATATTAAGGCTGCTGCACAATGTCAACAGGTTCGCCAGTTTGCTGATAAATATGACATCAAGAATTACTTCGATGCCATTTTCGTGGAGCTCACGGATCAGCTCTTTCAGCTCAGTTCCCTCACAGTTATGCTCCGGCTTGGAAGCATAGCTGGTGTTTGGGGAAAAGAAGTTAACGGAATTGTATCCCCAGTATTCCAGAAGACGCTTGCCGTTTACGGTACGGGCATTCATGTTCTCGTCGAACTCGAAGATAGGCATCAGCTCCACTGCGTTAACTCCCAGTTCCACCAGATAAGGAATCTTCTCCTTTAGCCCCTCGAATGTGCCCGGGAATTTCACCCCGGATGAACCATGCTTTGTATATCCCCTTACGTGCAGTTCATAGATAATCAGGTCCTGCATGGGAAGCAGGGGCTGCTGATTGTCGCCCCAGTCAAAATCATCCTTCACCACCCTGGCTTTATAACGCTGCCCCAGTGTGGAAGGCTGGCCCCACAGGCTCTGTCCGGTCACGGCCTTGGCATAGGGGTCCAG
>QWCB01008875.1_pt1 | contig 11063 bp, 8 predicted proteins | sample 1972511 | NCBI WGS metagenome assembly QWCB01 (sample SAMN09866719, study PRJNA288562) | Human gut metagenome isolate term5_stool, whole genome shotgun sequencing... | isolation source: gut | host: Homo sapiens | place: USA: California
CTCGACGGCCTTACCCAGACACATGGCACGCATACAGCAGGTATCGCAGCTGGAAGTGGGGCAGAAGGCAACGGCATAGTTTCGCCTTATCGTGGCATGGCCTTTGATTCCGAAATCGTAATGGTAGCCAATGCCGCCGGCGACAATGTGGAGTTGATTGATTCGGCTGATTATTATAAATACACTTACGCAACAGACGCATTGGGATTCAAGTATATTTTTGACTATGCAGATAGCCAAGGCAAGCCCTGTGTCATAAATTTCAGCGAGGGAAGTCATCAGGATTTCCAAGGCTACGACCAGCTTTATTATGAAATGCTGGATGCCTTGACGGGGCCGGGGCATATCATAGTGGCATCGGCAGGCAATGATGCCGATTGGGTAAACCATATCCGGAAGCCTGCGGGCACAACCACCGCCGGGGCATTCGTCATCAGTAATCAGAAGTATGCCTACCACACGGTGAAAAGCGATAAGCCTTTTACGTTCAGGACCAAGCTTTATGCCGACACACAGCACCCGCAGGTTGTCGATATATCAACCGATCAGATTCTCTCCAGTCCCGACTCGTTGTACTCTGATACACTGTCGGTAGGCGGATTGACCTATATATGGCGGATAGCGGGTTATCCTTCGAGCTACAATGAGGCCGAATTGACCTATGATTTCTATCTTTCCTGCGATGCAAACCTCGGCTATAACATGCCTGTCTCATTGGAGCTGGTGGGCAATACGGCAAATATTGACTTGTATAGAATCGTCGGTTATCTCGTCGCTAATCCACTTGACCCGTCGCTTAACTCAGGCGACAACGGCTATAGCGTCCACTCTCCATCGAGCGCCCCCAGTGTAATATCGGTTGGTGCTACAGCTTACCGTCAAGGTTTTCTCAACTATCTGGGCGATTGGAAGAGCTACGACAAGGGGACAGGTGGCGTTCGCACCTCTTTTTCGGGGGTTGGGCCTACGCTCGATGGGCGGACGAAGCCCGATGTGATGGCTCCTGGCCAGAATATCATATCGTCTTATAGCAGTTTCTTCATCAACAATCCCGCCAACGCTGGTTTCCCGCTTTCGAGCGATGTGCGTCATTTCGACTACAACGGCACTACCTATGCATGGAACTCCAATGGAGGCACCTCCATGTCTTCGCCTGTTGTGGCCGGCGCCATAGCCCTTTGGCTGCAGGCCTATCCCCAGCTGACACCCGAAGACTGCCTTGACGTTTTCAGTAAGACTTGTACGCACTACGATTCGTCGCTTGTCTATCCTAACAACCTCTACGGTTATGGACAAATAGATGTCTATGAGGGTTTGAAAGAAGTGCTGAGAAAGGCGGCAGCTGGTGTGGAGACGGTCGAGAGCAGTGATTCCGATGAATGCGACAAAAGGATTTACTATCTTGATGGGCGGTATGCGGGCACGTCGGAGAAGGTATTACCACATGGAATCTATATTCGCAACCACCAGAAGTTTGTGAAACGATAGCCGATTCCACAGAAAACGAAATGATATCGACACACTTCTGCTCATCGAATGTGTAAAGAAAAATTACCGAAAAACAGCGATCGGAAATTCCTGTTTCAGGAACGGTAAAACCGAGAATGGCTGCAGATTTGGTCCTTTTCAGCCATTTTTTACACTTTTTTCATGCATTGTCATGCCCGTTGCTTATCTATTGCAATCGAAAAGGTCAACGATGGTAGTCGGAAAGGTCAACGAACGAAGTGCGAAACCTAAGCTATCGAAAGAAAAAAAACGGATGGTTTTTCATTTTTGGCTGATGCTTTTTTAAGCTAAAATACGGCTATTCTTTCGTTTTTCTCACATTTCTATTATATCTTTGCATGGATAATGCTGGGCACAACCTGGCGACAACTCGACAATTATAGGAATCTAATGGACATACGAAAGAAAATAGACTGTTTTCTTCCTTGCAACGACTTGCAGAGAGCTGCCACGATAGCAGAACAGTTCCAACACAATGACACGGTCAATCAAATCTATTTGTTGGTGTCTGGCAAGGCAACGACCAGCAAAGGTCTGCCGGAAGGCGTCAGCACAATAGCGGTTGACAATCTCTTGTCGGCCGACACCATGCGGGCGATGGCAGAAGCCTCAACAGCCGATTATGCTTTGTTCTATATGAAGAGCACACCCGTCACTCTCGGCTATCAAGCCATCGACCGATTCATGCAAGTAGCTTCAGCCACTGATGCCATGTTGGTGTATGCCGATCACTATTCGGTGGAGGACGGACAGACGGTGAAGCATCCAGTGATTGACTATCAGGCTGGCAGCATTCGCGATGATTTTGATTTCGGCTCGTTGGTGCTTATCGACGGAGGGGCATTGAAGGCCTACGCAAAGCTGGCCGTTGAGGCTCAATACATGTTTGCGGGCTGGTATGACCTCCGCCTCTTCCTGAGTAGGATGGGACAGGTGTTTCATCTGAACGAATATCTCTACACCGAGGAAGAGGACGACCTACGAGCGAGTGGCGAAAAGCAATTCGACTACGTGAATCCGCGCAACCGCGAAGTGCAGATCGAGATGGAAAAGGCTGCCACTGCCCATCTTGAGGCAGTTGGTGCATTGGTAGATACTGCCAATTATGCACAACCCGACTTTGAGGGGGGCAACTTCGGGGTAGAGGCCACTGTCGTTATTCCGGTGTTTAATCGTGAAAAGACCATACGCGACGCAGTGGAGTCGGCACTGAAACAAAAAACCGACTTCAAGTATAATGTGATAGTCGTTGACAATCATTCGTCTGACAAGACCACGGAGATACTTGCTCGACTGGCCGACAATGACAAAAGACTCATTCATCTCGTTCCCAACAGGCACGACTTGGGCATCGGCGGCTGCTGGAACTATGCCGTCAACAATGAGAACTGTGGTCGTTTTGCCGTGCAGTTGGACAGCGACGACCTCTATTCGTCGGAGAATACGTTGCAAAAGGTTGTCGATGCCTTCCACGAACAGAAGGCGGCGATGATCATTGGTTCGTATCGGATGTGCGATTTCGAGCTGAACACATTGCCACCGGGACTGATTGACCATGCGGAATGGACTGACGACAATGGCTGCAACAATGCGTTGCGCATCAATGGATTGGGTGCTCCGCGCGCTTTCTACACTCCGTTGGCTCGTGCGGTGAGGTTTCCCAATACAAGTTATGGCGAAGACTATGCCGTCGGGTTGGCATTCAGTCGCTGTTACCGAATCGGACGCATCTACGACGAATTGTATTTGTGTCGCAGATGGGGAGGAAACAGTGATGCGGCATTGAGCATCGAGAAGGTGAATGCCAATAACTTGTACAAGGATAGAATACGCACGATAGAACTTTCGGCCAGAAAGGCACTCAACAAGTGTGGCGACAAGGAGGGCGCAACGAGGCTTGAGCCTTTTTTTACGGTCAGCTGAGTAGGTGGAAAGATGCCGAAAAGCGGTTCAATGACTTGAAATCGGTTAAGGTTAGGTCAGTAGGCAGCCTTAAATTGCAGTTCAATCCTGCAAGGATGGTGAGCAGTGGGGCAAAAATCGATAAGGCGACAATTGCCAAGCGACCGTGTTTCCTATGTGGTGGCAATCGTCCTGCCGTGCAGATGATAAGGCATTTCAACGAGAACTTTGATATTCTTGTCAATCCTTTCCCCATACTGCCGGTACATTTCACCATTCCCGCCTGTCAACATCAGTTGCAATTGATAGAACAGAGCTACGGTGTCCTTCACCGATTGGTTGACACCTATCCAGAATGGATGTTCTTCTACAACGGACCGAAGTGCGGTGCCAGTGCGCCTGACCACCTTCACTTCCAAGGTGGCACAAAGGGCTTGCTCCCTTTGCAGGAGCAATGGTCGGAGTTGGACGAGCGACGAGATATACTGGTAGAGCTGAATGACTGTGAGAGCATATCTCTTGTCAGAGATTTCGCCCATCCCGCCATCGTGATAAAGAGCCGTTCGGAGGCCGCTGACAAACAAATGTTCGGAATGGTTTATCGCTCGCTGCCCCTTCAGTCAGACGACGCAGAGCCAATGATGAATATCATCGCATGGAAAGAGGGACTTGACAACCTGTCTGTTGTGTTCCCACGTCGCAAACACCGCCCAGATTGCTATTCTGCCGTAGGCGATGAACAGTATTTGATAAGTCCAGGTGCGCTCGACATGGGTGGATTGATCATCCTTCCACGGGAAGAAGATTACGAGCGACTCACCGAAGAGCGCCTGACAGCTATAATGAGGGAAATAGTTCTCTCACCCAAGGATATGGAAGAGGTGGCCCAGAAGATAAAAAGGCTGCACAAACAGAAATCAAAGCTTTGAAAATGGATAAGGAACCTATCGTAACGGTGGGCATTGTGAGTGCTGAGGAATTGCACTTCACGCTCAATGATTGTTATTTGGTGAATGCCAGTGAGTGCAAGGGCAAGCAGTGTGTTGTCTTTTCCGAAGGAAGTATTCTCTGGAAAGGCACGAAATACACGGAATTGGCTTTTGTCCCAATACGCCAGGGGGCATCTTTCACACTTGAGGATGTCACCATCGGTGTTAATTTTCACTGGGAACGTCAGGAGGAGCAGACCTTTCAAGGCACGTTGCGTCTGGTAGTCGATGGCGATAAGATATGTGCCATCAACGAATTGCCAGTAGAAAGCTATCTCATGAGTGTCATATCAAGCGAAATGCGAGCAACTTCCTCATTGGAATTGCTCAAGGCACACGCAGTCATATCACGTAGCTGGCTGCTGGCACAGATAGAAAAGCGCAAGAAAACTGAGCAAAGACATGGGGAAACCTCATCGTTCATCGTCAAAGAGGATGAGTTGATACGCTGGTACGACCGTGAGGACCACACGATATTTGACGTTTGCGCCGACGATCACTGTCAACGCTATCAGGGAATCACAAGGTGTGTCAACGAACACGCAGTGAAGGCCATTCAAGCGACGGCTGGTGAGATTCTCATGTATGAGGGAGAGATATGCGACGCACGATATAGCAAGTGCTGTGGTGGAGCTACCGAGGAGTTTCAGTACTGTTGGGAGAATATCAGAAAGCCTTACTTGGCATTTCTTCCCGATGCCATGCCAGACGATTCAGTCATTCCCGACCTAACCAATGAGGACAATGCACGTGCGTGGATATTATCTTCGCCAGAGGCTTTCTGCAACACAAGGGATGCAAAAGTGTTGAGTCAGGTGCTTAATGACTATGATCAGGAGACGCAAGACTTCTACCGTTGGACGCAAGACTATACTCAAGATGAGCTTTCGGCTCTGATAAAAGAGAAAGTTGGAGTAGATTTTGGACGGATAGTTGACCTCATTCCTTTGGAGCGTGGTAAGAGTGGGCGTATCTTTCGCTTGCAGATCGTGGGAACAGAGCGCAGACTTATCATCGGGAAAGAACTTGAAATACGCCGCATACTTAGTAAATCGCATTTGTACAGCTCTGCTTTCGTGATAGAAAAGAGCAACTTTATCAATGGCATAGCGCAGAAGTTCCACTTCGTTGGTGCGGGTTGGGGCCACGGAGTTGGTCTTTGCCAGATAGGTGCTGCCATGATGGGCGAAAAAGGCTATGGTTATAAAGAGATTTTGATGCACTATTATAAAGGTGCGGATGTGGAAAAGAAATATTAGGCAAATCAACGGTCTGATGTTGGCTTAGAGACGAGGCTGCTTATGATACTCCATCGTACACCGTCTTTCAGCATAAACGTACAACAGCATATTAACAGAAGTGATATTGATGAAGAATGATGATTCCTGAGTTGAAAAAACATGACTGGCTGTGGCTTCCTACGATATATTTCACACGTGGGTTGCCATACGTTATCGTATTCTTGGTGTCGCTGGTGTTCTATAACCGCATGGGACAGTCCAACGGAACGATCACGCTAAATACGTCATGGTTCTTCATTCCATTTATTCTTCGACCTATTATGGGACGTGTTGTCACCGGATTCGCCACGAAACGTTTCTGGATACTGGCAATGGAGTTGCTGATGGCTGTCTGTATGTTCGGCGTTTCTCAAACAATCTCCTCTAAATACTGGGAGTTGCTGACGATGTTCTTCCTGTTTGTTACCGCTTCAGCCTCTGTTGTGCACGATGTAGCCATAGCACGATTCTACAAACAGTTTGTCTCGCCAATGGAAACACGCCACTTCAGCATCCACACTATTTTTCTTTTGGTGTCGATAATTGTAGGAATGGGTATCCCAGTGATGGTCGCCGGCAACTTGGAGGTGCTGAATAGAGTCGTGACAACTTCGTGGATGTCAACATTCGACTTGCTTTCCATCACTTTTATTATATTGTTTGTATATCATTTGGTTGTCATTCCCCATCCTCAAGACAATCCGTCGGTACCTGTTTGGAGTGGATTGACCCGCCGATGGTGGATGGAAACCAAGACTGGCTTCATGCAATTGCCCAACTATGGCGCATTGCTTTGTTTCCTGTTGCTCTTTCTTATTCCAGAAGGAATGTTCTTTCGCATAGCCCCGCTTTTCCTAATTGATCCAGGAAGTAATGGAGGACTGAGCCTCTCGCCACAGGAACTGGGATTGGCACAAGGCTCATTGGGTGCGTTTGCAGCCATTTTCGGTTGCGCTCTGGGAGCCAAAAGTCTCAAGAAATGGGGCTTGAGGAGATGTTTGTGGCCCATGGTCATCGCCATCACCTTGCCAAAGATGCTGTACATTTACTTGAGCTATAACTTTGTCTCAACACTCTCTATTATAAATGTCTGCGTTGTGATAGAGCAGTTCGGCTTTGGTTACGGCATCACGGCCTACATCCTTCTCCTCGTTTATTGTTCACAAGGCAAATACTCCGTTTTCAAGTTTTCGATAGCGAGCGCACTGGCTGCAATATCCCTGATGTCGTCGGGTTGGTTCACAGGCATTTTGCAGGAATATGTCGGCTATCGTCGCTTCTTTGTCATTGTGTCTATTGCCAATATCCTTCCTTTCATTGTCGCAGCTCTCATCCATGCCGACAAGAACCTGAACGAGAGACAAACAGAATCATTGTAAAGCATCTGTCTTTTCCTCCGCAATAGGGAGAATGTCAATGAACTGCGCTTCACATTCTCTCAAGGGCTTTAGTTTCAAAGAGTGAAGCGGTCAACCATAAAAACATGTATTAGAAAATGTAATTCATAACAGTTTGATTTTCAGTGAAATAGAAAACGTGATTCAAAAGGTGAGCTTTCATTGTGCAAAAGGTCACCTTTTAACAGTTGAAAGGTGACCTTTCGCAAAACCATCGCTGATCTTTTTTAGATTTTCTTAATCACCTTGCACGGATTTCCTGCAGCCACCACATTGTCGGGAACGTCGTGTGTGACTACCGCTCCGGCGCCAATGGTCACATTGTTGCCAATGGTCACACCCACCTTTATGGGTAGAGCGTATTCTATATTCTTGTTGCGCTCCTCCGGGTTCAAGGGGTGTCCGGCAGTATAGAACGAACAGTTGGGAGCAATGAATACATGGTCGCCGAAAGTAACCTTAGCCTCGTCGAGAATAACGAGGTTGGTGTTGGCGAAGAAATGTTCTCCAATTTCAATATTGTAGCCATAATCGCAGAAGAACGGTGCGATGATTTTGAAGCTTTCGCCCGTCTTTCCCAATAACTTTCTCAATCGTTGCGTGCGTTCTTCGCGTTTCGATGGTGGGAGCATGTTCAGGTTGAAACATTCCTCCTCGCATGTAAACAGGTCGTTCAGCACCTCCGGGGCACTTGCAAGATATGGGAGACCTTTCTGTTGTTTTTCTTTTTCAGTCATAAATCTATAATTTTATGAGACGGGACTTTGGCTACATCTGTTTTCAGCCATAGCTCCCGACCTACCATGAGACAAAATTGAAGTGGTGTCAGCGTTTTTTCTGGAAAGCGACCCTTGGATCTCCGTTGGCCAGATGGATAACTCCGCAATACCTGAACGCCAGTCGTTCCAAAGCCCTTTGCATGGGAATGTTGTCCTTATGGGTGTCGATGCGAATGTTGTCAACCTCTTTGAAGCAATAGTCCACCACCATTGCCATGATACCCCTTGTGCCGGGGGCCGACGCAACTCGGTGAATGGTTCCGTAAGGCTCCTCGTTGAGCCAGCCTTCACCCTCAATTTTCAGATAGGTCGGGTCAACTCCCTTTATAAAGGCAAAGGTGGCGATCGCCCTGTTATCATCGGTCGATATCAGATAACAGTTGCCTTTTTCGATATCGCTTTCCAACTGGGTCTGTGGAGGGTAGCCTTCTGTCCATTGGCCTGTGTTGCCTGACGCAATCATTTTCTCCCGACCGCATTGTATAAGGCTGAGTACGACGTCTAAATCGTTTTCAAATAAAAGACTGATAAAAAAGCAAAAAACAGCAGATTTGAGCTTTTATTTTGAGTTTCAAGTGGTTGTGGCAGTCGTTGGCTTTAAGTGGCATAGACGAGGAAATGCGAAAATGGTGGATTTGAGAAGTGGAAACGCTTTCAAGTCATTACCTCAAAGAAACGCCCTAATAAGCATATTTAACGGCTTCGGTTCTTACTTCTCCATTCTGCATAGGTTGTGAATTTGCCATGCAACTCTCATGATTTAATTTTGCACCCAACAAAAAAGCAAGGAATTATGAGAAGTACATTCAAGACGGTCTTCTATGTAAATGGAAGCAAGGAGAGAAACGGAATTGTCCCTATCATGGGACGTGTGACAATCAACGGAACTATCGCACAGTTCAGTTGCAAGCAGAGCGTGACCATGGCAATTTGGGATGCCAAGGGCAACAGAGCCAAGGGAAGAAGTAAAGAAGCCAAGGAAGTGAACTTTGCGCTTGACAACATCCATGCCATCAGAGAAGTCCGTCATCTTCCTCCTGGCAGCCGTGGCGATGGAGGAAACAAAGACAACATATGAAAGGAGAATATATCAATTCAAAAACTGGAAAGAAAAGAATAAAATAACAGTGGAAGTATGTCGATAACTTGTTTGTTGGTCTTGCCTGTATAGGCTTGGTAGATAGCTGGATTCATGTCCTTTATGTCGATGATAAAGGAATCAATGTATGGAGTGACTTCCTCCAAGTTATGGCGAGGCACGTTTAGACTCGTCTCCATCGTAAATTGCCATTCATTTGGGCATTGCTCACAAAATTCCTTTATAAATGAACTCCGCAGAAGTGGTTCGCCTCCGCCAAAGCAGATGCCTCCTCCTGTCGCCAAGAAGTAAAGATTGTCCATCTCCACATTCTGCATTAAGAGTTCTGTATCCATTTCCTTCCATACGCCGTCAGCATCATGACACTGTGGATTGAGGCAGTATTTACAACGAAGCGGGCAACCGTGGAATGCCACGAGCGTAGTTACCCCTTCACCGTCTATTGAAAGGCGGTGTCCATCCTCATTGACGGTGAATCCAACGATGACTCTGCCTGTTGCTGCACCTTCTTGACATTCTTTTGGATAGCGGACGTTATCCTTAATGTATTGCATCAATGCAACAGAACCACCAGGGAATGAGGCCATTTCCTCGATTGCTTCACCAAATAGCTTGCTGCTCTCGGTAGAGTCGGAGTTAACGGCGGGTTGGATGATAGCGGTCTTGCCTAGTTTGGACTTCTTTTCTTGTCGTGATTTCTTGGAGGACTTGTCCTTCTTGACGATGGGATATGCTACTTCAACAGGGACTATTCCTGCCACCATCTCTCCTAAGTAACGCTCATCTTCTGCCAAAGTGATGATGTTTAACTTTTCTTGGCTCATTTCCGTAAGTTTGATGGCTCTATTTTGCATGCCAACGTATTCAACGCTTATAGTGTCGTTAGGTGATACTTCAAGAGTGAAGTTTCCTTTCCTGTTAGAAATAGTCTTTTTACCTGAAAGTTTGGCGATGATATAGGCTCCGACAATCGGCTCTTCATCTTCATCGTCAATGACATGCCCTTGGACGAAAAGTACTCCTTTCTTGTTTAGTGCTTCTTTTTCTTGGAGCAAGGTTGAATCATCGGCTGTGTATTCTCGGAAGCGGATAGGGATGATCTTTTCTGGCGTGGAGGATGTTGAGGACGTTGATGTCGCGGCTGTGGAAGATGTTAGAGTAAAACTATTGTATCCCTTCTGCGTGGAGCAAGATGTGGCGGATGTGGCAAGGGCGGTGATTCCCAAAGCCACTCCTGCAACCTTGATGGTCTTTCCTGCCATCTGTCGAAGTCTCAGTTCATACTCTAAGTCCTTCACATCTTGCTCGCATTTAGGGCACGTGCCCTTACATTCACCCTTGAAATGACATTCTTCGGGTGAATAGTCTATCTTATTGGCATCTGCTATTTGTTTGCGGATAGCTTTGAGAGTGTTGCAAATGTTACGTCCTCTTGTTGCCATAATTTATTTCCTTTCTTGTTTTGCTTTCTTAACATGTTTGTTCTTTTTAATAATAGGAGTAGTTTCTTTGGGATAAGGAGCGATACCAGCAATCACTTCTCCTAAAATATGTGCCGTTAAAGTAACAATATTGAGCTTGTCTTGGCTCATTTCCGAAAGTTTGATTACTCGGTCTTGAAAGCCAATGTATTTTACAGTTATCATATCCCCTTGCTTTACTTCAAGGGTAAAATTCCCATCAATGTCAGACAACGTTTGCTTTCTTGAAAGCTTAGAAGTGATAATGGCTCCGATGATAGGATTTTTCTCATCGTCAATAACATGCCCTTGTACAAATAACACTCCCTTTTTGCCAAGTTCTTCTTTTTCTTTAAGTAAAATGGTATCATTGGAAGTATAATCTTGATAGCTGATAGGAATAACTTTTTCTGGCATGGATGATTCCATGTCATATTTTACCTTTTGTGTGGCACAAGATGTGGTGGATGTAGCAAGGGTGGTTATTCCCAATGCTATTCCAGCAACCTTGATAGCCTTTCCTGCCATCTGTCGAAGTCTCAGTTCATACTCTAAGTCCTTCACATCTTGCTCGCATTTAGGACAAGTACCCTTACATTCGCCCTTGAAATGACATTCTTCGGGTGAATATTTTATCTCATTGGCATC
>QWCB01003844.1_pt1 | contig 11060 bp, 12 predicted proteins | sample 1972511 | NCBI WGS metagenome assembly QWCB01 (sample SAMN09866719, study PRJNA288562) | Human gut metagenome isolate term5_stool, whole genome shotgun sequencing... | isolation source: gut | host: Homo sapiens | place: USA: California
TTTAACTCCAGGAATGGCACTAGAAGAAAGTGATAACGGAAATAGGTCAGCAATTCATTGGGATATAGTTAAAATTCTTAGAAAAGAATTTGGTGGTGGAGAAATTTATTTTGATGATATACTAATAATGAAAGATGGAAAATTTATATTAGAAGAGCTCAAAGAATTAAACGCTGAAAATTTAAAATAAACATTGAAACAGAGTTTTATGATTAGAACTCTGTTTTATCAATTAAAAAATAAATCATCATAATTTGAATCGTTCAATATCCATGCATTATCATATTTGATTTTATTAAGATCATCTTTAGAAATTTTTAAATAATGGTCATATTCATGTATATTTAATATTTCATTCACTGACATTATACCTTTTTTGATAACTGATATAGAATGTGGTGTTAAAGCCATTATAAAAAAGAATGTTTTATCAATTTTATTATTCCATGGAATAATAAAATGAAAGGGGAAGAGCTCTAATTTGTGAAATTTTGATAAAAATAATCTAAAGTTATATAAATTTTTTAAAATATGTGGTTACAATAATGAAAAAAATCCAACCAAGAATAATTAAAAATAATGAAGCTTCAGAATCAAATTTAAGAGAGTTTTATAAGGAAGTAATATAGTTTGTTGTTAGAATAAACAGCTTAAATGCTAGTAATAGCAAGGAATTGCAAGATTCTGCGGGTAGGACCATATATGTATGGTTTTATATTTTACTCCTATCCCTTTTTGCACAAAACTTTGATGCCGCGACACTTTCAAATAAAAATAATTAATAATTTTGCCGTGAAGTATAGACAAATATTTGTTCTTATTATAAAATATGTACAATAGTTCAAAAATACTAAAAATTGTAATATATAAGTACTAACAAATATACTAAGAATTAAATTTTATATAATAAAGGATGTGTTCGTATGGACGAAAAAAAGAATGAAATTATTTTATTTGAAAACCAAGGAGTAAAATTAGAAGTAAACTTAAAAGATGAAACTGTGTGGCTTACACAAGAGCAAATGTCAAAATTGTTTGGAAAAGCAAAATCTACTATTAATGAGCATATTAAAAATGTATATAAAGAAGGTGAATTAATAGAAAAAGAAACTATGACTAAATTCGGAAATTCCGAATTTGCTGATAAACCAACTAATTATTATAATCTAGATATGATAATTTCTGTAGGGTATCGTGTAAAATCACAAAATGGTATTTTATTTAGAAAATGGGCTACTAGTGTATTAAAAGATTACATGCTAAAAGGTTATGCAGTAAATCAAAAAAGATTAGAATATTTGGAAAAAACTATAAAATTAATAGATATTGCTAATCGTATTGATGAAAGACTAGAAGGAAATGATGCAAAAGAAATATTAAAAGTAATTGGAGGATATTCAAAAGCATTAGACTTATTAGATGATTATGATCATAGAACTTTAAAGAAAATTGAAGGAAATATAGACGATAGGAAAATTAAATACCAAGAATGTATAAATATAATTAATAAATTAAGATTCAATGAAGAAAGTTCACTTTTTGCTGTTGAAAGAGATAAAGGATTGGAATCAATTATTGGTAACATTTATCAAAGTTTTGCACGGACAGGATATCTACAAAAGTATAGAAGAAAAAGGAGCAAATTTTTTATATTTAATAGTAAAAAATCATGTATTTGCAGATGGCAATAAAAGAATTGCAGCAACTTTGTTTATATATTTTCTAAATTTTTACGGAATATTATATAAAAACGGTAAACAAGTAATTGATAATAATACATTAACGGCTCTTACTTTATTAATTGCTGAATCGAATCCAAAGGAAAAAGAAGTAATTATAGATTTAGTGATGAATTTTTTGAATAATGAATAAAATTGGAGGTAAACAATATGTTTGATTATGAGAGTGCTCCAGAAAGTATAATAAAAAATAGAAATTTGCGATATAATTTCTATTTTTTTTATAATTTTATATTAATTTTGAAATATAAGACTATAATTATGGACTCTTATTATATGTAAAATGAGTGTAGTAGTATATAATTTTCATTAAATAAAGAGTATGGAAAGGAGGAAAAGATTGGACGAATTGATATTAATGGCACAAGCTGGAGATGAAGATGCATTTACAAAGATGATATTATATATAAAAGATGACTTATATAAAATTGCCAAAACAAGAATTGCCAATGAAACAGATATAGAAGATGCTATACAAGAAACTATGATAGAAACATATAAATCAATAAAAAGATTAAAAGATCCAAATAAATTCAAAAAATGGGTCATAAAAATACTTATTAATAAGTGTAATCGAATTTATAGAAGAAAATATAAAACAGATATTTCAATAGATGAATACAATGTTGAAACATTAAAATCCAATAATATAATTGATGTAGAAAATAAATTAAATTTTTATGATATCATAAAAATTTTAAATTATGAAGAAAGACTAATTATTATTCTTTATTATATGGAAGATTATTCTGTAAAAGAAATTAAAAGTATATTAAAAATGAATGAAAATACTATTAATACTCATCTTTATAGGGCAAGACAAAAAATAAAAACGAATTATGGAGGAAATGAGTATGAATGATTTTGAAAATAAAATAAAAAGAGCTCTAAAAAAAGATGTTGAAAAACCATTGAGTTATGATTACGCTATTAAAAATGCATTTTACAATAGCAAGAATAAAAGAAAAAGTAATTTATTATTAAAACTAGCAACAACAACATCTTGTTTAATTATGGCATGTTCTGGAGTATTTGCAACAAGCTATATAGTATATGAAAAAGTTTGGAAAAACCCTGTTATAGTAAATCAAGAAGAAAATGCAAATGTAGAAAAAGAAATTTCAAAAGAAGAAAAAGAAAATTATATATCAGAAGAAGATGCTATAAAAACAGCAAATGAAGTAATAAATAAATTAGGTTATAAAAACACTCAAATATCAAATGTTGATTTAAAAAGAAAATATAATAATGAATATTCAGGTCATTATATTTTACGATCTAATAATATATTAATAACTATAAATGCTGAAACAGGAAAACTAGAGTATTTTGGAGATAATTCTATTAATAATAGAGATATAAAATGTGATGAGCTATCAGAAACACAAGTAAATAAAATTGCTAGAGAAATATATAATAACTTAGGATTATTTGATAATGAAAACAAATATGAAATAGTAAATACCAAAAAAGTAGATATGGCATTTGGAGAACATATTAATAGTTTGTGGGAAGTAAGTTTTGGTAAAATGTATAATGGAAATTATGATAAATCTAATATATCTACAATTTGTTTTTCTATATGTGATAATAACATTGTTATATCTTCTATTACATTTATAGATAACAATAATTTTGAAAATAATCCAATTATAATTACGAAAGAAGAAGCTATTGAAATTGCGACAAATAAAGAAAAAGAATTTAGTAATTTGGAAATATCAGATACTACTGCAGATTTATCAATTGAAAAAATGAATATATTTATTTATTGTTTAGAAAATAATATAACAAATGAAAATGGTGAAATTAAAACAGGCGATATTACAAGAAATGTTTGGGTTGTTGATGTAAAACACAATAAAGAAGCAAAACCAAAAGATGCAGAAATAGAAACAGTAAAAAAATTTTATAATAAGAAATATTATATTGATGCTACAACTGGAGAAATCATAGGAGGAGAGCAATCAGAATATTTTAATAATTAAAAATTTTAATGTTTGTTTTTTAATTTATATTGAAGATTTTTGGAAAATTTATAATAAAATATAATTAGAATTACCTGAAAGTATGAAAATTAAGAGTAGAAGAATAGATCCTGCATTTATGGATTGGAAAAACACTTTTTAGAAAAATATAGTATAATGTTTATAAAAAAAGTTATGAGGTATTGAATTTAATCAATATCTCTTTGTGTTTCAAAAAAACAATGGGAATATGATAAAATAGCTAAAAAGGCATAAAATTTACTAGATTTAATAAAAAACGGTGGAGTAGGGGGATAGCCATATTTTTAATGTTGTATATTTATATTTAATATAAATATTTTATATATAAAAAAGTAAAAAAATATATAGAAAAATTTTGTGCAAAGTTTTTACAAAATAGAATTTGAATTTCTGATTTATAATTTTTAAAATAAAATTTAAAATTAAAAATAAAATTAAAAAAATATTATATTTGAAATTTTAAAATTTTAAAAATTATAAATTAAAGATTTTAAATTTATAGAATTTTTTAACTTGTGAAAATCAATTTTAAGCCATTTACAATATTGCAATATTAAATTATTCATCTAAACATTAAATTTAGATTTATTTGAGTTGTTTATGAAAATTTTAGTTATATACATGCAATTTTTATAATTATCTGCAAATGCTAAAGTAATCTCTAAAAGATCTAAAATAACGGCTTATGAGAATCGATTTTAAGCCATTTTTATATTTAAGCCATATAACTTGTTGTTTAGTATTTTAGCAAAATATTGATAATTCTGGGTTTGAGAGATTTTAGATAAAAATAACCAAATTTTTTATACTTATATAAATATATAAAAAACTGAAAAAATACCTAAAAAAAAACGACGCACGAGAATCGATTTTAAGCCGTTTTTATTTTTAAGACTTATAGTTTGTTATTGGCAAAATACGGCAAATATAGAGAAATAGGCATTTTGAAGATTTTTGGAAAATTTATATAAAATATAATATAAAAAAATATTAAGTAATGAAATTATATTTTAAATAGAAAAATTATTTAAATGTAAAATTATAAAGATAAATTATAAAACTGATTTAAAATTGATTTTAGAAATAAATATCTGGGACTAGACTAACATTATTACAAGGAATAAATTATAAAATGATAATGTTAGTCAAACGATAGCTAATAAATAGCTAGTAAAGCCGTTAAGGCTAGTAGTTACAAGAACTTGTAGGTAGGACTCTAAAAGGGGTTCTATTATTTTGCTCCTATCTCTTATTGCACAAAACTTTGATAATAGTAACCCCCTATGATATCACTTTTCATATTTTGTATTCAAATATACAAATAATATTATAATTCTATTTTAAAATTCCTATTAAATATGGTTATTGAAATAATATCTAACAGTTAAGTTGAATAAAGTTTATTCAGCTTATTTTTTATACCTTCAGAAAAAGGAGGGAAAAATGCAAGATACAAAAGTAATTGCAATTGCAAACCAAAAAGGCGGAGTTGGAAAAACTACAACAACGCTTTCGTTAGGAGTTGCTCTTGCAAAGGAAGGAAAAAAGGTTTTGTTAGTCGATGCAGATCCGCAAGGAAACCTTACTACTTGTCTAGGGTATAATAAACTAGAAGAAATGCCAATAAGATTAACTGAAATAATGAATGCAGAAATGATGGATGAAAAATTAAATATTAACGATGGTATATTGCACCATAAAGAAGGTATAGATTTGATTCCTTCAGATTTAAGCCTTTCAGGAGTAGAACTTTCTTTAGGAAATACTATGAGTAGAGAATTTGTATTAAAGAACTGCTTAAATACTATAAAAAATAATTATGACTATGTTTTAATTGACTGCATGCCTTCATTAGGACTAATTCCTATAAATTGTTTAGCATGTAGTGATGAAATTATTGTTCCAGTCCAAAGCCAATACCTTGCTGCTAAAGGAATGACTTATTTATTTGATACTGTTTCTAAAGTTAGAAGAACAATAAATCCTAGCTTAAAAATTAAAGGAATAGTATTAACTTTAGTTGATAAAAGAACTAATTTAGATAAAGAAGTTAGACAAGAAATTGAGGAGAGCTATGGACAATTTATTAAAATATACGATACAGAAATACCTAGAGCAGTAAAAACAGCTGAAGCAACAATTCAAGGAACAAGTGTATTTGAATATGATAAGAACGGAACTGTTGCAAAAGCTTATGAAAATTTAGTAAAGGAGGTTTTACAAGATGAAAGATTCAAAGAAAAAAATGAACCTTGCTTCACTAGATAGCATATTTACGACACAAGAAGAAAGAGATGAGGCTAAAAAAGAACATGTTATAAATCTTCCAATAGAACAAATACAGGACTTTCCAGAACACCCATTCAAAGTATTAGATAATGCAGAAATGGATGATTTAGTCAAAAGCATTAGTGTTAAGGGTGTTATACTTCCAACAATAGTAAGACAAAGAAAAGATGGAAGTTATGAAATGATTTCAGGTCATAGAAGAAAACATGCAGCTTTAAGAGCAGGCTTAACAGAAATACCTTGTATAATCAAAGATTTAACAGATGATGAAGCAACTATTTTAATGGTTGATTCAAATATTCAAAGAGAAGAAATACTTCCTTCAGAAAAAGCATTTGCTTATAGAATGAAATTAGAAGCAATGAAACATCAAGGAAAAAATTTAACTTCTGACCCAATGGAACAGAAGCAGACATCAAGAGAAGTATTGGCTGAAAAAGTTGGCGAAAGTGCATCAAACATTCAAAGATTTATACGATTAACTTATTTAATACCTGAATTATTAGAATTAGTCGATGAAAAAAGAATCGCTTTAAGACCTGCTGTTGAATTGTCTTATATAAGTGAAGATAACCAAGAAATTTTGTATGACATTTTTAAATATGATGAAGCTACTCCAACATTAAGTCAAGCCCAAATACTCCGAAAACTTGATGAAAAAGGAGAATTGACTGAAGATAAACTTGAAGATATTATGCGTGCAGAGAAACCTAATCAAAAAGAGCAATTTAAAACTTCGTACGACAATATTAGACAGTATTTTCCTAAAAACTATTCAAATGAGCAAATTAACAACAAGATTATGGAATTATTAGAAAAATATCAAAAAGAGTGGAAACAGAAAATAAGAGATTGCAGATAATTTTTATTTTCTTTCCCTTACAATCCCTATTATTACTAACTATATTACTAACTAAAGAGTAAATGTATAAATTATTATAATTATATATATTTACACATTTGATAAAGTTTTAAAATCACGCTATCCTGAAAGTAATAGGAGGGATGTATTATGAAAAAATATATATTTTTCTCAAGTATAATTTTAATTATAATTACTTTAAGTTTAACTATAACGATGAAATCACTTAATAAAAATAATGAATCTTCTGAAATTTTATCAAAAGATAACCAAACGAATCTTGATAATGTTCAAGAAAATGTTATTGAATTTTCTGAAATAGATGAAAATAATAATGTTCAAGATAATGAATTTAGAGAAGAAACCAAAAGCCAAATAGTAAATAATTATGAGGAAATTAAAATAAAAGAAGTACAACAAGAAGAAAAACAAGAAGAAAAAATAGTTAGTCCAACACCTGAAATAAAGAAAGCAACTCCAACAACCAAATCAAAAGAGTCTAAAGAAGAGCAAAAAGAAGTAGTAAAAACCGAGATTCCAAAAATAGTAGAACCAAAACAAGAAGAAAATAAAAAAATAGAAACCTACAAATGTTCTGGTAGTAATCATGGGGTTGGAGTAGGAAATTCGCAAAAATGGTTTAATTCTGAATCTGAAGCAATTAGTTATTATAAATCTATAATTAAAAATTGGGGCGATAAATGGGAAAACTTTGAAATTGATGATGAAACATATAACAAAAATTGTCCTTATGGGTATGAAGATTGGAGTTGTCCTTATTGCAGTAAATGGACTATAAACTTTTATTATAATTAAAAATAAAAATATATTAAGAGCAAGTATAAAAATTACTTGTTCTTTTTTTATGTTAAAAATGGAGGTAAAAAATGAAAATAAATAAAATTAAAAAAATTTTTTCAGTAATAATACTGATTTTAATGTTATTTAATATTGTTCAACCTGTACTTGCAGCTTCAGGCTCTGGAGTATGGACAGGTGGTCAATATGCTTCAGGAATGAAAACAACAGATAATCAAAATGGTACTACTGGATTATTATTAGAAAACTTGTCAATACAAGTAATGGAGATAAAAAAACAGTCTTTTGCGCAGAACATGGTATAGATTTTAAAACAGGCGCTAGCTATAATGGCGTTTACTATACACCTACAAATTCAACAATAAGAAAAGCTTGTAAAATTGCTTATTTAGGTTGGTATAGAGATAATGGAGGATATGTTGTTGACGGTGGAATATTAGCAGCTTCAATGATTGATGTGAAAAAAGCTTATGTCTATACGCAACAATATATATGGGAAACATTAGGTCAAAGTTCTGCAACATTTGTAAATTCAACATATCAAACTGAATATCAAGCATTTAAAGAAAGAATAGATAATGAAATAAATCAAATTTCAGCTAGACCAAGCTTTAATGGTAAAACAATTACTATTACAGCTGGAGAGTCAAAAACAATAACCGATACTAACGGAGTCTTATCTGCATATAATTCAATTGATAAAACTCAAGATGGAGTAAGATATCAACATTCAGCAGGAAGTAATTCAATGACTATTACAGTATATGATAGTGTTGAAACAGAAAATATAAGAATTTCTGATAGTACATTCCAATCATGGGGAATGGTAAAAGGAGAAACAGAAGAACATGATACAACAGTATATTTTGAATTTCCTTCTGGAATACAAGACCAATTATATGCTATGCATTACAATGATCCTGTAACATTAAATTTATCACTTAAAATTGAATTATTAGGAAATTTAGAATTAAAGAAATTAGAAACAACTGGGAAAATTAAAAGAAGCAAATTTTAAAAGAATAGAATTATCAAACTCAATAAGAGTAAAAAATAATTTATCTGAACAAGATACTGATAAATTTTTATCTTTGACACGTACTAAATTAGAAAATAAAAATTATAAAGTTTATTTTTCTCATGCAAGATTTACATATAAAAATGCAAATATGATGGTACAACCAAATGAATTGATAATAGCTATAAAAGAAGAATAATTTGTTTTGTATATTTATTTATATTATAATATCTAAAAATGGAGGTAGTAGAAATGATAAATATTCTTGATAATATAGAGGTTTTATACCATAGTTGTATAAAAATAAATAAAGAAAAAATTATTTATATAGATCCATATCATATAGATAAAAATTATAATGATGCAGATATAATTTTTATAACACATGACCATTATGACCATTATTCTGAAGATGATATAGATAAAGTAAGAAAATTTAATTCTATTTTTGTTATTCCTGATGATTTATTACCTAAATTACTTGAAAAAGGAATAAATCAAGAAAACATTTTTACGCTTGATTCAGGAGATACAGAAATTATTGATGGAATAAAAGTTGAGGCAGTTCCAGCATATAATACAAATAAGCCTTTTCACCCAAAAGAAAATAATTGGCTAGGCTATATTATAGAAATAAAGGGTGTTAGGTATTATATAGCAGGAGATACTGATATTACTGAAGAAAATAAAAAAGTAAAATGTGATGTTGCATTTGTTCCAGTTGGTGGGACATATACAATGGATTTTAAAGAGGCAGCACAATTAATAAATATTATAAAACCTAAATTTGCTATACCAGTTCATTATGGGAGTGTTGTTGGCTCAAAACAAGATGCAACAGATTTTATAAAGTTACTGTATCCAACAATCAAAGGGATAAATTTGATTAATCAATAATATGGAAAGATATGTTAATGGTGAATGGGAAAATAGAAAAGTTAAATGTGAAATTTATGTGAATATTTAGCACTTTGAATTGACAACTGCTAAAAATAGGTATAAAATATTAGCAGTCGTTTTTACAGAGCGCTAATTTTTTTTGTAAATATTAGCCATAATTTTTGCGAGAAAGAAGGTATTTTATGCAAAAAATAACACGTAAAAGTATATTTTCTAATTTATTAAAGTTGGTTTTTATTACATTATTTGTAGGCGTATTTTCACAAATATTTGGTACAAATAATTCTTTGACATGGGTATGTGTATTAATTGGAACTATGATGTATTGGTATATGGATATAGGAATTAATATAAAACAAGCACCATTTGTTATTGTTTTGATGTTTTTACAAATAGGATTTTTAAATAAGTTGGCTCAAATAAATCCAGTAATAGGTTTGATTGTAAACTTTATTACAATATTCTTAATTATGTACATTCCATCAGCAAAACCAGAATATAAGGCGTATATGCCATTTCTTTTATGTTACATTTTTAATCAGTCAAATCCCGCAGAGGGTCATGATTTTGTAACTAGAATGTTAAGTTTGCTTATAGGTGGAGTAATAGTGTCATTAGTATATTATTTTAAAAATAAAAATTCAAATAAGGAGCATGATACAATTAAGCAAGCATTTAAGAGTATGAGTATAACATCAAATAGGTTTATTATAGCTTTAAAGATGGCTATTGGTGTAAGTATTGCGATGTTGATTGGTACATTGTTTGGTGTTAAAAAGACTATGTGGATTTCAATGTCTGTTATGTCTTTAACACAAATTGATTTTTCTAATACTCAAAAAAGATTTATAAGTAGAATAATTTCAACAATAATTGGTTCGGCTCTTATGATCTATAAATTTAGGGATAATTTTGGAAGCTTTAAATTCAAAACTACAGTGATTTCTATTTTTAAGATTAGCCTTGCAACTTTTGTCATGGCTCTTGTTGCAAATAAAATGTATAATTTGCTTTCGCCAATTATGGTCCATGTTCTTGCAATTCTAATATCTATAGCTCTTGCAGCCTTAGTTTATGCAATAATAATTGTGCTTGCAAGAATTAGCGAAGTTATGGATTTGATAAATTTAATTTACCATAAATATTTTAGAAAAAGAAAAGCTAGAAAACATTTATATTCAAACAATAAATCTGCAAAAGCGCAAGATAATAAAGAAAAATAAAAAGATGCTAGAAAATGAATTGACTTTTTTGATAAGAGGTCAGTTCATTTTTTTGCATCTTTAATTATTAAGAATCTCATTTTTTATAAAAATTGAAACTATTTTTGAAAAGTATTCTAATTTTGTTATTCTCACAAAATCTTTATTGTATATAAGCTTTGCATTTTTGACATCTTCATCTTCACCAGTAAAGACTGCAAG
>QWCB01003848.1_pt1 | contig 11056 bp, 10 predicted proteins | sample 1972511 | NCBI WGS metagenome assembly QWCB01 (sample SAMN09866719, study PRJNA288562) | Human gut metagenome isolate term5_stool, whole genome shotgun sequencing... | isolation source: gut | host: Homo sapiens | place: USA: California
GCAAAAGCGGAACATAAAAAAAGAAAAGACGGATACAGTTTCCGGTAGAACGAGCTTTCTTTATACGAAAAATCTCTACCTGCCATTTCCATCTCTCCTGTGTATACCCCGGGAAACATCAGCCTCCCTGTTTTTTCTCTCCCCCGAAAGAAGAGTAAGTATTTCCTTTGAAAGAATAAGTCGCTTCCCCTGTCGTCGCATTCAATGTATATGACGTGTCCTTTACGGGCGGCTTGGGCTCACTTTTCAAACAGCCGTCTTTCCCCGTTTCATCCACCATATCTTTGACGGACGACGGATACCTCCCGTTTTTCACATAATAAACTTCCGCCGCAGACCCGATGGCAGATAAATCCGCTTGTATCCTGGCAACCTTGGCCTCATCCGTCATTCCGATGAAATTGGGAATTGCCACCGCCGCCAATATACCGAGTATCGCCACCACGATGAGAAGTTCAATCAGCATAAAACCCTTTCGTTTCTTCCCCGTTCCGGCTTTTAAAAAGCAGCGCCTCATTTTTATCTCCCGCTAATTAAATTCAAAATAATACATAAATCTTTCTTTTAAAATTATAATATAAATTTATTTTTCATTCAATCCTTGAATTTATTTTTTAAAACTTTTTCTTTTTTTCTGCAAATGCTAAAATAAAAATAATATAGTTAAGTAATGGAGGGAGGAAAATACAATGAACGACGAGAAAATAAAAACGGCAGCCGAAGCCGTCATCCAAAAAAATCCTACCCGCCGGATAATTTCTTTTCCTTGGAACGGTACAACATATTGGGTAAAAAGAAAAATAAATAACCGAAGAAATACATGGTTCAAATACTCTGCAGAAAAAGAATTTCTTTACGAAGTGGCTCGCATCACGATTGCCGCGCAGGCACACCCCGAACTTACCCCTCTCATCAAAGTACTCACCTCCGACTATATCGTTACCGGTGACAGCGGCCCTGATTTGTGCTACTGGATGGAAACTCCGGACCTTGAGAAAGATGAAAAATTGCGTATTTTAGAATTGGCCGGAGCAGGACTTGCAACACTTCATAAAAGTGACATTATTCACGGACGCCCCGCCTTGCGGGACATTACCTTCAAAAATGAAAAAATCACTTTCCTGGACTGGCAGAGCCGGCTTTATTTTAATGACATCTCAAAACAAAAAATACAGGATGTGCTCATGCTTCTCCACGGTCTGTACAGAGAAAATTATGAAGAAGAATCCCTCTATGCCGCCGCCCTTGAAAAAGGGTACAAACATATAGCCGGTGAAAAAACATGGAAAGAAACGAAGCAGTTATTAAAAAAGTACCGTTTTGTAGGAAAAATCGCCAAGAAGCTGAACAGATTTCACTGGAAAGATATAGAGGCAATGAAGAAGATTTATGCCTATTTTTACCAAACGTAAAATTCTTTCAATAAATATCCGCCGGTTAGCATCTGTTTTATGTTATTCTCACCTGAGGATAACAAGGAATATCTTACCTTAACGAGTCAAAATTTAATAATATGAGAAATTTCCATAAAAAAAGATGTCGAAACGACATCTTTTTTTATTAGCATGAAACAGCGCCGGAATCTTTTAATGCTTTTTCACCGGCCTCAATAACCTCTTCTACAGTAATATGCGAAATCGGAACGTATTTCCCTGATTTTATAATTTTATTAACATGCTCCGGTCCTACCGGCATATCCCAGGATGAAATTGCTTTAGAAAATTTACCTAAGGGTCCGTGAAATTTTGCATTACTCGGTCCAAACATAGAAATAGTCGGAACTCCCCGACTGTCTGCCACATACATTGGTCCGCTGTCATTGGTAAAAAACAATACACATCTTCCGGCGGCCGCCATAAACTCACCCATCGTAAACCTTCCTGCTGCCACAACATATTTATGTGTCATTCCGGAAACTGCTTTTTGAATTAGAGGGAGCTCCCCGGATACACCAAAAAACACCGGTATATATCCTTTACCGGCAAAATGCTCTGCTACCCTTCCGTAATTTTCTGCCGGCCAATTTTTTTCTTTTGTAGAGCTTCCCACAGAAAAACCAATCAGCTTGTCTTCACTTTCTATATGTTCAGATTCAAAAAATAAATCTGCTTTTCTTTCCCATGTTTCACAAGTATAGGTTTTCATTCCATGATGCTGCAAATCCTTTACTCCAAGGCAGGAAAGCACACGGAGATACTTATCTACAGCATGAGAATTATATGTTTCCACAAGAATCGGCCAATCCATAAATAAACGATCAATTCTTGTTCCCGGTTCTCCCGCCCATTTTTTTGAATTCATCGCAAACGCTAAAAGTGAGCTTCGGGCTGTACCATGTAAAACAATTAACAAATCGGGATTCATTTTCGCTATTTTTCTGCCTGTCGTCCACGTTGCAAAAAATCCTTTTTCTTTTCCATGTCGGTCAAAAGGAATAATCATATCAATATTCGGATTATATTTTACTGATTCCCGGCAACCGGAATCCATTACCAAAATTATTTTACTTCCCTCGGCTTCCCGCCTTAACACCTCAAGAAAAGGAGTAATTGACACCATATCCCCGAAATAAAGCATATAAATAATTACAATTGTTTTATTTTTTAAATCTGCCTGTACATAATCTGTATAGTTCATAATCAGCACCCTACCGTTTTTTTAATTAAATTCTCCCAAGCATCCCATACTTTGTCGGGATAAAATAACTCCATCGACTTAGCCGCATTATCTCCCAACTGTTTTCTCAATGATTTATTTTCAATTATTTTTTTGAGTGCTTCCGAAAACGATTCGATTCCGTCTTCTGCTAAAAAACCATTTTCTCCATTTTTAATCAGTTCATTGACTGCCGGACAATTCTTATATCCTACTGCAGGCAAACCAACTGACATAGCCTCTGTCAAAGCAAGCGGAAATCCTTCATGATGACTGGGGAATGCAAAAACATCCGTCTCTTTCCAAACCGAATCCATGTCTGTAGTAGTTCCCTTTAAAAATATTCTTTTTTCCATTCCTTTCTTACTGATAAGTCTTTTTAGCATCGTAACATACGGCTTATCATACATGGCCCCCCGGATATGCACATTCCACTCAGGGTACTCATTTGCAATTCTTGAAAAAGCTTCTACTAATAAATGTTGTCTTTTCGTTCTTCCCGTTACACGCCCTACATTCGTTATAATATATGTTTCTTTATTTTTGCACAGATCCACTTTAAATTGTGGGACAGGAACAGAATTAGGAATATACACAAAACGGTCGTATGGTAAATATTTTTCAGCTTTATTAATAAAAGAAGGAATCAAAACCTGAATCCATCCGCTTCTTAGCAGCGCATTTTTCTCTTTCACCGGTGATTTTGCAAAAATTTCATCCGGATCATTATGCAACATCGAAATAACAGGGATATCCGTTTGTATTGCTCCGAGCAGTAGTCTTCCCGTCGGTTCTCTGAACGAAATAATCACATCCGGTTTTGTTTTTGCAATCACATCCATCATTTCTTTTTTTAGTGCCAAAATACCTTTATAGTTCATATCTCTGGAAAGACTTTGGCTGAAAGGGCGTACTATTTCACGAGCCAACCTGTAAAAAAGAATGATGCTTTTCTTTTTCTCGCCCTCCGGCTGCAAAAGGTTGTAAATTTCTACCTCCGGAGCCATTTTAAAAAACGGATTTCCCGTTTTCCGGTCAAAAAAAACGGCTGAAACAGTATGTCCCCGTGCAGTCATAGCATTTGCCATATCTGACAGCACATGCTCAATTCCGCCGCTATATCCTACATATTTATGAAGATCTGCCAGTAAAATTTTCATGTTTTCTCCAAATATCAGAAATTCCAACTTCCATTATTTACCATTATAATGATTTACTTCACCAAAACAAGACCGCCGGTTTTATTGAAAAAGCGAATCAATTTATAATATAATGATTAAAATTATATAATTACTGTTTACTTTGAGGATTTAAATCATGAAAATAGCTCTTGCTTTTTTTGAACAATTTATAAATATGAGTGGCGGAATTGAGCGTGTCTGTTGCAATCTGGCAAATGCTCTCGCTGAAAAAGGATATACCGTATCTATTATTTATGCTTATGGAAAAGACGGACATCCCTTTTATCAACTCAATCCGGAAATAAAATTGTATAATCTTATGACACGAACCTCTAAAAAATGGAAGCACAACTCTTTGGGCAAATGTGTTCCGCCACAGTCGAAATTGATTAGGGAAATACTCCGTTCTTTTAATAAAAGTTTAGGCCGTGACTATAATGAATCTGTAAAAGGCCGTATGATTCAATCGGAAATCTCCCGATTATTTAATGAGATTACACCTGATCTTATTATATCTTTCCGCTACGAAACAAGTAACTATATTTTAAATTTTGCAAAAACAGATATTCCCGTTATTACGATGTTTCATATCTCTCCGGATATAGCGTTAAAAACCGCTCCCAAAGGTGAACTTTCCGCTATCGAAAAAAGTGTTTACGCCCAAGTTCTGCTCCCCGGAGATATAGAAAAGGTAAAAACCTACTGCCCTAAGGCTAATGTAATTTGTATTCCCAATTCTGTCCCCCAGTACAATAGACAGGCCAATCTGTCTGCTGAAAAAAAAGCATTCAAAATAATTAATGTTGCACGATTAAACAAAGCTCAAAAACAACAACATCTTCTGATTGAAGCATTTGATAACCTTGCAAGCGAATTCCCGGAATGGACTCTGGAATTTTGGGGTGGCGGTGATGAATCACAATACCCGTACCGCAAAGAATTAGAAAACCTGATTGAGAAAAAAGGATTGGCTGCTCAAGTATTTTTAAAAGGAGAAAGCCGGGATATCCTGTCCGAATACGTGGATGCAGATATTTTTTGCCTTCCCAGTGCTTATGAGGGATTTCCCTTATCCCTGACAGAAGCAATGAGTGCCGGGCTTCCTGCTGTCGGCTTCAATACCTGTCCTGCTGTCAATGAATTAATTGAAGACCACTATAACGGTATATTATCAGAAAATAATACAACTGCTTTGGCAAATTCTTTAAGAGCTTTGATGGAAAATAAAGCATTGCGTATAGAATTGGGAAAGAATGCAAAAACTTCCATGAAGTCTTATGCCCCGGATAAAATCTGGGCCCAATGGGATGCATTAATCAGATCATCTGTTTCCAAGGAGAATGCATAAATGATACAAGAAGAAAACCCTACTTTGTTTGATACTATAATTACCGATGAAAAAGTCATATGCCCTGCTTTAGAGAAAAACCGGGAACTGCCGGTTTATGATTTTGCATTCGGCAGCTCTCCTGACTATGTATGCCGGATAGGTGTAACTATAGCTTCTATTTTAGAAAATAATCCGGACTTACATCTGCGTTTTAATATTTTCATACGTGAAATCAGCAAGAACGATTTAGAAAAGCTGACTATTTTGTCTGATACAGGCGGTTGTCAAATTATTCTTTATTTTGTAGATGATATGCCCTTCACCCCTATGTTGCATGAAGACAAACAGGCATCTATTTTTTATCGTTTTTTATTTGCTCCGATTCTGGCAAAAAAGGGTAGCTCACGTATTTTCAGCATTGATGGAGATGTTTTATGCAACGGCTCCATCAGTAGTCTGCTTTCCGTTGATTTTAACGGAAAAATTGCAGCCGCCGTTCGTGATACAAGTGAAGAATATGCCGATTACCGACGTAGCCTTGTAGGTACAAAGCAATATTTTAATTCCGGTATGATTATGATTGACACAGCAGCCTGGAACGATAATAAAATTTCGGAAAAATGCTGGGACTTCGCCATTGAACGACGTAAATCAGGAAAACATCTCCGTTCGCACGATCAGGATATCCTGAATATACTTTTAAATAATGATATTTTGCTTCTATCGCCTAAATACAATTACATTTATAATTTAGACATGAAAAGCTTCTTTCAAAAGCAATCACCCATTCATTTTGACAAATCTGCTGTATTTATCCATTACGCAGGAGTAGTAAAACCTTGGCGCACATGGATTCAAGACTTATATGGTGTGAAACTGTACAGGAATGCCTGGCTGGCGTCTCCCTGGAAAGATGTCCCGTTGACCGGATTCACGCGACACAAAGATATTCACCAGGCTGCCAGACATGCACGGAGAATGCATAATTACAAGGAGATGCTGTCGCTGTATATGAAATATCTGTTCACTAAACTGGGAGTCTCGAAATGACAAAAACCAATTGCTTTGCCAATTTAACCGCTATTCTTATCACTTGGGGAGTAACTACCGACCATTATACTAATATCGGTTATTCCGTATCTATGATTTCCTTTGTTCTTTTTTGGCTTTATGATTTTTATACAAGAAAATCTTTAGCAAAACCGGATATCCCAAAATATATAGGACTGGCAATTATTATTCTTTATGGGACTCTCGCCGCGGTCAGTATTTTTCATGTAGATAATACAAATAATATATATGGCGGTTATTATAGTTTATTGAGCTTTATAGAAAATACACTTTCCTTTTTTATGATTCTCTATATCGGCCAAACTTATGATGTCAGATTATCTGTAAACGCAACGATTGTAGGAATTACATCAGCTCTCTGCGGTTACGGCCTGTGGGAGTATTTTTTCACTGATAAAATCGTTTTGGATAGTTTTTATTTTTCCTCTCACAGCCCCACCTTTATTTTAATTTTATTTGTTCCGTTCATTCTTGCATTTGCAGGTAATCACAAGATTGTTTCCTTACAAAAAGCAGGTTATACGATTTTACTATTACTTTGTATTCTCACCTTATATTTCTGTCAGGTGCGAGGTGCCTATCTGGCTATCTTCATTGCATCAACTTGTCTCATGCTCATACTGTTTCGTCTTAATTTATGGAATCTTTTATCAAATAAATTAAAGCATGCCTTACTTATTTTATTCATTTCTGCTATTGCATTTTGCATTGTTTTTTCCTTGCATATAAACTTTGCATTCCCTGACAGAGCATCCGGCGGTGAACGGATGATGATGTGGGAGAGCAGTTACCAGATGTTTATTGATCATCCTGTCACCGGTATCGGTTTGAATGAATGGCAGGCTGCTTATGCTGAAGGTAAATACCATCCCGTTGAAAGTAAAGAAGCCGGTCAGGATTTTCCTCATAATGTATTTATTTATTTTTTAAGTACCGGCGGATTCCTTTCTTTTATCGCCTATCTTTTATACTGCACATTTATATTTAAGCATTTATACAACCTTATCAAATCAAACCCCTTTAACCCCTATCCATGGGCTATGATGTTTGCTTTTTCCGGAATCACTGCCTATGGTTTAACGGACGGGGGTATCATTTTTAAATACGTTGCAAGAACATATTATTTCCTTTTGGGATATACCCTTATATTAGTAAAACAATCCCGATCGGAAGAGCAAAAAGGAGTATAACTCATGTCTCCCGTTATCTCTATTATCATCCCCGTTTATAACATGGAAAAATATTTGGACCGCTGTATTGAAAGTGTCATTTCCCAAACTTTCAAAAATTGGGAGGTGATACTTATCGATGACGGATCCACCGACTCATCCCCCGGCATCTGTGAAAAATACTCACTTCTCGACATACGAATTAAAACTATTCACCAGAAAAATCAGGGCCCTAGTGCCTCCAGGAATAAAGGACTGGATTTAATGACCGGAGACTTTGTTTATTTTCTTGACTCCGATGATTTCTTGCCTCCCGATGCCCTGGATTTTTTATATACTGTTGCCCAAAAAAACGATGCCGATATAGTAATGGCCGGTCATAAAAGAGTTGAAAAGACAGGACTGGTTCACCGGGATTATCCGGATTGGCCAGACTATGGTTCTACACAGGAAATCCGGGCCGCATTATTACAGAACCGGATTCCCTCTTTTGCATGGGGTAAACTTTATAAAAGCAACTTATGGAAAAATTTACGCTGGCCGGTAAATCTTCTCATGGAAGATTTATATATTATGCCCCATATTTTTTACGAGGCCAATAAAATTATTCTTTCTAACAAATCCTGCTACTACTACAGCCATGAAAATCCGGGCAGCATAATGAATGGTCTGAATAATAAATATATACGCCTCTACTATTACAAATTTCTGGCTTGGGAACAACATGAGAAGCTGGCATTAAAACATGCTCCCCACCTCGCTCCGGAATGTGCCGGAAATGCGATTCATGCCTGCATTCGCAGTATATGTCTCAATTCGGGAAATGATTTTATCTCAAACGATGAAATTGACAGGATGAAAACTTATTTGTCCATGCATCAGGATATTCCCCTTAATATGGTTGACGGACTATTAAGGTACTTGATTATAAATGGCTTTTCTATCCCTATAAAAGCGATAGGAACCCTGCAAAGAAAAATCATGTCGTTTAAAAAACATTAAATATGAATCATCAGAAAAGAGGTCTGCCATGTTTAAATTATTTTTTTAAAGAGAAAAGAAACACAGAAAACGTACCTTTCTTATGAAGCATTTTTATATCCACACATTAAAGAAAGACTTCAAAAAAGCAATGGGGGTTTATCCCGACTTGGAAAACCCGAAAACATTCAGTGAAAAAATCCAGTGGCTGAAATTACACTACAGAGATCCTATTATGACGGATTGTGTCGATAAATTCAAAGTCCGCGGGATAGTAGCCGATATAATCGGACAGGAGCATATTATTCCTACTTACGGTATATACAAGCACTCTGATGAAATCAAACTTTCCGATTTACCCAATGAGTTTGTCTTAAAACCAAACCATATGTCGAATAAAGTAATCGTATGTACGGATAAAGAACTCCTGGACTGGGAAGAAGCCTCTTCTCTGCTGGATACTTGGATGGGTGAAAATTATTATTATCTGGCCGGCGAATGGGTATATAAGGATATTCCCCCGAGAATCATCTGTGAAAAATTCCTTCATGGAAAAATTATCGACTACAAATTTTTCTGTTTTCACGGAGTCCCTAAATTAATCAATATTATGACTGACTATAAAATGGGTGACAGGCTTTATCAAGAGGCTTTTTATGATATGGATTTTCGTCTCCTCCCTATCTCTCAAAAAGCAAAGTCCTGTAATGAAACATTTCCAATGCCTCCGAACTTTGAGGAGATGAAAGCCATTGCACGGAAACTTTCTGAAAATTTCCCCTTTGTACGCGTTGACTTGTACGACATTGAAGATCAAGTTTATTTTGGAGAACTGACATTTTTCCCTGCTAATGGCATGGAACCTTTTTATCCGCCGGAATATGATTATCAATTAGGTGATATGCTGGATTTGGATAAATGTAATAATAATTTTTTAATTTAGATAGAAAAATACTAAAAAGATGCCCCTTAAAAGGCATCTTTTTAGTATTTCCGGATATTTCCACACAAAAGACATTGCAAAAACGCCGGTTCGTTACATATCTGCTATGCCATTACAATATTTCTTTCAATCAATCTCTTTTAAAAAGATCTCTTATATAGACCTTTTCTACTATATCATATAATTCCTTGTTCCAACGGTTAGCGATAACCAAATCACAGTTTTCTTTCAGTTGATTAAGGTCTTCGGTAACCGGTATTCCGTCAAATTCTCTTTGTTCAAGCAACGGCTCATAAATAAGAAGTTTGACTCCCCGCTCTTTTAAAACAGAAATAACGCCTTGGATTGCCGAAGACCGGAAATTATCACTTTCTTTTTTCATTGTCAGTCGATATATTCCTACAAGTTTTGGCTTTTTCTGACATATTTTATCTGCAATATATCTGATTCTGTCTATATTGGCTTCAACGGCAGCCCGAATCATTTTTTCCGGTATTCCTTCAAAATTGGCCAGTAATTGTTTCGTATCTTTAGGTAAACAATAGCCTCCATATCCAAAGGAAGGATTGTTATAGAAATCACCGATGCGGGGGTCATAGGACACCCCACGGATAATATCTTCCGTCGACAGCCCCTTTTCTTCGGCATAGGTGTCAATTTCATTGAAATAAGCTACTCGGATTGCCAAAAATGTATTTGAAAATAACTTGATAGATTCTGCTTCATTTGAACCGGTAACCAATACCGGTATTTCTGTTTTAACAGCCGCTTCTTTTATAAGCTTGATAAACAATTCTGCCTTATGTTTAAGATTCTTTTCCTTGCCCGGAATTCCTACAATGATACGGGAGGGATATAAATTATCATAAAGAGCTTTCCCTTCCCTTAAAAACTCAGGGGAAAATAATATGGAAAGACTCCTGTATTTTTGGTTAATTTTCTCTGTATATCCGATAGGAATTGTAGATTTAATTATTATTGTAGCTTTAGTTCCGATTTCATCTATATTTCTCAAAACAGATTCTACGGCAGACGTGTCAAAATAATTTTTATCGGGATCATAATTCGTAGGTACTGCCACTATAATTATATCTGCTTCTCGATAAGCTTCTTCCCCATTGACCACGGCCTTGAGGTTTAAAGATTTATCAGCCAAATAGTCTTCTATTTCTTTATCAGATATAGGTGATTTACGGTTATTTATTAGATTAACTTTTTCTTTAACTATATCTACCGCTGTAACCTCATTATGTTGCGCTAACAGAATGGCGTTTGACAATCCTACATACCCTATACCCACAACCGCAATTTTCATTTAGAACCTTCTTTCTCTTTTTTCATATTTTACCCTCTCATTCCATTTTTCAGGCGTTTCAGTATATCCGAGCCGAGCTCTACATTCAGATAGGCATAGCAAAATGCATTAAGTACAAAAACAAGACCTACCATGACCATACCCGACGTGGTAAGAGTTGCTTTCCCCGGATCGGGATCATAACCTAAAACCGTTGCCAACGGTTTCCATATCCAGCCGATAAAGGTGGTGAAACGCTCTATCGCTCCCGAAAGTGCATCAGCGATACCGAGTACGTAAATGGAAAATATAATTTTATACGTCATTTCCACGATATAGGCAAGAGCGGTGAGACAGATTGTTTTTTTATAGGATAATTTATGTCTGAACCCGTATCCCATAGCCATACCGAGAGCACCTGCGTAAAAAGCG